>Ga0265797_10010989_pt1 | contig 11422 bp, 5 predicted proteins | sample P2T30metagenome_FD_192433 | JGI IMG/M metagenome (GOLD analysis project Ga0265797, IMG submission 192433) | Plant litter microbial communities from East Loma Ridge, Irvine, California - P2 T30 | ecosystem: Environmental > Terrestrial > Plant litter > Unclassified | place: USA: California... | reverse complement strand
AGGCACGACAGAATACACACTAGCTTTTGGAAGCCAGATGCATACACTGAAGATGGTGCCCATCGCCATGAGCAGGGCATTTTTCTAGCGGCTTTGGGCTCGCATGCCGAAGCCCGATGGGTCTTCATCAAAGCGTTGACCATAAGCTCAATTGTGAAAGGGCTGTGGCATCGACAAACATTAAACATCATGCTTGATCTGGGCAACGTGCTCAGAGAGTGGCATGAGCAGGCAGCTGCCTTGCGCGTGCTGGAAGAGTGCTGCCAGGGACTCTTTTACCGGTTCGGCAGGGACCACCCGATTTCCGTCCGGGCGTGGTCGGAATTCTCTCGCTGCGAAGGCTCACACCAGCGAGAGCAGGACTTGTGGCGATTTGGTCATCCAGAAATCTGCCCCAAGAGACGACTATCGTTAGCTCACGAACACACGCATATACATACGATCATCGACACTCTTAGGCATATACCCAAAATGGACTATAGTCGGTTGCATGGTGCACTTGAGACTTTATCTGCATACATTAGTCCGGGGCGTCAGGCCATGAATTTTCGTCGGACGGAATTGAGCTGCAGGACGGAAGTCGGGCCTCGACAACTCTTCAAAGTTGCACCGAGGTAATATTCCTTGACGGGCGAGTGGAGATCGAGCTCTCCTTCAGACCTTATGTGTGACAGGTTGCAAGAGATGGCGTTTGACATCAGACGCGGAATTGGGGCCCCAGACACCGCCATGATCAGGGCCATAAGCTTACTTTTCGAATGGAACAAGCTCAGAACCGACGAACAGATGGACTGGCTGGGGGCAATTCACAGGCACCTCACAGCCATGAAGCTCACGCATTTCACGCGAGAATTACTCATCAAAAGTCACAATTCTGTCTTAGAAGAAACGTTCGAGACCCTGGGCACAGGAGCCCACGCCATCGTCGACGCGGTTCGGATCGGGAACAGCACTTATGCTCGCAAGTCAATCGCTTTGCCACGTTATCGCCAGCAGCAGACGCGCAAGGCGATTGAGCAAGAAATTTCCGTCATTTTTGCTCTTGATCATCCTCATATTTTCGAAATCCATTTGACGTACGAAGACAAGGATCGTTTTCACATCATAATGGAGCCTCTCGCAGACTGTGATCTGGAAGATTTCCTAGCAATTCACACTTCAACATCCATCACGTCAGCGCAAAGATCAATGATTTGGAAATGGTACCTTTGTCTGGCCAACACGTTGGCATATAAGCTATACACTCCAAGGGAATACGACACAAAGACATCAAGCCACGCAACATCCTGATCAAAGGCGAAGAGATCATATTTGCCGACTTTGGCTCCAGTCATATCTTCATCGACGAAGGCAACAGCACAACCGAGGGGCCTTCCCATGGGCACACCAAGATGTACTGTGCTCCGGGAGTCATCGCTCAGGGTAAAAGAAACCGCTCTGCAGACGTGTTCTGACTAGGCTGCGTCTTCACCGAACTCGCTGTATGGTATGCGGGTAGCAACATTGTCGAAGGGCATAAGTACAGAGAGACTGTCGTGGACGGAGTCACGACCAGCTGCTACTACGCGACCATTGATAAAGTGAACTCATGGCTTCTGAACTTTAGGCGCAGGAGTGCCCCTTGGTACATGTACAGAGACATTCTACGTCCCATGCTGCACAACGATCCCACCCTTAGATTCACAGCCGTACAAGTAAGCCAGGGGCTTGCGTTCCTCTCGGAACTTATCAAACGATCACTCCAGAGAGTAGTTTGTACAGTAGTTTGTACCGACTGTCGCATTGACATGTGGGTCGACCTTGACGACCATATGATCGACAAGTCTGATGTGAAGCACGACTCTCTAACCAGGCACAAAACGGCGTCGACGGAATATGTCGGCCCTACTCTTTCTCCAAAGGTTTCATCATCCAGCGCGCTGGACATCTCGAAGCTCGATCCTGTCGAGAAACCAAGGGAAACACATGTTCATGATGGACGTGTGCCGTCTGGCCTCGAGAGCAGTAAGACGGAGAGAATAAAGACGCCTGCGCCTGAACCATTTTTCAAGTGGGCGATTGGGCCGAACATGGCGAAGAAGAAGTAGGACATCTTCATTGTGAAGTCTAATCCATTGGTTGCGATCTATCCGTGAATTGTCCGCTGCAGAGCAAGAGCTTTGCGAGCAGTACTCTTACCAAGCGGCAGATTCGCTAGCTGGCGTGTACGACATTCTGCAGAGCGCAGTCTAGCAGGTCTTGACGACCCTCTTCAAGGCACAATGCTAAGCGAAGTTATGCTATACGTGGCTAATGCTGAGCGAAAGCGACCTATACACGCGTGCGACATCAACCAAGTCGAAAGATTGCTTTGGGAAGAGGAGATCAGGGCAGATGATGCTAGACCGGGCAATATCGCGAGACAGGACAGCCATTTCTCATGACGGACACGAACGATCTAAACATTGAGCATCGTAGTTGAGGTTTCCACTGTTCACAGATAATGGCAAGACCAAACGATGATCGGCACTTTCTGAAGACGACGATCGGCGAATGACGGACGCGCTTATGGTCAGACGCTGCGTTGGGCGGCTACAGACAGCGAATTAGACAGTGAATTGAAACAACCCTTCTTTCTGTGTCATTACTCGACCTAATTGCTTCGCAACCGCTTGTGGAGATCAGCTAGCGAGTGACGAGCTTCGGTTCTGGCGGGACTCCATTGACCCTATTCCCAATAATGCTAGATACAGTGGGTTGCATCAAAGACTGAGTACCTTACGACTCTACTTAGTATCATGGTCTTCGCTGTCACTACTAAATGCGGTCACTTTCCCGCTGAGTCGCATCCAACAACCAATGAGCCCACATGGCATATGTGCTGAAGTGCACTTCGTCTCCATCGCTCACAATCACGACCTAGATCGCCGACTAAGAAACAGCCTACCGACGTTCACATAGTCATCTCATTTCTCACAGGGCACTTCCTTGCGAGCGGCCTCAGGGTTGGCTGAACGTTGCGGGCCGGGCTCCACAAGGCTATCCAGCACTTCCCAAAGGTGATTCGCACACGAATCTAGAGTCGTTCCGTACCGCCGTCCCACAACGGATGCTCAAGCGTGGTGCTTAGCTCTGGATGCTGGTCCACAGATGTCATTTCTTTTACCCAAAGTTTGGGGCGTCAGCGCTTACCGAACGCTTCTGGTTCAAAACGGGTGATTGTCAACGGTGCGAACGGTGCGAATGCAGGTTGAGTTGAGAACGGCGAATTGGCTTGAACTCAAGAGGGCGATCGAGGTGGTGATCGAGGAGGGTTCATACGATACGACAATCTAACAGATGCTACTTGAGAAGTTGAGAGAGTCGTGATGGCTCGTAACAGTGCAGGCTCATGACCGCGCGGTGAGGTGGATTGCAATCGCGTAGCTATTGCTTCGCAGTTGATGCTCATAAGCTCAGTCCGTTCCCAACAGGCAGGTCTCACGAGCTTCTTGTTCTTGTTGAAGAGACCTGGCGCGTCAAATGTCGTAGTGTTACCACCCCTGCTTTGGATCCACAACCCGTGATCACGGTGGGGCGCTTTTGCACGACCTCATTGGTGAAAGATACATATAGAGCCTGCTTCATCGAGTAAAGTGCCATCACATGACTGAAATCGTCTGCGGTCTATTCATACCATCACCTGGGTATCGGACCAATGAGCGTGCAGAACTGGGATGGGTCAAGCTGTAAGCTAGGGCTAACCTGGATGGCGGGACGAGTTCGAGAAAAGCCGCCATCCACCCGCTGCGCGACTGAGACCTTAGAAATTGTTGAGATTAGCAGGAATCGATCTTTCGTCGTGTGTCCAGGTGTGACTCCCATCTTGAGCATGAAGGCGGGCGTTGCGACGCTCTTGATGTGTTGTCAAAGTGGCGAGGTCGATCAGACGCTCAGCCTCTTTTTCCTGCAGCTACTCGACGCACCTAGCCACACTTCAGCTTGCCTGAACGGGCTTGCCGGCTCTTTGACATCTGAATGCATACGAGCGAATCCTCCAACGTTTTTGACGTCGCATGGAACCGGTCACGAGAATAGCAGCATGTTGTCATCGAAAGTCGTTGGATATGCCATGCGGAAACAAACCTGGAGAGCCATGTGACTCTTTGCATGAGGAACCTAGCCCTTTTTCTAGGCCATGGGCTCTGATTGAACGGTTGTGATATACCGCACATCCTCCGCAAGCCCACAACCGCGAGGAGGGTTCCCAACGAATGCTCTTGCTAACTTCCTCTCCACTCTGGGAGACGTGCATGCAGCCCGTGAAGGTGCCAGAGCGATCCTCCTCTCAGGCCAAGGCAAACAAGCGAGGGCTGATCGTCCAATGGCTGAAGGGAGCAGAGTGAGCTGAAGGCGAAAGCAATCAGAGCGAGTGTTGCTGTAGTTTTGAGGCCGTCTGTATTGATGTCTCGTTTCTTGCCTCAGCTCTTCACAGTGAGCGCCTGTCACGGGACAATACATCCGCGTGTTGAGCTACCTTCTCTTGGAGCGTCATGCGGATTTGCAAGGTCTATGGACAGAGGCTCTGAAACGGCATGAAGGTGTGTGGGTAAACGACCTCTAGCGACTGTGGTCCAACCAATGGAAGACCGCGTCTGGCCGCCACCAGCAAGGTCTCTCTACGAATCGTCGGCCTCCAACGCACTTCAGCAACGCAACTGGCTGCCCTTCTTTCGTCGCGCCTCCACCCGCCCACCAAGCGCAAGCGCCCGTAGGTAAACCAGTAAACCAGAATGCTCCGTGCCGGGTCAGTCAGCCCAACACGCGCAAGGCCGCAGGCGTCGAAGTGGACGCTGAGATTTTCGCTTGTCGCAACGGATGATGCTGTGTACATATCCAGCGTGCCGGCATGTCTTGTCACCTCGCAAAGAAGCGCGCCATTTTGATCCAGCAATTCTCAGAATTCAACTGCGTCCTGGCCATTCATCTTACATGATCTACGACTGTCCCAAGAGAGCCTCTGGACCGGTTATACGACCCTCGAGACGGCCTTCCCGCCAAAAGCCCCACTGAGGCAAGAGACGGTTGGATCTCCACACTTTCACAGACCCCAAGTGCGATAGGACGCATTAACTAGCACGGAGCAAGCAGGGACTGGGGCGCAAGTATATCATCACCTCGCGTCTCGTTGCTGCTTGCACGCGTTGCTGTCGCTTTCGTCCCAATTCGCGTATTCTTGCACAGCCCCAGCCAGCATCGGGCATTGCCGACACCACGCCACAGCCTTGGGATACTCCACACTCGGACCGGCCGTCAAAGTGGCGCACGAAGAAAAGTATCAGGAACAAGTCTTCACCGAGATTCTGCATGCCAGCGTGTACTCTCTTGGAGGCCACCTTATCACATTGAAGGACTTGCAACCTTGGGTACCTAGATTACATCGACTTTGCCACCCCCGTCCCGCATCTTAGTCCTCCCGCCGTCACCCGCTCCGTCAAATAGCTACACGCCAAACCTTGCGAGCTTATTCTTGCTGACGCCCCAAGCCCACCATCGATCCGGCACTCCAAAATCCTAGGTAGCACTGCCGTGTTCGGTTTCCCCACCCAGAGTCTTACAGGTCAACAAGCACATGCCTTCATGAGTTACTCAGCACGCACAAGCTTTACCAGTACATCCTGTCGGGTCACACAAGGCTGCCCGACATGGCATCATATAAGTCACAAATCATCCCCCCAAGAAGAATGGAGGACCGAGTGTCGGCCACACGATTGCCGCAACGTTCGGTCACTCCTACCACAGTCACATCTCAAGCGCTTACGGCCAGCCAAGCCAAGTTGCAAAAGAGGCGGCCGTCGCGAGATGAGCAGGTGCACACAGTCAGGGTTGCTGCAACTCAGAGGGCTCCTGTACGAGGAACGACCTCACACCAGGGAAGTGGTGCAGCTCTAGCTCCGGTCTCTCAGCATCCGACTGTGCCAGCCTCGAGGAGTGGGCCTCAAAGTCAGACTTCTCGCCTACCCAAACTCGAGGTTCCGATAAACATCCGCACGCCTTCTCTTGCATCAGGATCATCCGCATCAACCATCGAAAGTCCGCGACCAAACGTCCTGAGGAGAAAGCAGACTAGTGTTGGAACTGCGAGTATTCAAGCAGCTATACGAATCAGGGACGACTCAATGTCCTCTCAAGACGAGAGGCAACAGGTAGAGAGTATCCCTGGTGGCTACAAGGATCCTTTTTCTGAGACTGTCCTCGGAATCTCACTCCCGCCATCATCGTCGATACTCTCTCGATCCGAGTCACAGATCGAACTGTTCAACAGTTCTTACGACTACGACATCGGACCAACGGATATCCTCCCGCTTCCCACACCTCAATATGCACTGTCTGCAACACCTTCGACACGCTACTCAGGATCCCCAGGGCCCTTTAGTGTCTCTTCAACACCTACTTCCATGTCTTCATACTCGCCAGGCACCGCTATGTCACTGTCTCGGAACTCTCATCGGACAAAACAGGCCAGCCCGCTGCAGAGTCGGCCACCAGTCACGCGACACAGAACTCCGGACGAGGTCAATAGCCGGACAACTAATGCGTTGTCTACAGTGCGAGAGTCTTCGACCTCTTCGTCCTCGGTATCTACAGTCATAACCGACGGCGGTCGGCCAAAAGAAAAACACGCGCCGAGCGGACTTGCTCCTCTCGCACAAAGTCCACCAGTTCCCGATATTCGACAGGCTTTCATCGACAGGCCACGTGTGCAGGCTCCTCCTGAGTTCGCTCATCTTGTCGAACACTCTCCGGTATCAGTCCCTTCACGTCGTCCCGCTCGACCCAGTAGAGATGGCACTCCCGAGATCATGGGTATACGCGGACCGTCACCCATTGTTCAAAGCAATATGATGGTTTTCCCTTCAGTTCATAAACGAACGAGCTCAACGGAATCCAAAATTGCCCCGGCTGTAGCATCAAGGTCTCAAAGAAGTCTGCCCACAAAAGTATCGTCTCGAATTCCTTCACCAGGGCCCACGCCCGGTATGCCACCATTTTCGCGTGGAGCAACCCCGGACGCCCAATCCGATAGGGATATAAGAAGGTCCAGCACCCTTCCAGCGCCTGTTACAGCTCCAAGTCCTAGCAAGACTACCAGGTTTGGTTTCTTTAGCCGACGTACCAAGACGGACCCGGCGCCAACAGCAACTAAGTCTGAGAGCAAACTTCAGAGAAAAGGTCCAGTGGCAGGAACAGGGCATGAGGGCTATGGAAAGTACGCAGGTAGAGGGCGAAGCGGAAGTTCCGTCAGTGCAGCCAGCATTGGGCGGTCAGCGAGTGCTGGAACAACGTCCGAAAGTCTCGATCGTACCCCTTCGACCCGCAAGAGCAGCATGACCAGCACAACAAGCACGGACATGGACGACTTCTTCCTCGACCGACTTGCGCCCCGAGTGATCCGAGGTGGTAGCAGCACAGAACTGTCGCGCAGCCCTGATCCTATGCAGAGCAAGAGCAGTTTAGACTTATCGTCGAAGCACGGAAACGAGCTGAGGCAAATTTCTAGCATCACATCCCAGTCAGCTGCTGAAGGCAAGCCAACTCTGTTACCGTCAGCGATGCCAGATACCGGTCGCCGCGGATCTCCAACGAAGAAGACGCCTCTTGGTCGACAAAGGCCATCAGAGAGCGACGAGGAGTCGAAACGGTCCTTCCTTCCTGGTCTTGCATCGAGACGCACTTCTCGAACCTTGAAGGCGGCTGAAGAATCCAGTGCTCTACCCACTAGTGTCAAAGGTCGCAAGGATTCTGCAAGCGGCATTACACGCGAGGGCAAAGATGGACGGTGGCTGAAGTCTTCAAAGAAAAGCAAGGTTGAGAGGGAAGCGCCAAAACCCACGAAGAAGTGGAACTTCTTCCAACGCGCGCATGCTGCTCCGCGTGTCGATACACCAGCCGTCGCTCCCACCATTACTACCACCTCGGTATCAGCGTCTCGCTCTGTTGCGCATTACGCTCTGATGGACCAGGCGGGGCTTGATATGCATGATATTGAGGAACTGATGAAGGAGGCCAATACACAAGATGATGGCACCGAGAGCGCCCTTTCCGACGATGAGCCGGAGAGAAAGGAGCGGATGCAGTCCATGCTTCTGCCACCAAGACCGATCCTCCCGTCAATCCATGCCACACCCTCTCGGTCTGCATCTCCAAAGGTCTCGTTGCGCTCAGCTTTACAGCCGGAAGAACAGGACACTCAAAAGTTGACACTCAACACCAACATTCGCTATGTGTCTCGTCCTTCCGCGCGCGAGTCACTTGCTGATCTGACTCCTGTCACCGACCTCTCACCTCCTTCGTCGCCCTTCAGTATGCCTTCGCGACTGCAGCAAGATATCGTGTCGCCAGCAGATCCACCTACATTTCAGCTTCCACTTGTCATGCCATTCCAGGACTCCGAGACTCCGGCTCAAACACTGCCTCCGCCTGGGCCGCCACCCACGAGCCCGCCTCCACGACCTAGTCGCCTTCCTCAGGTCGGACGTATACCTCAAGTTGTCTCGACTCGCCGTCCACCTCGCGGCCCTTCAGTTCAGTCCTTCTCGCGGCCTTTCGCATCCAGCCAGCCTCGTCCGACTGCAATCCCTCGTACATCCTTTGACTCGATTTGCTCTGTAGTTGCTACTTCTGGTCCAGTCGAGCCGTATCCCATCTTGCAAGGGCTGGGTGCGCTTGCTCATGGATCAGCTATTGCAACAATGAGTCCCCTCTCTGATGACTCGCGGCGAAGCGAATTTTTCAAGTTCCCGCCTCGCAAAGACTCCGAGGTGTCATACTCGAGCAGCTCTGGCATCTGGAGTTTTGCACCTGCTTTTGGTACTGCAGTCGTCCCTGGGCCCGGAGCTCCGATGTCAGAAGACGAACTCTGGAACGAATACGATGACCTCCTTGACGAGGTTCTCACTCCGGTCAGCTCCCGTACGAGTCAAGACCCAGCCACCGTGCGAATTTCTGCGGTACGAAGCCAGCACCCTTCTCTCGAGCCTCTGCCTCTGAAGACCAAGACGAACAACGCGCGCGAATCAATCCAGTCAGACTGCTCGGCCAACGAAGCCTCGCGACCCTCGCTTCACCTTCGTCGTTCGCGCTTGCTTGCGGTCCTTCACTCGACGCAATCGCCTACGTCATCAGTGTCCTTTTCTGAGTTCCTTGAAGATTATGGCGAGCGGAAAATTAGTGTGATCGATCCTGTCACTGGCCGATTAAGCCTGCCGGTCAGCCCCCGACTCTCTGTTGGCTCCAACGCAAAGCGCTCCACACGGTCGAGTCTACCCGCGTCCTTGCCCCAAAGCGCACGCGAGTCAAAGGCAACTGTCACATCTAGGTCAAGCAAAGATCGTGACAGTGCAATCGCCAAAAGATACAGAGACTCACGCCTGATGGAGATTGCCGAGCACCAGTCCGATGGACTTGTATCGATGGCCAACCTTCGCTTTGGCGCACTTATGACCAGCAAGTGGCTGTCGTTTGGCCGTGTCCTCTTCAGCCCTGTTCACTTTGAGTTGAAGGACCCAAACGAAGACCGCGTGCTTGTCATTGATGGTCTCGGCAAAGACTGGTCGTACTACTGCGCTTTGACCTACCCGGATGCGACCATCTATGACATTGGCCCCGGAGCATCATCGGCAGCTGCCTCCAGCGACGGGACGACTGAAGCATGGTCAACTCTTGGAAATCATCGTCACATCTGCCACGAGTCTCTCACGAACGCACTGCCATTTCCAATGCACTTCTTCGCAAGCGTCGTTCTTCGCTTCCCAACAGCACTCCCTTCATCGGTACTCCGCTTCGTCCTATCAGAAGCCAAGCGCGTCCTGCGACCCGGCGGCTACCTCGAGTTCAGTGTTCTTGATCTTGACCTAGTCAACATGGGCAACCGCGCCCGTCGCGCTGTTCGCGGCTTGAAGATGCGAATGCAAGTTGCTGACGAGAACACCTCGCTGCGGAATATGAGCGACGAGATAATGGCTGGCATCGGCAGGAAGGGATTTGTCGAATGCAATCGATGCATCGTCGGCGTACCCGTGGCTGGCAAGCTTCCCCACCCCGATGACATGAATGCAACGAAACGGACTGGCAGCAATGCCAGCTCAAAGAGCAAGACGAGCGCTTCCTCCTCAACAAAACAGCCAAAACCAGAAGTGTCCTTCTCGGACCTCCTCAATGTTTCTTCTCCCTCCGAGTCCACCGACAACGGCATCACTGACATGGTCGCTCGCGTTGGTCGCTGGTGGTACTCCCGCTGCTACGAATCGCTCGTGCTACCTGAAGCCGGCGAGCCCGGCGCAGCCAACTCAGGCAACCTGCTCAAGAACAGCATCTGGCGCGACGCCAGCCTCATCAACGAGTGCGAGAAGCGCGGCACAAGCTTCAAGATGCTCATCGGCTACGCACAGAAGCCCGAGATTGGTGTTCGACGCACCGTCTCCGTCTAAATGCACCAACATTCCATTCTCACGAGCTGCGCTCCCATTCGGTCCTGGAGGCTCCTCACCATACGATACCATTTTCTCGATGCCATAATGGGTTCATGTCTGTTCATATCGGCGTTCATTTCCTGCGTTCAAGCGAGCGCCTGCTTTTTCTTTATACCCTCATTTGTTTTATCTATTTCGCACTTGCATAGCGGTGGGACTGCATCACTACATCCACTATACATGGCGCAAGCCTACGACTGCATCGACTACTACATCACCAGGCGCAAGCCACAATTGCATCTAAAATGTAATATCTCATCTACTTCACGCCGGGTTGCGACATGCTGGTAATGGGGCAACTATTTTGGTATATCTTTTTGCTTGGATGAAGGTGGACGGTCACTACTATATACCCCTGGGTGAAATGTTGATATGGGAAGTTTTATGTAGATATGAAGTCACGGATGTATATGGATATGAAGATTGGTCGGAATACGAAACAGATGCTCTACTCTATCTTCACGATCGTTGGTGACATGCGTTGAGCATATCGCACTTTCGCCCTCAAAACACTCGTGTCCGCGCCTTGGAGATACCGCGCCGCATGACTGCAGCAGGTGAGATACTGCTTGCCCCGCAACCTGGTTACTGGTGCCTGAGGGCCCTGCCTGGATGGCCCGACGTAGGCGTGCTAATTGCTTAAGAGCTGAGAGTCGCATATATATATCCCAGCCGCAGCGGATTTCTAATGCCCAAGGCAGTCTCAAGAACAGCTGCCTGATGACAGCACATCCAGTCACCGCACCAACACCAAGCACCAAACACCCGGAACATCTCGATATAAACACAACAAAATTCATTTCAATCATAACACATATACCCACGCTACCTCTTCCCCCCATTCCCAAAACCCACCATTTCAAACCTCCCCCTCGCCCTCGTGCCCATCCCCTCCTCAAACGCCCCACCCTCCTCCTTATCCAGCATCTCCG
>Ga0265797_10010988_pt1 | contig 11423 bp, 13 predicted proteins | sample P2T30metagenome_FD_192433 | JGI IMG/M metagenome (GOLD analysis project Ga0265797, IMG submission 192433) | Plant litter microbial communities from East Loma Ridge, Irvine, California - P2 T30 | ecosystem: Environmental > Terrestrial > Plant litter > Unclassified | place: USA: California... | reverse complement strand
ACGCGACACCACACATGACCACCATTGAACCACAACCGGCAGCCTCAGCCAACTACATGGCCTTAATCCTAAGCGAGGAAGGAGACATTGTTGCCAACTTCAAAGAACTCCGAACCAGAGTCATACAGCTCGAACCAACGCTCAGCTACGCAATCGCCTGGGCAGGCTATGAAAAAACTCACGCTTCACTCGTTGAGTCCTTACGAGATGCATTGCAACGTCTCCAGGCTCGAGAACAAGCGATCTTGTTTGCTCCGGAACTTGATGCTCGAGAAGTATGGCAGCTCAAGGACGATGTGGAACGGTTTGGGGAATTGTTGGAAGCAGCGGTGGAAGCGCAGAACGACCTGAAGAAGAACAAGCGGCAGTTCGACATGGATGTCCATATGAGTGTTGTCGAGCTTGTGAAAGTGAGGTGGGAACTAGAGGAGTGCGAATTTTAGGCGTGATGGGGAGAAGCGGCTGCATTGTAACATTTTTTCGTTCGAATGTCGCCAACCGGAGGAAAACAATCGTCATGCAACTGTCGACAGCGAACACCGACGACGTCTTGGTTTCCTCGTGCACTGGGAACCCAAAAGGAGAGGGGCAGGTCAGGATGCTCAATACTTCAAATGCTGCTATGCGTCTATCAACCGAACCAGAATCAGAATCAGAAGGAGCATTGACGGCATGCATCTCGCCAACGCTATGCAGTTTTCCCAGCCTCCAAAGCTCTTGCATCTTCTTCCGCAAACCGCTCCTCGGTAGCCTTCTCCTGCTCCGCCTTCTTCTTAGCCAACTCTCTGCAGAACTTGCTGTTAGCACGAATCGTATCTCCGTACTTCAAGAACATGAATGGAATGACTCCCAATGCTATGCTCACAAATCCTAACAAGCTGCATGCCCACGCAATCCCAAGGCTCTCGTACATCGGCCTCGCGGCAAATGGCAAAACAACAGCGAACAAACTCCTCGAGCACGATGCAGCAGCCATAGCGCTTGCGGAAAAGATCTCGTAAGCGTCAACCAGGTAGTTTAGCAGAGCCATGAAGATTAGAAGGTAGGCGACACCGAACGGCACGGCTGAAAGGACAGGGACGATCCAATGTATCGATTCTTTTGCTGTCCAGCCGAGCCAGAACATGCTCACGCTGAGTAGTGGAGCTCCGAGACAAGCGAGTGGGACACGGCGGTATTCTTCCTTTCCATACCAAGATGGCTGCGGATCTCGCTCCCGAGCGCGATCCAAGTAAGCGTCCCACATCAGGTAGATGCCGCAGGAAATTATGCTGCCAACACCGATCGGAAGAAATGCAAGGCCTTGCTCGCCGGCATTGAAGCCATAGACTCCCGTAAAAATTATGGGATATGCTTGGAGGAACACTGGGTGGCGTGTCAGTATGGAGATCGAACTTTGGGGAATGATAATACGCCGGACATACTGTAGAAAATGGCATACACCAAAGCAGTGTACAGACAGCTGCACAACACGATGCCCTCGAACAAGAACATGCGGACTGGCCTCGTCAACACCACTACGAAGAGCTCATGCAAATCTCGCTTCTCGAGCTCAGTCGGTGCAAACGCGTCTTTCTTGCCTTCCTTTCGCAGCTTCTGCGCTTTTGCCTTTAGCACTATCGGCGCATATGTCTCTGGCATCATCAGTAGAACAGGCCATGTCGCACCAGCGATAATGAGCTGAAGCCAGTACACCCACCGCCATGATACGACGGCGATGAATCCAGACGCCACAGGCCCGAGAAGAGGGCCCCATGTGGTCGCACCCATGAATAATGCCATTGCTCTACCGCGGGCTTTAGGCGTGCCCCAGATGTCTGAGTAGATACCCCCGATGATCGAGATTGGCGTACTTGCACCTACACCAACAAGCAGGCGCATGACGATGAGGCCTGCCCATGAAGGTGCAAGAGCACAGCCCAGTGCGAATGCGGTGTAGAGGGCGAATGTCAAGATCATGATGATCTTTCGGCCGTAGGTCTCAGATAGTGGCGAGAAGAAAAGAGGTCCTAGAACATAGCCGACCAGGTATATAGATGTGGGCAGTACGAGCTGGGTCTGATCGGTGATGCCAAATCGGTCGGCCGTTTGTGAGGAGGCGCCTGTGGCGATGGAGGATCCAATGGTGCTGTTCATGACCAGGAGGATACCTGCGACTGTCACGTAGACCTTCCTTGACTTGGGCCAGCAGTATGGATTTAGTGGGTCATCGCGGCTGAATGACACGATTGTCACCTCGTTCGCATTGTGTGCTGCGTGGTCCTCAATACGATCATCGCTCGTATGCGAGGACGATCTTTCGGAGATATCGCCACCATTATCTGCTTTCTCAAGGTCGACTTGCTTCTCAATATCGGCTTTGTTGACAGCATCTCGCCTCGAGGTCGAAGAGAGTGTTCGCACAAGATTGAGTGGGATCTGGCTTTTGGGTGTGTTTCGGGATGGTGTTGTATCATCCAAGGAGCCCGGCATCATTGGTCTAAATTCGAGCAAGACTTCCCATCTCTTGTGCAAGGAAGAGTGGAGTGTGTGTTATTTCCGTTGGGGATGAAACAGTGATGAGATAAGAGAGGCGATGTATTGTATAACATCTTCATCTTAACATCGCGAAACTTACCTTGCACCAGGGCGCAAGCAAGACGGGTTTCGGCACACGTACAAGCATTTCACCTTCGTCAGCAATTGCACCGTGATGCGCCCTTAGAGGGGCCAAGATGCATTACCGAGGGAGTTCGCTCGAAGCGGTAATTCATGCACCTGGCCGATCTATCGCAGCGCCGGTCACGGCAGAATGGAAAGCTTGAGCTGCACGTCGCGGGCGCCCTTCAACACGTCGATGGCGATTGCGGGACAGCTGTAAACTTCGAAGATTGCGGACTAGGGTTAATACATGCGGCTATGCTTCCAGGTTGATTCCACTTCCAAAACGACCATACAGCTCGGCCTTGAGGTCGCCCATTTCCTCGCGGAGCTCGCTCAGTTTCTCCTCGAGAGCAGTCACTTCATCGTTAATTTTGTCGACTGAAGCGGAAAGGCGCTCTTGCACCTCGGGAAGCGGTAATGAGTAGAACGAGTCGCCGATTTTGTATCTAGACAATGAACCATTAGCCATTGGATTTCCCTCTGTACAGAACGTACCAGTGACACATACGGTACTTTCTCATCTTCGTCTGCGAGCTCCAGCTCGGATGAGATCTCTTCCAGGTCTTCCTTGTCTTTCTGCGTAAGGGTTAGCGGCAGCATGAGCTTCGCACACGCGATCAGAACTTGCCTGCTTGGTCTTGAGGTCTTCTTCGATCAACTTTTCCCTGCTGTGAAGGCGACTGAAACGGTTGATTCTGTCTTGATCCTCTTTGCGGACTTCCTTCTCCTCGCCCATCGCCTCCTCTTCCTCCCGTGTGAGCTGGGAGCATGTCAGAATAATTCTCGGTACACAGGTCGTGCATTACAACTTACCATACGCCTTGACAAAGACATATTGGTAGATGTGTGGAGGCTGTGTTGACTGTGTGAATTGGAACCTGTGTCTCACTCAGGTCACAGATGCCAAACAGATATTGAAATCGCGACAGCCACCGCGTGTGGCTGAAGGACGTGTGGCGTGTAGCGGGGTAATCTTTGGAGGCAGGGCTCCCTTGGCCTTGCGCTGTGAGCTCTTCAAGCCTCCTGCTTCTGCTTTTTCAAACATGCGGACTCTGACAAAAGAAGGCATCGCTCACTTGCTAAACAGAGACGTCGCTCTGCCAAACGATTGTGTCAGTAAATTGCTGTCGTAATGCTGAACGATGGACTGCAGACTGTCAGGTTGCACGACGCCGATACACTTGCGCAATCAAGGTGCTGGAGCACTTGCGCCCACCCATGTCTGGTGCAGAGCTCCCTTATCTCTAGCACACAACTGCCAGGATCGACGTGTGCGGGCGATAAGCTCGGCGGCTGTCGATACCTCCAGCAGCATGTAGTACAATAAGCCCGGTCTGGACGTTCCCAATGCTCTGATCTGCCACCTCTCCCTTCTTCCGTTTCCCCATACCAATACATCCATCGAACAGGATGTCGGCTGCAGATCCGAATGATGTTGCGCGCCGCGCTTCTCAAGATGCTGTTGATCAAGGTCTTACGAGTGAAGACGACGCCGCTGTGCTTGCGAAGCTTGGCTATAAACAAGAATTGAGAAGGTAGGTCTTGGGTGCGACCCGCATGATATCTCTGGCTAAGCAATGCCCAGAAACTTCACGATGATCGAAGTATTTGGCATCGCCTTCAGTATCATGGGCTTGCTGCCCTCTATAGCTAGTACACTGGCTTATTCTATCCCTGCCGGTGAGTTTGCCACGCGGGACTACTACGATCACAGCCTGTACTCAAAAGTATCGCAGGTCCGGCTGGCATGGTCTGGGGCTGGTTCCTTGCCAGTATGTTCATCTTCTTTGTCGGGTTGGCTATGGCGGATCTAGGTTCGGCTATGCCAACGTCCGGCGGATTATACTGGTTCGTGAGCGTCACTTTGACAGACCTGGATGCACATTCTGACAGCACAGGTGGACACACTACTTCTCCTCGCCAGCAACCCGCAACGCCTTTTCGTTCCTCGTCGGCTACAGTAACACACTGGGTCTGGTTGGCGGACTCTGCTCCATCGACTATGGCTTTTCGCTCATGCTTCTGAGCGTACCCGTCTTGGCGACTGACGGTGCTTGGACTCCCTCCCATGGCGTAGTATATGCGGTCTTTCTGGCCTGTGTGGTCTGCCATGGCATACTGGCCAGTAGCTTCAGCAAAGTCATGGGCAAGCTCCAGACTGCATTTGTGGTCATGAACTTCGTATTGATCTTCGCTACGATCATTGCGCTGCCTATAGGACGGTCGAAAACTCGAAATGATGCCACTTGGATCTTCGCCACCACAGCGAACCTCACCACCTGGCCAACTGGATGGGCATTCATGCTCTCCTGGTTAAGCCCGATCTGGGTGAGTTGCTCCATGCTGACGTTGTTATCTGCTTGATCCACGCTGACACATACAAGACCATTGGCGCGTTCGATAGCTGCGTTCATATGAGCGAGGAAGCTGCAAACGCCACCCGGGCTGTTCCATACGGTATCCTCATGTCCATCGGATCTTGCTGGCTCTTTGGCTGGATCATAGTCATTGTTCTGGCCGCCTGCATGTCTACCGACTTGGAAGCCCTACTCACCACTCCCTTCGGCCAACCAATGGCACAAATCTACTACGATGCCGTAGGTAAGCGTGGTGCTATCGGGCTCATGACGCTACTATTTATAGTACAATTCTTTATGGGATTAAGTATTACGGTAGCGGCGTCAAGGCAAATGTGGGCATTCTCGCGCGATGGTGCATTGCCCTTGAGCAGGTTTGTCCGTGTCATCAACCAGAAATTGGGCTACATCCCGTTCAACGCGATCTGGTTCTGTGTGATACTCGCTATCCTCCTTGGTCTCCTCACACTCATTGGACCAGCAGCCGCAACAGCTGTATTCAGTCTGGCAGTAGCTGGCAACAACCTGGCGTGGCTCATGCCCATCTTCGCTCGCGTCATGTGGGGCCAGAAGAAGTTCAAGCCTGGTCCTTTTTACACCGGCCGCTTCAGCATACCGATCGCCTGGATCGCCATCGTCTTCTTGGTGTTCGGTATTATCCTCTCGATGTTCCCGACCGGCGGTCCTAATCCGACGGCTGATACTATGAACTATACCGTCGTGATCAACTGTTCGGTGTGGGGCGGAGCGCTGTTGTATTACTTCATCGATGCTAGGAAATGGTCAGTAATCCTGTAGCCGATGTTGTCTTATACTGGTGCTAACGTGTCTAGGTTCACTGGACCCAAGATTACTTTGAGTGAGGACGACCTCACAGAGGAGCAGCAGGAGGCACTGAAGATTGAGGGTTTGGAAGTCAACATCGAACCTCACAGCGCCGATGGAACACAGAACGCTCCGATCTCGAAGGACGTCGAGAAGTCTTAGGCCATTGCTATATACTGACTGCTTCTGCCTGTGCGATCAAACCCCCGGTTTGTCATTGCCATCGGGGTCACGAAGATCCACAGTCCGAGGCGATGCTTACGTCCTGAATGCTTGGCATCGTTTTCAGTAGAGCTTCTGCTGCGAGATAATTCTAAAACCCAGTACCAAAAGCATTTCCGGGTGCAGTCACATTGTAAAGCTCAGCGAAAGGATCGAAGTATGAGTCAGTGTGTCTTTCGTACTCCATAGCACTATCGGTATTGTCAGCATCCACGCACAAAGTGCCGGAACGGAAGGCTGTGCAATGCCAGCACGGCAATGCGTGTACTCACTTTGTGACATTCCTCGCGACCTCATCGCCATAGTGACACGATATCCAGGCAAGTGTTACATCGATGCCAGCTGAAACACCACTAGAGGACCAGATGTTGCCATCGACAGCCCAGCGAGCATGAGGGATCCAATGCGCCGTCGGATCAGTCGCAACGACACTTGTCCAAGCGGCTTTGTTGGTCGTCGCACGCACGCCTGACAGGAGCCCAGTCCTCGCGACGACCATAGAGCCGGTACATACCGTGATCAAGTATTTGAGCTTGGGATAGGTCTCTGTAATGAAGTCCAGCGTGGCGTTGAGGTTCGGTGCACGCGCTCCGAGCCCGCCAGGCACAAGCAGGACTTCGAGGTCGGAGGGTGCGGTCGCGAAGGTGTGCGTGGGTGGGATTCCGATGAAAGCGCTTGAGTTCGTCTTGTTCATGGCAGCGAGCTGTGGAGCTGTGGTCACAGGCTCCAGTGTCTCGGCGAGCCAGGCGATGTCAACGCGGTAGTTGCGGGAGAGTGTGAAGAGAGCTTCGTATGGTCCGAAGATGTCTAATGGCTCGTAGGCTTGAAACAAGACGAAGCCCCATTTGTTCGGCGGCTTGTATGAGCTCGCAATGGAGTTGTTGTTGACACCTGCCATTGTGAGTTTTTGACCTTCGCATGTGAGATTGAAACATTGACTTTACAGTAGCTGGGAGGATAGCCGGTATAGGTAGTGTTGTAGGCGGCCGATACTGTGCTTGATGATAGCAGGCAAGCAACCATGTAGTACAAAGCGTATGAGCGCATCATGAACTGCTGTAATGTCTGTTTCTGATTGACCCAGTGTTTTGTTCCACTGTATGAGTGTCAGTCGAGAGCTCGAGCGGTCAACTTATTGCGGGCTTTATATATACCTAGCTCGTGGGTTTCAATGTGATAGGCTGCACTCTGCAGCACTGCGGGGCGAGCCTGCCGTACCTAGTAAGGCCATGCCGTGGAACAAGTGCTGCATATATTGCAAGCTGAGTAGGATTGAGCACGTTTCATTGTCGTAGTCACTTTGACTGATTATTACAAGTACCATGCGAAATCCGCCATACCCGCTTGTGGGACATTCAAATGAATCCTTCCGACGCACCATACCGATTCCACCTCATTGAGACCAAGCGCGGGATCACATAGCACGCGCGGATCGTCCACTCAGAGCGAGACACCCTCCGCCGCCTGCTGCTTTCTTCCCTGAACAAGCTTGAACGATGCCCACGGTGACGAGTCGGCCCTCTCAATAGACCGAGCGGTCGCCGCGTCCAGACTTTCTTGTGGCAAGCCCAAGAGCTTGTTCGACGTTCCCTTTCGGGCTTCGAAGTTACCGTTCCCATCGTCGAAGAAGATACGCGTGTACATCATTCTGACATACGCCATCCTTTCACCACCTTGCAAAGCCTGTGCCGCAGAACTGTAACGTTCTCTGGCCGGCTCTTTGTGAATGGTCCAATCTTCGAGCTTGTCTCCAGTGACACGAAGCACGGAGTCGAGCATGTCCTTCTGGCTGACGTTGAAAGAGTTGATGTAGACAATCTCGTTCTTAAAGTTCTCTAGACAGCGTTCAGTATCCTCGCCGTCAGGCTTGATTGGCAGGCTCAACAATGCCGCCACTGCGCGACCAACCTGAGGCCATGTGGAAGACGAAATCTTGGTCTCGCCGTCGTCGAAGAGCGTGACTGTCTTGTTCGGGAAATCGAAGCCGAAAGAAGGCGGGATCGCAAGCGACCATTCGTACCAGAACCCTGTGGTCACCGAGATGTAGCTGCTGACGCCTATCGCAGCGATCTCCTTGCGACCCTGAGGAGTTTTAGCGAAGCCAGGGACGTCGTTGACAACTTCCTCGATGCTGGTGTCGCAGCCCCAGTCGTTTGGGAGAACCCATGGTACACCAGCCTCGGCTGCAGCGCGAATAAGTTTGCTCTGGGTACCATCTGGCGCGAGAACGCTGAGGGTAATGAGAAGCACGTCCTGACCGCGCAAAGCAGCCACCAGTGCGTCGTGGTCATCGTTCGAGGCTTTGACAACGTTGATGCCGGATGGCAGCTCGCTGGAGCTGTCGGGGCGGGTGATTGAGGTGAGGTTGAAGCGGCCTGTATCCAGGAGCGCTTTAGTGATGAATCCACCGCTCCTTCCGCCAGCCTATGAAAAGATATCAGTTGCTGTGCGGTAGTACTATAGATGCGTGGTCACTTACGCCAATGATGGCGATGTTCTTGATGTAGTTGGTGGTCGTCATGCTGTCGGGGGACTTCTGGTCAAGATGAGATGCTGGTCTAAGGTGAGCCTGATGCTATATGTTTGCAGTGGAATGATAGCAAAATCTAGGAGATGGCTAGAAGGCCAGTACTTATGCGTTGTGGAAGTTACGATGGAGCGGACCTATGCTTGCCTAACACCGACATCGTACTCAAAATGCGCCACAGTCCGGGTCAACCGCAAGAAAATATGGATGTTCGACGAGGATTCTAAAAGAGCAATGGCAGTTGGCCAGGCGGTCGTAACACTTCCAATATCCGACGTGACGGTCTGAGAGCCCGGTAGAGGCAGAAGACAGCCAATGACAACTGTGCCCCGACTGAAGAGTGGAGTCAGATCCAGTCTAACCCCGATTCGTATCCACGGAGATCGGGCCTGGAGGAACGGCGCATGACGATGACCTGACCGACCACACACACTGACAAGACTGGATATACACATCTGCAGCAAGCCCGAAAACCCGTGGTGCTGCCACCTTCTTCATCGCGCAATTAATATTGTATCCCACGAGGACGTCGAGCTCATGGTCACGTGCGCCCGCAATTCCACCCAATGTTCCACGTGCACTGGCAAGTGATGGTAGTAAAGGGTTAGAGTTGGGGTTAGACTACTCACGCACGATTACAAAAAAAATGGTGATTTATCGAGAAGCATGCGTACGCACGTGTAGCCTCGTGCTGAGTTCATGCCATTCATTGTTCTCGTCAAGTCACAGGTGTTTTAATTGTACACAGAGGCCTAGGACCCACATCGCGCTGTCATGCTGTATTTCAAGCAAGATACCAGGTCAAATGTGTACGCTGCCTACTGGTAATCTTCATCAACCAAGTAGATTCGTCCGTGAAACACGCCCTTTTACATTTACATGTAGTAAGCACATATCGGGGTCATGCGAAACCGTACGCGAACAGTCATGTGCATCTACCTAGAGGAAGAGAGCGACCGTCGCAGGATGCAAGCTTTCCGAAACCATACGAGGAGTCACCGAAGTCAGGCATCGCTACCTGTGCCTATCAGGATGTGCATGTCGCCTAAACAACAACAATATACTAGTAACACAGGGCACGCTCCATAGGCTCAGTCATCAAAAAATTATGGTTCCGGTAATGCCGCTCTGCATAAATGGTCAACAAGTGGGGCTGGAATTCATCTTCCCGAGGCGCAATGATCATCGACATCGAACGAGTCGTGTTCGCATTCCAAATTCAACTGATAAATACCTCTGTCGCAAGACCGATCCCTTTCTGAAACCATTATCTCCATCCACCAACAACTATCAACTTGTCACCAATTACACTAAACCATCCTCACCATACTGCTAATCATCCAGCAATCATGGTCCTCAGAGTCCACCACATGGGAATTTCCCAGTCAGAGCGAATTGTCTTCCTCTGCGAGGAGCTGAACATTCCCTACGAGCTCAAACTCCACACCCGAGCTCCCATGCTGGCCCCAGAATCATTGAAATCCGTTCCAGGCAACTTGACCGGCAAGTCGCCGTTCATCGAAGACACAGACAGCGACATCACACTGAGCGAGAGCGGCGCCATTGCCGAATACATCATCCACAGACATGGAAACGGAAGACTAAGCGTCAAGCCCAGCGAGGCCAACTATGCCCAATATCTGTTCTGGTTCCACTGGAGCAACGCCACTCTGCAGCCTCAGATGGCTGCTAGCATGTGGCCATCCACGGACGAGTTGACAGGGAAGTTCCGCGAGGCGAGACTGTATGCCGCTCTGGACACTATGGATTCGCGCTTGGCAGAGAGCAAATGGCTTGCCGGCGACGAGTTCACCGTCGCTGACATCATGCCGGTATGGACGTTGACGACGCAGAGGTTCTGGGGACCTCTGCTTGACCTGTCGAAGTGGCCGAACATTCTGCGTTGGCTGCAAGATGTTGGAGCTAGACCGGCTTACCAACGAGCTGTAAGTAACCTTTGACCTGCGAGTACGACAAGGGGAAACTGACCGTCGATCACAGATGGAGAAAGGAGACCCAGAGATGCGACTGCTGTTGGGCGCAGAAGCTCCAACAAAGAGTCTGCTGAGCGAGGGAGGCATCGAGTCAGGCGTGTGGAAGAAGGACGTGAAGAACAGTAACCGCTTGTAAAGCTTGTCTCGTGCTATCGCTCGCCACTCCTCCTGCTGTAGATACTGTACAATATTGATCAATGTACGCAAGCAGTAAAGTCTCATCTACGCTCTCCTGAAGTCCAAAAAGGCACCCTTCGGTATGTCGCTAGGCAACGGGTCCTTCTTGTCGAAGTTGTAACTAGCTCTCTCTTCGCTGCTCATCTTGGTGATGTCGTACTCTGTGCCTCCCAGCGTAGGCTTTCCGTTGGCTCTTTTTTGCGTGCCGTTGTCCGCCGTGAACTCCTTGAACTAGAACAACACATTAGTTTACCTCTGTGCGTGACGGAACCAGATCGTCGATATAGGACCTACCCTCTTCTTCCAGTCCCATCGGTCGGCTTTAGCTTTTCCCAAAGCCTCAGCATCATCGACACCATCCACTAACTCCGGCGCATCGTTAAGTGGCGTTGCGCCCAAGTCAATTCCGCTTTTCTTCGCGTAGGCTACGACGTTGTTGCGCCATTCCACGTTCTCCTCGCCATGCGGATCTTCTTCGCCGTCACTCCATTTGAGTGCCATGCACATCACGAGGCCAAGATCCTGGAACTTCGAGTCAGGCTTGAGTAAATTGGCGCGATCGAGCTCGTTGAGCATAGTCAGGATCGCGCAGCCGGAGAGACCCCAAGTGCCACTCTCTCGTTCGCCGTCATCGTGAGCTGGATGAGTGTCAGCAACTCGCATATTAATGCAGACTGT
>Ga0265797_10010987_pt1 | contig 11423 bp, 11 predicted proteins | sample P2T30metagenome_FD_192433 | JGI IMG/M metagenome (GOLD analysis project Ga0265797, IMG submission 192433) | Plant litter microbial communities from East Loma Ridge, Irvine, California - P2 T30 | ecosystem: Environmental > Terrestrial > Plant litter > Unclassified | place: USA: California... | reverse complement strand
AGAGCGTGCCGCTGCTGGCCTACAGCGCCGGGACCTTTCTCGGCCGCTCGGTCAACCTGCTGCTGCGTCAGCGCGCGCTGCGCTCCACCACCGTGCACGAAACCGCCATGGCCGACAGCCTCAAGGCCATGGCGCTGCAAGGCCTGGGCGTCGCCTGGGTGCCACGCCTGTCGATGAACGCCGAGCTGGCGCGCGGCGAACTGGTGATCTGCGGCAAGGAGCACTGGTGGATACCGCTGGAGATCCGTCTGTACCGCTGGAGCATGTCACGCAAGGCGGGCGTGCGCCTGCTGTGGCGCAAGCTCGAAGGCGGCGTGGGGCGCTAAAGGTCGGTTGCCAACTCCATCGCAGCAGCGCTCAGCCCAGGCCGTATTTTTTGACCTTGTCGAATAGCGTGGTCTTGGCCATGCCCAAGGCCTGGGCGGCCTGGCTGAGGTTGCCGGTGTGTTGTTCGAGGGCGTCGACCAGCAGGTTGCGTTCGAACGCCTCGACGGCTTCCGCGAAGGTCGCGGCATTGCCGTCCTGGCTGCCGCTCTTTTTCAGGGCTGGCAGGCCGAGGGCGAAGCGTTCGGCAACGTTGCGCAATTCGCGCACGTTGCCCGGCCAATCGTGGGCCATCAGCGCGGCAAGGGTGTGGCGATCCACTTCGGGTACGGCGCGGTCGAAGCGCAGCGCGGAGAGTTGCAGGAAGTGTTCGAACAGCAGCGCGATATCTTCGCGACGTTCGCGCAGCGGCGGCAGTTCGAGGGTGACGACATTGAGGCGGTAATACAGGTCGCTGCGAAAGTGCCCGGCCTTGCCCGCTTCGTTCAGGTCCGCCTTGGTCGCGGCGATCACCCGGCAGTCGACATCGATTGGCTGGTTCGAGCCCAGGCGCTCCAGGCTGTGTTCCTGCAGCACGCGTAGCAGCTTGATCTGCAGGTTCAGCGGCATGCTTTCGATCTCGTCGAGGAACAGGCTGCCGCCGTTGGCGTGCTCGATCTTGCCGATGCGCCGTTTGCCGGCACCGGTGAACGCGTGGGCCTCGTGGCCGAAGATTTCGCTCTCGAACAGGTTCTCCGGCAGGCCGCCACAGTTCAGCGCGACGAAGGCTTTGCTCTGCCGCCGACTGAAGTCATGCAGGCAGCGGGCGACCAGCTCCTTGCCGGTTCCGGTTTCACCTTCGATCAACACGTTGGCCGAGGTGTCGGCGACATTGGCGACCAGCTCGCGCAGCTGCTGCATGGCCGGTGATCTGCCGATCAGCCGGTGCTCCAGTGCCTGTTTGCCGGCGAGCTGGCGGCGCAGCGAGGACACCTCGCGGGCCAGGCTGCGTTGCTCCAGCGCGCGGCGGGTGACCTCGACCAGGCGCTCGGGCGAGAAGGGTTTTTCCATGAAATCGTAGGCGCCATCGCGCATCGCGCCCACGGCCATGCCGATATCGCCATGCCCGGTGATCAGCACCACCGGCAGCGCAGGGTCGCGACGTTTGAGTTCGTCCAGCAGTTGCAGGCCGTCCATGCCGGGTAGGCGGATATCGCTGATAACGATGCCGGCGAAGTCCGCATCGATGCGCTGCAAGGCCTGTTCGGCGCTGCCCACGCCTTCGCTGGCAATGTCTTCCAGGGCCAGGGCCTGCTGGCAGCCAAGCAGCACGTGCGGGTCGTCTTCGACGATCAGTACGGTGAGGTCGTCATTCATCGGGTGTCTCCATGACGGTGGCGGCCAAGGGCAGGTTGAGTTCGAAAGCAGTGCCGCCCTGCGGCGGATGCTCGGCACTGAGGCTGCCGCCTGCGGCTGACGCCAGGCTGGCCGACAGGGTAAGGCCAAGACCCAGCCCCTGCTCACCGGGTTTGGTGGTGAAGAACGGTTCGAACAGGTGCTCGCGATCAGCCGGCAAGATGCCGGGGCCGTTGTCGCGTACGCGCAGGCGGTAGCGGTCACCGTCGACGTTGCCTTGCAGCCACAACTGGCGGTCTGCCTGGAAGCTCATGGCGTCCACGGCGTTGGCGATCAGATTGATGAGGATCTGCTCCAGGCGGGTCTGGTTGATCGCCAGACGCGCATCCTCGAACTGGTGATGAATGTTCAGCGGGGTGCGTTCCAGGCGCGGTTGCACCACCTGCAGGGCGGCTTCCACCGCTTTGCCCACGCTGGCTTCGCCGCCATCGTTGGAGCGCCGGGCGAACGCGCGCAGGCTGGCGGTGATCCTGCCCATGCGGTCGACCAGTTCGTTGATGGTCTGCAGGTTGGTGGTGGCCACGTCGTAGGACCCGCGGGACAGGAAGCGGATGGTATTGCCCGATAACGTGCGCAGCGCCGCCAGTGGCTGGTTGAGTTCGTGGGCGATGCTCGTCGACATCTGCCCGATCACCGCCAGCTTGCCGGCCTGCACCAGCTCATCCTGGGTCTTGCGCAGGTCGTTCTCGGTTTGTCGGCGTTCGTGAATTTCTGCCTTCAGCCGATCATTGCTGGCGCGCAGGTCGGCGGTGCGGTCAGCGATTCTGCGTTCCAGCTGGTTGTTGGCGGTCTGCAGTGCTTCGCGCGCTGCCAGGCGGGTGGCGATGACCTTGCGGCGCTCGTTCCAGGCGATCAGCAGAAACGTCAGCAGGGCGAAGGCGGCGGCGGCCAACATGCCGTGGCTGATCGCTTCTCGGCGCAGATCCTGTAGTGGGCTGAGCAGCGTCAGGTGCCAGGGCGTGTCTTCCAGCGGGCGGGTCTGGGCCAGGTAGTTAATCGCGTGGTCCTGGCTGCCGGGGGCGCCTGCGGCAAAGGTGACCTGTTCGGTGCCGGCGCCCAGTTCGGTGCGTGCCAGGGGAATCAGCTCGTCGAGCGACGACCAGTGATATTGCAGGCTGCGCGCCAGCCGTTCCTTGATTTCGGCATTCAGCGGGCGTACCGCCTTGAGCCGGCGCTCCGGGTTGCTCGAGAGGATGATGATGCCGTTCTCGTCGCTGACATAGGCTTCCAGGCGCGCGCGTTGCCAGCGTTGCTCCAGCGCGTCGAGACGAATCTTGACCACCGCCACGCCGATGATCCGGCCATTGGCCTTGAGCCCGTGCGACAAGTAGTAGCCGGCCTCGCCAACGGTGCTGCCGATGCCGTAGAAACGCCCGGACTCACCGAGGATGGCGTCCTGGAAATAGGCGCGAAAGGACAGATCCTCGCCCAGATAGCTGTCGGACTGCCGCCAGTTGCTGGTCGCCACGACCCGGCCATCGGTGTCCATGACGTAGATGGCCAGGCTGCCGCTGCGCCGGTTGAGGCCTTCGAGGTAATCGTTGACGCGCTGCCGACGGTAACCGTCGGGTGTCAGCAACAAGCGGCTGACGTTGGATTCCAGCTCGAGCAGGCTGGGCAGGTAGGTGTACTTGGTGATTTCGCTTTCCACCGCGCGGGCGTTGAGCTCCAGCTGGCGTTCGCCGCTTTCGGTCAGCCCGCGGATGCCGGCTTTTTCACTGATGCGGTAACCGGCATAGCCGCAGCCGAACACCAGGGCCAGCATCAGCAGGGTCAACAACAGGTGGCGAACGTAGCGCGGTTTGGCGGACAAGGCGGGCGGCACCACACGAAGACTGGCAAGAGCGCATTGCATCACAGTCCTCCCTGGGCTGCCAGTTGCGGGTGGGCCACGTCTCGGAGCCGGCGGGCCGGCCCCGAGAGGCGGATCAGTGTTGCAGGATCTTGGCGAGGAACTGCTGGGCGCGATCGGAGCGTGCGCTGACGTCGCCAAAGAACTCTTCCTTCGGGCAGTCTTCGACGATCTGCCCGGCGTCCATGAAGATCACCCGGTCGGCCACCTTACGGGCGAAGCCCATCTCGTGGGTTACGCACATCATGGTCATGCCTTCGTGGGCCAACTGCACCATCACGTCGAGCACTTCGTTGACCATTTCCGGGTCGAGAGCCGAGGTCGGTTCGTCGAACAGCATGACGATCGGGTCCATCGCCAGAGCACGGGCGATCGCCACACGCTGCTGCTGGCCGCCGGACAACTGACCAGGGTGCTTGTGGGCGTGTTCCTTGAGGCCGACGCGGTCGAGCAGGGCCAGGCCTTTCTGCATGGCTTCTTGCTTGCTGCGCCCGAGCACCTTGATCTGCGCGATGGTCAGGTTCTCGGTGATGGTCAGGTGCGGGAACAGCTCGAAATGCTGAAACACCATGCCGACCCGCGAGCGCAGCTTGGGCAGGTTGGTTTTCTTGTCGGCAATCGAGGTGCCGTCGACCACGATGTCGCCCTTCTGGAACGGCTCCAGGGCGTTGACGCACTTGATCAGGGTCGACTTGCCCGAGCCGGACGGCCCGCAGACCACGACCACTTCGCCTTTCTTGACGTCCGTGGTGCAGTCGGTCAGCACCTGGAAGTCCCCGTACCACTTGTTGACGTTCTTGATGGAAATCATACGGCTAACCTTTTTTGCAGGAGCTTGACCAGCTGCGAGGCAGCGAAGCTGATGGTGAAGTAAACCAGGCCGGCGAAGATCAGGAATTCGTGGGGCTGACCGAGGATGTCACCGCGCGAGCGGGCGGCGTTGAGGAAGTCCATCAGGCCGACGGTGTACACCAGTGAGGTGTCCTGAAAGAGGATGATGCTCTGTTGCAGCAGCAGCGGGGTCATCTTGCGGAACGCCTGGGGCAGGATGATCAGGCGCATGGTCTGGCCGTAGCTCATGCCCAGCGCCTGGGCGGCGCCCATCTGGCCCTTGGGAATGGCCTGGATGCCGGCACGCACGATTTCGCAGAAATACGCTGCTTCGAACATGATGAAGGCCACCAGGCACGAGGTGAACGCGCCTATCGGCGTGTCCTCACCGGTGATCCAGCGCAGGATGAACGGCACTGCGAAGTAGAACCAGGTGATCACCAACAGCAGCGGGATCGAGCGGAAATAGTTCACGTAGGTGGCGGCCAGCTTCGACAGCAGCACGTTGCTCGACAGGCGCATGAGCGCCAGCAGGGTGCCGAGAATCACGCCACCAAGAATGCCCATGACCATCAGCTGCAGGGTCATGGCCATGCCTTCCCAGAGGCCTGGCAGGGCCGGGATGATCTGACTGAAGTCCATCATTTGCCTCCCACGGAAATCAGGCCCGGCACGGCGACCTTACGTTCCACCATGCGCATGATCATCATCAGGCTCATGTTCAGGGTGAAGTAGATCAGCGTCGCCAGGGTGAAGGCTTCGAACAGGTTGGCGCTGAATTCGGCGGTCTGCTTGGTCTGCGCGAGCAGCTCCATGAGGCCGATCAGCGAGGCCACCGAGGAATTCTTGAAGATGTTCAAGAATTCGCTGGTTAACGGCGGAATGATGATCCGATAGGCCTGCGGCAAGAGCACGTTGCTGTAGATCTGCGGCAGGCGGAAGCCCATTGCGTAAGCCGCGGCGGTCTGGCCGACCGGCAGCGCCTGGATACCGGTGCGCACCTGCTCGCACACACGGGCGGCGGTGAACAGGCCGAGACAGACCACAACCGACAGGTAGGCCGAGGTGGCCGGGTTGAGGTCCTGCTTGAACCACAGTTCCAGCGGTTCGGGCAGCAGGTCGGGCACCAGGAAGTACCAGAGGAACAGCTGCACCAGCAGCGGCACGTTGCGGAACACCTCCACGTACGCCGTGGCGATGCCTGAAATCAGACGGTTCGGCACGGTGCGCATCACACCGAGCAGCGAGCCGAGCGACAGGGCAATCAGCCAGCCCACCAGCGCGATGGCGATGGTCCAGCCCAGGCCGGTGATGAACCATTCCAGGTAGATCTCGTCGCCAATGCCGGTGGACTTGAAGAATATGCCCCAGTCCCAGTTGTAGTTCATGCGGGTTGCCCCTCAGATGGAAAACAGCGGCGAAGCACGGCGGCAGGCAACAGTCGCCCGCATCCGCGTGGGCGGATGAGTGTCGGCTTCATCAGGAAATATGAAGGAGAGGCCGTCGGCCTCTCCGAATCCCCGCTACGCCCCTTCTCGTGAAAGGGGCGCAGCGTCACGCCGTCAGATCTGCTCGGCAGATTTGTCGGTGGGTTCGGCGAACAGCTTCTTCAGCTCGTCGCTCATCGGGAATTCGAGGTTCAGGCCTTTGGGCGGTACTGGCTGCTGGAACCACTTGTTGTAGATATCGTTGATCTCGCCGGAGGCGAAGGTCGCGCTGATGGCCTCGTCGACCACCTTCTTGAAGCCTTCGTCGCCCTTGCGGACCATGCAGCCGTAGATTTCAAAGGACTGCGGGGTGCCGACCACGTGCCAGTCGTCCGGCTTCTTGGCCTTGGCCATTTCGCCAGCCAGCAGCGCGTCGTCCATCATGAAGGCCACGGCGCGGTTGGACTCGAGCATCAGGAAGGATTCGCCGTGATCCTTGGCGGAAATCACGTTCATGCCCATCTTCTTCTCGGCGTTCATCGACTTGAGCAGGCGCTCGGAGGTGGTGCCGGCGGTGGTCACCACGTTCTTGCCCTTGAGGTCGTCGAAATCGTTCACGCCGCTGCTGGTCTTGGTCAGCAGGCGGGTACCGACTTCGAAGATGCCGACGGAGAAGTCGACCTGACGCTGGCGCTCGACGTTGTTGGTGGTGGAGCCGCATTCCAGGTCCACGGTGCCGTTCTGCACCAGCGGAATACGGGTCTGCGAGGTCACCAGGTTGTAGCGCACCTTCAGATCAGGCAGCTCCAGTTGTTTCTTCAGTGCGTCGACGACTTTGAGCTGCAGGTCGTGGGAATAGCCGACCGGCTGCTTGGAGGTGTCGCCGAAATAGGAGAACGGGATGGACGAGTCACGGTGACCCAGGGTGATGGTGCCCGACTCTTTGATCTTCTTCAGGGTGCCGGTCAGTTCGGCGGCGAAGACCGGGCTGGACATCAGGGCAGCGGCTACGGCAACAGCCAGTACGCGGGGGACAATACGCATGGATCGAATTCCTCGGTGTTGTTGTTATTTTGCTGTTGAAGCCGCACAGCGTGGCGCGGCTTCTCTGTGGAAGAGCTATCGCATTCCTGACGCTTAGAAGAGCAGAATGCATGCCAAGCGCCCTGTGGCCGCTCAGGCTTGGTAACTAATTGAAATTATTGGCTATTTAAAATCAAGGAAAACGTCTTCAGCGGATATTGATTCGGGAGTTCGGTTTTCCACGCCGCTTTCGTTCGGAAAGCCGAACGTCAGGGCGTGTATGCCGATACAGGTTCCGGGACAGCGCGGTAGAGGCGCCGGGCGCTGCAGACGAGCGTGGCTTAACCCTTTATGCACGACTGCGGTATAATTTCCGGTTTCCGCAAACCACGCCCTCCGCGTGGTTTGTTGTTTCTGCCCCGGCGCCAAGCGCCCGAGACGAGAGAGGCACGACGATGAGCGCACTGGTAGGCGTGATCATGGGTTCCAAGTCCGATTGGAGCACCCTGAGCCATACCGTCGAAATGCTGGATAAATTAGGCATTGCGAACGAAGTGAAGGTGGTTTCCGCCCACCGCACCCCGGATCTGCTGTTCCAGTACGCCGAAGAGGCTGAAGGCCGCGGTATCCAGGTGATCATCGCCGGTGCGGGTGGCGCTGCCCACTTGCCGGGCATGTGCGCCGCCAAGACTCACCTGCCGGTACTCGGCGTGCCAGTGCAGTCTTCCATGCTTTCGGGCGTCGACTCGCTGCTGTCGATCGTGCAGATGCCGGCCGGCATTCCGGTCGCCACCCTGGCCATTGGCAAGGCGGGCGCCATCAATGCTGCGCTGCTGGCGGCGAGCATCCTTGGTCACCAGCATCCGCAGTTCCACACGGCGCTCAAGCAGTTCCGTGACGAGCAGACCAACACCGTGCTGGATAACCCGGACCCGAGGGCGCAGTGATGAAGATCGGCGTAATCGGGGGCGGCCAGCTCGGCCGCATGCTGGCGCTGGCGGGGACTCCGCTGGGCATGAACTTCGCGTTTCTCGACCCGGCGCCGGATGCCTGCGCTCAGGCCCTGGGCGAGCACATCCGTGCCGATTACGGCGATCAGGATCACCTGCGTCAGCTGGCCGATGAGGTCGACCTGGTGACCTTCGAGTTCGAAAGCGTGCCCGCGGAAACCGTGGCGTTCCTGTCGCAGTTCGTGCCGGTCTATCCGAACGCCGAGTCGCTGCGCATCGCTCGTGATCGCTGGTTCGAGAAGTCGATGTTCAAGGATCTGGGCATCCCCACCCCGGAATTCGCCGATATCCAGTCTCAGGCCGACCTCGATGCGGCTGTTGCCAGCATTGGTCTGCCCGCGGTGATGAAGACCCGCACCCTGGGTTATGACGGCAAAGGTCAGAAGGTCCTGCGCAAGCCCGAAGACGTTACCGGTGCTTTCGCCGAATTGGGCAGCGTGCCGTGCATCCTTGAAGGCTTCGTGCCGTTCAGCGGTGAAGTGTCGCTGGTCGCCGTGCGTGGCCGTGATGGCGAGACGCGCTTCTACCCGCTGGTGCACAACACTCACGACAGCGGCATTCTCAGCCTGTCCGTGGCCAGCACCGACCATCCGCTGCAGGCACTGGCCGAAGATTATGTGGGCCGCGTGCTCAAGCAACTCGACTATGTCGGTGTGATGGCTTTCGAGTTCTTCGAAGTCGACGGCGGCCTCAAGGCTAACGAGATCGCGCCGCGGGTGCACAACTCCGGGCACTGGACCATTGAGGGTGCCGAGTGCAGCCAGTTCGAGAACCATCTGCGCGCCGTGGCCGGCCTGCCGCTGGGCTCGACGGCCAAGGTCGGCGAGAGCGCCATGCTCAACTTCATCGGCAGCGTTCCGGCTGTGGATAAGGTGGCGGCCATCGATGAGTGCCACCTGCATCACTACGGCAAGGCCTTCAAGGCCGGGCGCAAGGTTGGTCACGCCACCCTGCGCTGTGCCGACCGCGCAGCCCTGGATAGCCGCATCGCCCAGGTGCAGGCGCTGATCGCCGCCGAATGAGGCACAGGCACGAGAGGTTGAACCTCTCCTGCGCAGGCCTCGTCTGAAAAAAGGCGCCGCACGAATGCGGCGCCTTTTTTCTATCAGGAGGGCGTCATGGGTATTATCGGCACTATTTTAATCGGCCTGATCGTGGGCTTGCTCGCCCGTTTCCTCAAGCCAGGCGACGACAGCATGGGTTGGATCATGACCATCCTGCTGGGTATCGGTGGCTCCATCGCTGCTACCTACGGTGGCCAGGCGCTGGGCATCTACCGCGCAGGCGAAGGCGCTGGTTTCATCGGCGCAGTGGTTGGTGCGATCATCCTGCTGGTGATCTACGGCCTGATCACCAAGAAGCGCTGAACCGTAGCCTGACGCATCGACGACGGGCTACTTTCCGTTGGTCCTACTGCCGCGAGTCCCGTCGATGCGTTACCTGTCCCTTGTTCTGCTGCTGATCTGCGGCATCGCCCGCGCCGAACTGCCGGAAACCGACTGGCTGGAGCTGATGCCTGAAGAGGATCAGCGTGCGCTCGAACAGATGCCGGAGATCACCCACGATACGCCCGAAGCGCTGGGCAGCTTCGACAGCAAAGGGGGCCTCAAACAGCAGGACAAGGGACTGCCCGCCGTCATGTATTCGGCCAAGACGGTGCCCGCCATGAACGGCAAACAGATTCGCCTCGGTGGCTATCCGGTGCCGCTGGAAACCGACAACGCCGGGCGCAGTACGCTGTTTTTCCTGGTGCCTTATCCGGGCGCCTGCATTCACGTACCGCCGCCGCCACCCAATCAGTTGGTGCTGGTGCGCTACCCCAAAGGCATCGCCTTGACGGATATCTACGAGCCGCTGTGGGTCAACGGTACGCTCAAGGTCGAGCCGGTTAGCAACGACCTGGCAGACGCTGCCTACGCCCTGGATGCCAGCAGCGCGCGAATGGTCGAAGAAAGCGATCTGTAACCTGAGTGGCGCGTTTGCCTGCACGGGCATCGGGCCGCTACGTTTCCCTGTCGACCGCTAATCTACGAGCTCACCCTTGATCTGTTTTGCTCCTTATTCTCAGCTGGCCAGCCGTCTGTTGGCACTCTGCACGCCCTCTACCGACGATGGTGCCCACGACCTGTCGCACCTGCAGCGTGTGTGGGCCAATATTCAGCGGCTGCAGCGCGAAGAGGGTGGCGATCTGGAGCTGTTGTTGGCCGCCGTGCTGTTGCACGACTGTGTGGCGGTGGAAAAGGATTCGCCGTTACGCGCCAAGGCGTCGCGCCTGTCTGCCGCACGTGCCGCTGACGTGCTCGCCAGCCTGGGGTGGGGTGACGAGCGCATCGCCGCCGCCTGCCATGCCATCGAAGCGCACAGCTTCTCCGCCGCAATCCCGCCGACCAGCCTGGAGGCGCGCATCCTGCAGGATGCCGACCGCCTCGATGCGATTGGCCTGATCGGCGTGGTGCGCTGTTTCCACGTGTCCGGGCGGATGGGCAGCGCGCTGTATGACGCCGACGACATCGACGCGCGGCATCGCCCACTGGATGACCAGCGTTTCGCCCTCGATCATTTCCGCACCAAGCTGCTGGGCCTGGCCTCCGGCTTTCAGACCGCTGCAGGCGCGCGACTGGCCGAGCAGCGCCACGCGCGGATGGTCGCGTTCCTCGCTGCGTTTCGCGAGGAAATCCAACCGTCTATAGAGGAGTGAGCATGCACTACGACGTCATCGTCATCGGACTGGGCGCCATGGGCGCCGCCACCCTGTATCAGCTGGCCAAGCGCGGTGTGCGTGTAGCTGGCGTGGATCGTCATGCGCCGCCCCATGATCTCGGTTCCAGCCATGGCGATACGCGCATCACCCGCCAGGCGGTTGGCGAGGGCGCTGCCTATGTACCGCTGGCGCTGAATGCCCAGCGCATCTGGCGTGAACTGGAGGCGCAGAGCGGCGAAGCGTTGTTCGAGGCCTGCGGCATGCTCATGCTGAGCAGCAGCGACACGCCAACCCGTGGGCATGGCACAGCGGATTTCGCGGGCGAAACGGCGGCCTTGGCCGAGCGCTTCGGCATCGAGCACAGCCTGCTCGACGCGGCGCAGCTGCGCATGCGGTTTCCGCAGTTCGGTGGTTACGGTGAGAACGCTGTCGGCTACTTCGAGCCGGGCGCCGGTTATGTGCGGCCAGAGCGGGCCATCGACGTGCAACTGAAGCTGGCCGAGCAGTTGGGGGCGACCCTGCACAACAACACGCCAGTGACCACCATCGAGTCCATGGGCCAGGGTGTTCGCGTGCAAACCAGCAGCGGCGCGCTGACTGCCGACAAGGCCATTGTCTGCGCCGGCATGTGGACTGGCCGGCTGCTCGGTGCGCCGGTCAAGAGTTTGCTCAAAGTCTGTCGTCAGCAGTTGTTCTGGTTCGAGCTCGACGAGCCCGAGCGGTTTGCCGCCGATTCCCCGGTGTATATCCTGCTGCACGGCGCGGCGGACACCGACAGTTGCTATGGCTTTGCGCCGTTGCCGGGCGAGAACGCCATCAAGATCGCCACCGAGCAGTACCTCGATGGCTGCGACCCGGAT
>Ga0265797_10010986_pt1 | contig 11425 bp, 12 predicted proteins | sample P2T30metagenome_FD_192433 | JGI IMG/M metagenome (GOLD analysis project Ga0265797, IMG submission 192433) | Plant litter microbial communities from East Loma Ridge, Irvine, California - P2 T30 | ecosystem: Environmental > Terrestrial > Plant litter > Unclassified | place: USA: California... | reverse complement strand
GTTGCTGTACGAGTGGGTTACTTTCAGCTCGGGGTGGCCGCGCTGCATAAACCACTGGTCGAAGAACCACGTCAGGTCTTCGCCGGTCGTTTCTTCGAAGGCTTCGCGCAGCTTGCTGATTTCAACGGCGGTGTACTTGTTTTTGGTCAAGTAGTGGTTTAGCGACATGAAAAAGGCATCATCGCCCACATACTTGCGCAGCATGTGCAGCACCCGGCCGCCTTTCTCATACGAGTGGCGGTCGAACATATCCTCTTGGCTGGCATAATGGTAGCGGATGAGCGGCTCGCGCTTGTCATTCGCTTCTTCGAGGTAGGACGCCAAGTCGTGCTGCTGCACGAGTGCCGCTTGGTCAGGGCCGTACTTCTGCTCGGCCCAGAGGTACTGCGAGTAGTTGGCAAAGCTTTCGTTGAGCGGTAGGTTGCTCCACGACTCACACGTCACGAGGTCGCCAAACCAGTGGTGAAACAGCTCGTGCGCGATGGTAGACTCCGCGCCCTCGTACTGCGCATCAAGAAGTTCGCGGCTGGTGGCCTGAATAGTGCTACCGTGTACGGTAGCAGTGGTATTCTCCATCGCGCCGCTCACGTAATCGCGCACGGCAATTTGAGCGTACTTCTCCCACGGAAAATCTAGACCGAGGCGCTTGGAGAAAAACTCCAGCATTTCGGGCGTGTGTCCAAATACTGCCTTAGCGGTGTTCTTGTACTGGGGCTCCACGTAGTAATCGACCGCCTTGCCGCGCCACGTATCGGACACCACGGCAAAGTCACCCACGGCCAGCATGGTGAGGTAGGGCGCGGCGGGCAGCATCTGCCGCCAGGTATCGGTGCGGGTGCCGTCGGCGTTTTTACGCGAGGCCACTAGCAGGCCATTCGACAGCGTTTTGTATTGATTATCGACCGTGAGCGCGATTTCCTGGGTCATGCGCTGGTTCGGATGGTCGATTGTCGGAAACCAGCAGGAACTGCTCTGCGTCTCGCCCTGCGTCCAGATTTGGCGGGGCTTATTAGGCTCTTTGCCGAGCGGGTTAATGAAATACAACCCTTTGTCCGAGGTGATGGCGGCGCTACCGCCCTGGGGCAGTTCGTTGGGCTTGGCCACGTAGGCTATCCGCACCTGGTAGGTTTGCTCACGGGTGTAGGCTTTATCTAAGGCAATAATGAGTTGGGCCTTGTCGTACTTATAAGTCAAGGTTTTATCGCCCTTCTCCCCTATCAGCTGCACTGTTTTGATATCAAAACCTTTGGCATCTAGTACTAGCGCACTTTGGGGGTAGAAGTGCGGGCGCAGCGTGAGCACGGCCGTACCAAGCAGGTATTGCTTAGCCCAGTCGAAGCGCACGTCGAGCTTGGTATTTACTACATCGTGCAGCAGCGTGGCAGCCGGGTGAGCTGGGGTTTCGGGCGGCAGCCACGAGGGTACCGTGATGCTGCTGGAAACTGGCGTGGCTTCCGGAACGGCAGTGCTGTTCTTCTTGGCCGATGCCTTGCCTTTGCCGCCGACCAACTGGCCAAAAGCAGGGCTGCCTAGCAGGCAAAGTCCTAGAAAACCAACACTAACAAAATACTTCATAGGGAAAAACAGGGCGGAAACGTAGCAGCAAGTTCCGCACGAAACAGCGATTTAACTTACCTTTAACCCCGCTTCGGCTCATATGGCCGGTTCCTGTATGCTTCAAATCAGCACTGGCCCGGCTCACGGCTGGGAGGTGGACTTCCGAGCCATCGACTCAATACTCCTTAATGGTCAGCCCTTTGTTTGGGATATCGCCGCGCTCGGCGATGGCCGCTACCATGTGCTGCACCACGGCAAATCGTACAATGCCGAACTGGTGAGCGCCGACTACGCTACCAAAATAATTGTGCTGAAGCTAAACGGTCAGCGCATCGAGCTGCAAGCCAAAGACCGGTTTGACCGCCTGCTCGACCAAATGGGCCTCAGCAACGCCACCGCTGCCAAAGTCAACGAGCTAAAAGCGCCCATGCCGGGCCTCATCGTGGATATTCGGGTGCAGCCCGGCCAGGCCGTGCAAAAAGGCGACCCGCTGCTGGTACTCGAAGCGATGAAGATGGAGAACATCCTAAAAGCGCCCACCGATGGCGTAATCGGCAGCGTGAAAGTGGACCTGCGGGCCAACGTGCAGAAAGGGCAGGTTTTGGTACAGTTTGCCTAGCAGATAGCCTGCGAAAAGCTGTGAGCGAAAAATGCGCGGCTTCTTACAACTATAGAATTGACTACCCAATAAAGCTTTAATCGCTCTTTACTTTGACTTACAAACGCATTCTTCTTAAACTCAGCGGTGAGTCGCTGATGGGCAACCAGCAGTACGGCATCGATGCCGACCGGCTGATGCAGTACGCTACCGAAATCAAAACTGTGGCCGCCAAAGGCGTACAGATAGCTGTGGTGATTGGCGGCGGCAACATCTTCCGGGGTGTGCAGGCGGCGGCTTTTGGCCTCGACCGCGTGCAGGGCGACTATATGGGTATGCTGGCCACGGTCATCAACTCGATGGCGTTGCAGAGCGCGCTGGAAAAGGTTGACGTGAGCACCCGCTTGCTGTCGGGCCTCACCATTCAGCAGGTGTGCGAGCCGTACATCCGGCGACGGGCAGTGCGGCACTTGGAGAAGGGCCGCGTGGTGATTTTTGGGGCCGGCATTGGCTCGCCTTATTTCACGACCGACTCGGCGGCGTCGCTACGCGCTATCGAGATTGAAGCCGATGTGGTACTGAAAGGCACCCGCGTGGACGGCATTTACACCGCCGACCCCGAGAAAGACCCAACGGCTACCAAGTTCGAGGAAATCTCGTTTGATGCCGTGATTGAGAAGAACCTGAACGTGATGGACATGACGGCTTTTACGCTCTGCAAAGAGAATAATCTGCCCATCATCGTATTCGACATGAACACCGAAGGCAACCTGGAGCGCCTGCTCGGGGGGCAGCCTCTTGGTACGCTGGTAAACAGCAGCGGCAAAAGCGACCGCACCGCTACCGTGCAGCCCGCCACCCAGGCTTAGCGCAGCGATTTGGAATTAAAAAGTTGGCGCGCGGCTTTTGCAAGCTGAATTTTGCAGCCGCAAACTAAGTCTTAACGCTGACCCTTTTTAACACTTAATTTTTTTCTGAAGTGGACGAAGAAATTCAATTTTACCTGAACGATGCCGAGGAGTCGATGGGGAAGGCCGTGGCGCACGTAAGTATCGAAATGGCTCGCATCCGCGCTGGCAAGGCCTCCCCGGCCATGCTCGATAGCCTAAAAGTAGATTATTACGGCACCCCTACGCCCCTCTCGCAGGTAGCCAACGTGTCGGCTCCCGATGCGCGCTCGCTGCACATCAAGCCCTGGGAGAAAAACATGGTGGGTGAAATCGTGAAGGCCATCAAAAACAGCGATTTGGGCCTCAACCCCATGTCGGATGCCGACGGCGTACGCCTTAACATTCCGCCCATGACCGAGGAGCGTCGCCGCGACCTCGTAAAGCAAGCCAAAAACGAGTCAGAAGCTGGCAAAGTACGCGTGCGCGCCATCCGCAAGGATGTGAATGAGGCCCTACGCAAGCTGCAAAAAGAAGGTGCTGCCGAAGACGCCGTGAAAGATGCCGAAGCGAAAGTGCAGAAATATACCGACGCTCACATTGTGGAAGTCGAGAAACTTCTGACCAAGAAAGAATCGGAAATTATGACTGTCTGAGCCTTTGTGCTACAGCAAGTATCGAAAAAGGGTGGCTCCGTTGGGAGCCACCCTTTTTTAGTGGTAATATTTCTGCGTTAAAATTTCATGCTCCACCACAGGCGGCACTAGGTAGCGGATGCTCTGCCCGGCCTCGATGCTGGCTCGGATAAAGGTGGCTGATACATCGAGCAGAGGCGCTTTAAAAACTTTAGCGCGGGGAAAAGCGGCTAAATCGGGCAATTCAATGCCAGGGCGCGGGTACACATAAAGGTCGAACTCGTGCAACAGCCGGTTGGCATCGCGCCAGCGGGGCAGGCCGGGCAGGTTGTCGCCGCCCATTAGCAGCACAAAATCGTGACTGGGATGGCGGGCACGCAACTCGTCGAGCGTAGTGATGGTGTAGCTGGGCAGCGGCAGGCTTAGCTCAATGCCCTCGGCACATAGGTGCGGGTTGTCTGCCACGGCTAATTGCAGGAGGGTTAGCCGAGCGGTGTCGGGCAATAGCTCCTCCCCTATTTTGAACGGGCTTTGGGGCGATACGACCAGCCAAACTTCGGCGAGGTCGGTGCGCGTGGCAAAGTACTCGGCCAGAATGAGATGGCCCGTATGCACGGGGTTGAAGGAGCCAAAAAGCAGGCCCACGCGCTTACTGGCCGGGAGCGATGCCGCCCCAGCCAATGGCTCGGTAGCCGGCTGGCTCATATCGTTTCGGCCTCGGGCTGAATGAAGTTACGCACCAGGCTTTCGGCGTGCGCGACCGCCTCTTCGAGGTTGTCGTTCACTACCACCTCGTCAAACTTATCCTCAAAGGCAAGCTCGAATGTGGCTTTATAAACCCGCGAAGAAATGCTGGAGGTGGAGTCCGTAGCGCGCGCCGTGAGGCGCTGGGCCAGTGCCTCAATGGACGGGGGCCGCACGAAAACAGCCAGCGCCCGGTCTTTGTAGAATTGCTTGATGCTAAGGCCGCCCTTCACATCCACATCGAGGATGGCGTGCTTGCCCAGCGACCAAATGCGCTCAATTTCCGATTTGAGCGTGCCATAAAAGGCACCCTCGTAGACTTCCTCCCATTCCACAAATTCATCGTGGCGGATTTTATCCTGAAATTCGTCTACCGAAATGAAGTGATAGTCCTTGCCATTTACCTCGGCCCGCCCCCGTTTGTCGCGGGTGCAGGCCGAGATAGAAAAGCTAAGGTCAGGTACCAACTCCATGAGTCGGTGCACGATAGTCGTTTTGCCAGCGCCCGAAGGGGCCGAGAATACAATGATTTTGCCCTGCATAGGGCTGCAAAGCTAGGCCATTTCGGCGTGCAAGCGCGCCATGATGGTGTGCGACAAGCTTGCTGGCACCTGCTTTTTGTCTACCTTCTGCTTGACGAAGGCCACAAACACCTGCTGCTTGACAAGGCTGTCAAAGCACGGCGAGCAGTCGTCGGCGAAGTGAATGAGATAATCTGCGTCGTCTTCGTCGAGCACCCGGCCCTCCAGAAGCTGGTCTAATACAATGTTCACGCGGTCACAGTCGGCTTCGTTGCTGGTGGCAGCTAGAGGGGCCGAGGAGTTGGTTGTAGTAGCAGTGGCTTCCATAAGGGCTTTGAAGGGGGGTTAGAAGGTGAAAAATACGGCTAATGACGTGCTATTCGTCATCATCCTTGTCGGCGGCATCAACGGCCGAATCTACCGCATCGTTCCCATACCCCATCGAAGTGGCATACTTTTCAAGTTTATCCTTCAGGAAATTACGTGCCCGGTGCAGGCGCGAGCGCACCGTACCAATCGGAATATCGAGCACCTTGGCCATTTCCTCGTAAGTAAAGCCTTCGAGGTCGCACAAGATGATAACCGTCCGAAAATCAACGGGTAATGAGTTTAGCGCGCTGGCTACCTCGTCGCCAATGAGGTCGCGAGTGGACTGCTGGCGTAAATCGGAAGACGAAGCGCCCGTATCGGCATCGCCTTCTACTTCGTCGGGGTTGTAATAACCTTCAACTTCGCTGTAATCGACCTTGGCGGGCTGCTTACTTTTCTTCCGAAAATCGTTGATAAACGAGTTTTTCAGAATGCGGAAAAGCCACGCCTTGGCATTGGTACCGGGCTCGAAATATTCGAAAAAACGGTACGCCTTGAGGTAGGTTTCCTGCACCAAGTCGTTGGCATCGTCTTCGTCGAGGGTCAGGCGGTAGGCAAAGTTGTAGAGCGGGTCGAGCACCGGCATCAGCTCAGCCTGAAAGCGCCGGTCTTTTTCCTCTTTGCTCAACTTCACCCGTTCGGGAGCGTCACTCATGAGTAGGTGTTAGACAGAAAGATGTGTGCGAGAGAATAGGAGTGCGAGCAAAGAGCGAAGGGAGCGCGACAAAATGACTAGCTGGCCTGCCAAAGCTCACCAAAAATTCATCTTACTGCGCTGGCCAAGCGGCGTGTCCGCATCGAACAGCAGTGCAAGTACGGATTAAACAACTTCTCGGGTTGCATTGATTTGCTGCCAAGTCGCCAGACGGGCCATTACCATCGCTGTACTAATGGCTTTTATGCAGCTGCAGGCAGCGGGCGCCGTGCGGCAATCCTGACAGTCGGGCTTGTTGAAAACCAGGTATTCGGCCCGTGGCCCCAGCGGCCCCCAGCGCCCAGGGTGCATGGGCCGGATGGGCGGGTACAGCCCCAAGGCGTGCCGGCCCAGCGCGGCGGCCAGGTGCAGCGGCCCGGTGCTGCCGGCCACCAGCCCATCGGCCGCCGCGATGAAGGCGATAAACTCGGGCAACGCAAACGCGCCCGTGAGGTCGGCCGCGAGGTAAGGCTGGTAATCGCGTAGCCAATTGGCGGCGGCTAGCTCCTCCCCTTCGGCCGCCGTGCCAGTCACGAAAATCCGGTGCCCGGCCGTGTATAGCTGCCTCGCCAATTCGCCAAAATTGGGCAAGCCCCACTCGCGGGCGCTGCCCCGGCTGCGCGGGTGCAAAATAATATTGAGCTGGCCGGGCTGCCGGGCGGCGAGCAGCGCCTGCCACTGGGCGGCGAGCGGTACGGCGGGCGCAAGGCGCACAAAATCGGCTACCTCAACCAGCGGCGGCGCGGCGATGTAGTCCAGCGGCGCCAGTAGCTGTAGATTCAATTGCGCCTCGTGTAGGGGCGAGTGGCGGCGGCTGAGGGCCACGAGCCGGTTGCAGGTAAGCCAGTGAAACAGCCGATTTCGGGTGCCAATGCGGACGGGAATTTTGGCTTCTTTCGCTAAGCGTGCCAGCAGCTTGTTGGGGAAAACGTGGATGATGGCGGCCGCCACGTAGCTGCGCAACTGAGCCAAAAACGGCTCCACGGGCAGTTCTCCCTTTTCTACCCGCGCATCCAGCTCCAAAAAGGCATCGACCCAGGGGCAGGCCGCTGCCACTGCCGCTGTGTAGCCCCGCCCAATGAGCACCACCTGGCAGCCCGGAAACTGCTGCTTGAGCACACCGCACACGGGCAGCGTCAGCACCACATCGCCGATGGCGTCGGTGCGCGAGACGAGAAAGGTCGGGCTCATGCGGTGGGCGCGTCTTGGGTGCGGGTTTTGAGCTTGGCAAATTTCAGGAATACACCCCAGGCCGAAATAGCGGCAATACTAAACCCAGCAAAGCCATCCAAAAAGCCCAGCCGAAACACGTAGCCGTGCCAGAATTTCCAGAGCGGCTTCAGCAGCAAGTGAAACAACGTGACGCTGCTTTTGCCGCGGAGCGCTAGCTCCTGCGCCGTGATGCTGGTGAATTTATTGAGCTGGCTGACGTGCTGCGCGATGGAATGGTAAGAGTAGTGCAGGGCGTCGCCACGTAGCTGGCCGGTGGTTTGGCCGGGCGGCACCGCATAGCGCTCGTGCAGCAGCAGGCCCTGCCAGCGGCCCAGGCGGCGGTCGTAGAGGCGCAATTTGCGGTCGGGATACCAGCCGCCGTGGCGCACCCAGCTGCCGCAGTAGTTGGTGAGGCGGGCCAGCGAATAGGCGGCGTGCTGCCAGTTATTCTTGGCCTCGCGGATGCTCTGGCGTAGTTCGTCGGTGAGCACCTCGTCGGCATCGAGCTGCAATACATGGTCGAAGCGCGCCTGGTCGGTGGCGAAGTTTTTTTGCTCGACGTAGCCGGCAAAGGCGTTTTGTACCACCCGCGCACCGTGTTTTTGGCAGATGGCCACGGTGCCATCGGTGGAGAAGGAATCGACTACCAGCACTTCATCCGCCACATCGCCGAGCGCCGCCAGGCAGCGGCCGATGTTGGCTTCCTCATTGAAGGTGATGATGACGACGGAGAGCGGAACACTAGCCATGAGGCGCAAATATCCGAGGTTTTTGGCGGGGCAGCCGCTACACCGCCAGCTAAGGCATTCCGGCTGCGGGTTCGTCATCTTACGTACCGCAAAATCGTCTTCCCTTACATTTCTAAAAATGCCTGACTTACAAGATAAAATCATCCTCATCACCGGCGCTACCTCCGGCATCGGTGAGGTAACAGCCCGCGAACTGGCCCGGCAGGGCGCGCACGTCATCATTTTGGCCCGCAATGCGGACAAGGCCCAGCGCACGCAGCACGCCATCGTGGCCGCGACTGGCAATGAGCGCGTCGATGTGGTACTGGCTGACCTTTCGGCACTGGCGCAGGTGCGCAAGGTGGCCGAGGAAATTCACGCCAAGTACCCACGCCTCGACGTACTGGTAAATAACGCCGGCCTCATGTTTGGGGCCGAGCGCGAGCTATCAGCCGATGGCTACGAGATGACGCTAGCTACCAACCACCTGGGGCCATTTTTGCTCACCAGCCTGCTGCTCGACCTGTTGCAAAAGAGCCCGGCTGCCCGTATCGTCAATGTGGCCTCAATGGCCTATCGCTTCTCCAAGCCCACGCTCGACGACATACAGTCGGAGCGCAGCTACAGCGCCGTGTGGGAATACGGCAACTCGAAACTCTGGAATATCATGTTCACGCAGGAGCTAGCCGAGCGGCTGCGCACCCACGGCATCGCCAACGTCACGACCAATTGCCTGCACCCCGGCGCGGTAGCCACCGGCTACGGCCAGCAGACGGGCGGCATTGTGGGTGCGGCGCTCAGCCTAGCGCGGCCCTTCATGATTTCGCCGGAGAAAGGAGCACAAACCAGCATTTTCCTGGCCACCGATGCCAAAGTAGCCAACGTCAGCGGCGGCTTTTTCAGCAAAAAGAAGCTGGAGCCCGTGAAAAGCGACTTCAACACGCCCGCTAACAACCGCCGCCTCTGGGAAATGAGCGAGCAGCTGACTGGCACAAACTTTCTGGATTAGATTGATGTTGGTACATTAATCAGACTACGGGCGTGCTAGCTTTGTGGCCTGCTTATACCCTTTTATCAACCTACGCTCATGGAATTAGGAATTGGCTCTTTTGGCGAAGTCGCCCCGGCGCACGTGGCGGGCGGTGACCAAATCGCGGCCCAGCGCATGCAGGAGCTGCTAGCCCTGGCCCAAACCGCCGACGCCAGCGGCCTCGACGTGGTAGCCATCGGCGAGCACCACCGCGCCGACTATCTCGTGTCGGCCCCGGAAGTGGTGCTCGGGGCCATTGCCAGCACTACCAAGCGCATTCGCCTCAGCAGCGCCGTCACGGTGCTCAGCTCTACCGACCCCGTACGCACGTTCCAAAATTTCAGCACGGTAGACCTGATTTCGGGCGGCCGGGCCGAAATTATAGCTGGGCGCGGTTCGTTCACCGAGTCATTTCCGCTGTTTGGGCAGAACCTGAATGACTACGACGCGCTGTTTGTGGAGAAGCTACACCTGCTGCTCAAGCTCAATGAAAGCGAAAAAATAACCTGGCAGGGCAAGCACCGCGCCGCTATCAAAAACCTGGGCGTGTACCCGCGCCCGCTGCAAGCCAAAATACCCATCTGGATTGGCGTGGGCGGCACGCCCGCTTCGGCCGTGCGGGCCGGGCATTTGGGGCTACCGCTCACAATTGCCATTTTGGGCGGCGAGCCGGCGCGCTACGTGGCCTTCGCTGACCTCTACCGCCGCTCGGCGCAGGAGGCCGGGCACGACGCGGCCGCCCTACCGCTGGCCCTGAATTGCCACTTTCACGTGGCTGAAACCGCCAAGCAGGCCGCCGACGAGTTTTTCCCAGCCTACTCGCTCACCATGAACCGCGTCGGGCGCGAGCGGGGATGGCCGCCTATGTCGCGGGCGCAGTTTGACTACCTGTGCGGGCCGCAGGGGCCGCTCTTCGTGGGCAGCGTACAAGATATTATAGACAAGCTCCTCTACCTCGACCAGCTTTTTGGTAATACCCGTTTCCTGGGCCAGTTGATGCTAGAAGGAATGCCGCATGAGCAAGTGCAGCACTCGGTCGAGTTGTTTGGCACACAGGTAGCGCCCGCTGTACGGTCAGCGCTGAGCATCCAACCCCTTGCTACTTCAGCCGTAGGCTAATAGTGCTGCCTAGCGGCGACGCTACCTACCTTTCTGTACCAGCTCACGATGCAAAATATACTTTGGTCTACCCTCAATGTAGTGCTATTCGCTGGCTTGGTTTACGTCTTCTTTCAGGCAGCAAAGCTCGTCAAGCAGCATATTGGTTGGCTAGCTGCTGTTTTTTTCGTGATTGGGCTCCTGTTTATCGCTAATAGACCAGCTAGCTCCCTCCCTAGCAATGAAAATTTGCTTCCGGGCATTCCCAAAAATGCACCGCTAGGCAATGCCAGTACATTAAAACTCATTCATCTTGGCAGCAGCAATGAACTGAACCTACTAGCCGAATATCACCAGAATAATGGCCTTGTTCGGCCACGTGGGCTTTACGCCAATGTATCCGGCTTCTTACTAGGCCATACATGGCAGCCAATTACTGGGCTACTAGAGCAACGCGGCTCCCAGCTGTATTACAACGCCGTTTTAACACATAATTGGAATCTCTTAGGCATCCGCGTGTTCAGCCAAACGACCAATTTTAAGGGTTTGATGCCCGTAAGCGCTGCTCTCTAGTGAACGATTTTCGAGTTGCTAGCAATCAAAATCAAATAGCACGCATCAACAAAAAAGGCCGCTCAGTGAGCGGCCTTTTCCATTTCAAGAGTCGTCTACAAAATCCGATTCATCCGAGAAATCCGACGAATCCGCGGTTCAGACGATTAATAGCGGTACAGGTCCGACTTGAACGGGCCTTCTACCGGCACCTTGATGTAGTCGGCCTGCTTTGGCGTCAGCTCGTCGAGTTCCACGCCGATTTTGGCGAGGTGCAGGCGGGCCACCTTCTCGTCGAGGTGCTTGGGCAGGGTGTACACTTGATTTTCGTACTTGTCAGCATCCTTCCACAGTTCTAGCTGAGCCAGTACTTGGTTGGTGAACGAGTTCGACATCACGAACGACGGGTGGCCGGTGGCACAGCCCAGGTTTACCAAGCGGCCTTCGGCCAGGATGATAACCTCCTTGCCGTCAATGTTGTATAGGTCAACCTGCGGCTTTACCGTGTCTTTGGTGTGGCCGTAGTTTTTGTTGAGCCACGCCATGTCGATTTCATCATCGAAGTGGCCGATGTTGCAAACAATCGCTTTGTCCTTGAGTGCGCGGAAGTGCTCCTCACGAATGATGTCGCAGTTGCCAGTGGTGGTGATAACGATGTCGGCGCGCGGAATGGCGTTCTCCATCTTCTTCACCTCGTAGCTGTCCATGGCCGCTTGCAGAGCGCAAATCGGGTCTATTTCGGTCACGATAACGCGGGCACCAGCGCCGCGCAACGAAGCGGCAGTGCCTTTTCCTACGTC
>Ga0265797_10010985_pt1 | contig 11426 bp, 9 predicted proteins | sample P2T30metagenome_FD_192433 | JGI IMG/M metagenome (GOLD analysis project Ga0265797, IMG submission 192433) | Plant litter microbial communities from East Loma Ridge, Irvine, California - P2 T30 | ecosystem: Environmental > Terrestrial > Plant litter > Unclassified | place: USA: California... | reverse complement strand
TGAGCAAAGCGAGAGAAGTAGTTGCTCTTTCCCACAATGCGCGCCTCAATCTGCAGCTGGCAGTGAATGTAGTAAAGGTCGCGCGCAGCCTGAATCTCGTGATGGCGAAGTCGCAGGAGCGATTTATATGCTTTCTCGTATCGGTTCTTCTTCATGTACCATCTCGGCGACCTTTGGAAGCAGCATCAGCACTACACGTGGTCTCAGCGGCGAAAACCGACTCACTCAGGGCAGAAGTATATTCCTAGGGTCAGCGGCACAGCAGGAATGAAGGCTGAGCCGATTTGGAGACGCCATGCTATGGCGCCCACCTGATAGACGGCAAGGTTTGCGCAGAAACCCAGAAAAATTCCAAAGGCCGTCCACATCTGCCATGACATAACGAGTGCGCCACGGATCCTCGCCGGAGAGTTCTCAGCAGCGAAGATTGGGACCGAAGAGCCTTTCAAGCCCATGCCAATACCCATAAGCAGACGGGTGATGAAGAGTTGTTCCCATGACTGTGAGAGAGCGCCGCCAATTGGAGTCAGAAGACAGAATATAGCGCTGATGAAGATGGTCTATGTGACTGTTAGCGGCGGCTTAGTCGAAAATGGGACGCCCAAAGGAACGACTCACTCCACGACGGCCGAAATAAAAGTTGCAAGGATCCGAGATCCAACAACCGAGGAACGCACTGGTGATGGTTAGTTGACCGGAGCGAGTGCATTTCACGTCTAACCTTACCTGCCGATATAGGGACCGGCGTTGACGAGTCCAACGAGCCAACTGTCGCGAACTTGGTATGGTGAGTCCATGTTCTCGCCTTCGCCAATGCCGAATTCCTAGAGAGTGTCAGCCGACGAACATCACGTCTATGAGGCAAATCGTACAATAGGGAAACTGAGATTAGCACCGTTGGAGCCAGTCTGGTCCCATCCCTGCACAGCAGCACCGATGGAGCAGACGATGATAGTGAAGTAGAGCGCCATGGGGTGCCTCCACTTGTGCGCAGTCTCAAAGCGGAGCGCCTCACGCTCGTCGCTGGACAGACTCTCAACATGTTCATAGCCTGCCGGATTCTGGGCGACAAGAGCTCCTCTCTTAATAAGGTCAACACGGTCTGTCAGACCCCTTTCGTTGCAGAAAGCCTCAACATCGTGCATAAGATCGGTGTACGAGACATCTGCCAATGGATTGGAGACTCTTAGCTTGTGGGTCAGCCATTTGCTTGTAAAAGAGGGTCTGTTGCTTGCCGCGAGAAGACTCACTTGGCATCCAAGTTCTTGTTCAAGTTGACCTCAGAGATGGAGGTAGCTCTAATAACATCTGTGTGAACACCCTTCTGCGAGCTGTCGCTGTCCTTCTCTGCCATCTTGGCTGCTTGGAGATGCTGCTGGATGGATAATGAGGAAATGAGAGAATGTACTCGAGCCTACGCGCCCCCCCGGCACACAATATATCTCTCCCAAGCTGAGCCTGCACCTTACCAGTATTGGCATCGACGGTCCAGATCAACAATCAAGGCGCACATCCCGCATTCTCACAGCCACAGTGAGGCATTTCGCGGAGCCCAACCCACCCCAGCATTGTTCTGGGGTGGCCCATGGGGTACTACGTTGCACATGGTGACATGCTATCGGTTTGGAGGCGCTAAACCAGCGGTCTTGGCTGTAATTGTGGCCAAAGTTTGGACGAACCCGCGGTTCTTTTGTTGTGCTTCGCTGCAGGCCAAGTGGAGGTCGTCCAAGAGGCTAAGAAATCGGGCATTCCGAGCACAAAGGGTTCTGGACTCGGCCGCTACCAATAATTTGGGGACTCGTTGGACTGGAATGGTGAACATCAATAACGAATCACGACTGAGAGATCGGTAGGTGAGCTGACGTTAGGAGTAGATTCGTGGTGGCTCTTCGTGTCCCCAGGAGCTCCCAGCTGTGTACGATGTTTGTATTTTCAGTGTTGTCTCGTAAGTTTCAAAGACTCGCGAAGACCTTCCACATCGCAACCCCGCGCGCCAAGCAGGTGCCGAGGAGGCAAACCATATGGTAACAAGGTTTGAGGCAATACCATCCTAGACTTGAAATCAGATGACCCGAAAAGTCCTGTCAGATGCCATAACCTTGGGAAATCGAATGAAACCCAAGTAGAAAGGCGAACTCCAGGCTGCATGGGTACCTATGCCGTTGGCAGGTGAAGAGGTAAAAGATGACATGCATCACCTTTGCTAACGTCCGTCACACTCTGGAGCCGTCTAGGTATGCTGTAGATCAAAGTCGACTTGCTTTCCCAAGGGCTCGAAGATGGATGAGTCCTGGAGAGAAGATAGGTGCTCTAAAGAAGGTACTCTTCGCGTCACTTCATGATCAAGCCTAATTAAGGCTGTACGATCGTAAGAACGCGAGGCGTATTTTCACAATCCTTATAGCACATCTGAGATGTCTTATACAGATACCGTCAGATTTGCACGAACCATAAACAGTGTATGTAGGAAGTAGGCAGGAAACAACTGTAACAACTGTAGAAGAAAGGCCTGTGGACGTGACATAGAACGTGAACGGTCGCGACTTCTGGCAGCTGATTCAGCGTCCTGTCTTGATTGGATGTAGATTTAGGGGTGCTATGGAGCCATGTGGCATCCATGCGGCCATTTGCCAGCTTCACCCGTGCACAACGAATATCCATTAGCAAGATTCCTAAACCACCTGAGGTGGTATCGAACTCGGATTCCCAGGATTCTATACGAGCTTGCCGCTCAAGTCGCTAAGCTGAGTTTCTTGCCAGTGGAGATAATCTCTCAACAAAAATCCTTGGGACAGGAACAACACTTTAGACCGCAGTCAATGTACTGATCGTGGCCGTGGACTTTTATTACACCTTTGAAGTCACCTGAACTGGAATTAAGGACTTCTGAGAAAGGGAAATAAAATAAAATCAGAAAACACAGGACCAAGTCCGACCAGCTGTCAACAACACAACACCGGGGCATTTCTCCAGGTCCCTCTCCACCATGTCATCAAACACCATGACACCCCCAACGCCACCCAGCTCTCTCGCCCTCCGCCTAAACGCCCTCTACGCTAGCATCAGTGACCGCCCGGTCTACGCATTCGCCATCCTGCTCATAACAACAATCCTGATAACCCGCCTCCTCAGCTCCAAACAAGCCGAACGGGGCCCCAATGGCGCCAAACGCATCCCCGCCGTGCCTTACATCCTACCCATCCTCGGCCACCTGCCATCAATGTTCTACGACGCCAAAGCTTTCACCAGCCGTCTCCGCGCAGCTTACCATCCGGACGGCGCTTACAGCCTCAATTTCGGCGGCACAGTGCACAATGTGCTTTTCTCCCCGGGTCTGGCGACGGCGCTCGTGAACGTCAAAGCCGAGAATGCCGATGAGAAGGAGCTGTTCCGTGGAATTATGGGGAAAGTCTTCGGGTATCCGTTGGGGAGTGAGGGGCAGAAGTACGACGATTCGCTCGTTGCGATCAACGCTCTCTACAAGAACTTCATGTCCGACCCTGGCCTGGCTGAGATGACCGAGCGTACGGTCCAGGCGGTCAAAAGGAGCATTGCGAGTTTTGTCACGGGCTCGAAGTCGCTTGTTGATCAGATGCATTGGGAGAGGAACGCGGGTGTTGAGATCAAGACGGACGGCAAGGGGGAGAAGGTTGTTGAAGTGGATTTGCTCGACTTGTCGAGGGACTGGTGCGCTACTATGGCTAACCCTACCATCATGGGCTCGGACTTTGTGAACAACTTCCCGGACTACATCAGGGATATTTGGGCGCTGGATCAAGGGTTTCTGCTCCTCGCCACTGGTCTGCCGAGGTGGATTCCTATTCCGGCACTGACGAAGGCGCACATTGCACGCAAGCATCTAATGGATAAGTTGGTACAATTTGAAGTTGCTATGGACAAGCGGGCTGCGGGCGAGGACCCTGGCACCGAGTGGCGGGACTTGGACGACGTTGGCCCCGTGGTGAAGGGCAGAATCGAGATTTACCGCAAGTTTGGGTTTAGCATGCAGGCGAGAGCGGCGCTTGAGAACGCCCTGCTGTGGGCTGCGAATGCCAACTCCAACCCGCTGGTTTTCTGGATACTTGAGAGGATCTATGCCGACAAGACACTGCTTGCCATGCTACGCGAAGAAATCGAGCCGTATGTGCGAGCTGTCCAGCCGAAGCAGGAGTTCCCTATCCCGGACGCGCCCTTGCTGGAAAAGGTGGATGTTGATGGGCTGTGCGCGAACTGCCCATTGCTCAAGAGTTGCTACATCGAATGCCTTCGCTTGGACGCCGCACCGTGGAGTCTGAAAGTCGCCAAGCAGGACTTTGTACTGACCCCGAGAGACAAGGAGGCGCAGAGCTACATGTTCAAGAAGGGCGAGTTCGTGCATGTTGCGCACGACTTGCACAACACCGACCCGAAAGCCTTCGAGAACCCTGATGTGTTCAAGGCGGATCGCCATGTCAAGTATGATGAAAATGGCAAGGGCACCGCTGACATGGGCTCGATGAGACCTTATGGTGAGTTATACTTCGAAGCTGCAAGATGAGGATGTGAGTGCTGATTTATTGTTCTCTCCAGGCGGCGGTCACACCATGTGCAAAGGTCGCGCGTTTGCTTTCAAGGAAATCATGCTGTTCTCAGCAGCCATCATATCGATGTGGGAGATCGACCCTGTCGATGGTGGAAAGTGGAAGATGCCCAAGCACCGCAAGGCAACAGCGGTCTATGGTACGGACAGCTCGACCAGAGTCTGGATTAAGCAGAGAAAGCTGCCCGTTAAGGAGTAGTGTCTTTCAATAATCGGAGTCCATTTCCTCCATGATGGTCTGATCGAGGAGATTGCGGTTGCCACCCCTGGCGGAAGCACTGCCTAGGCCGTTGGGGAGATTGACGACCATCCCATTGCTGTGATTCGGCGGCGAGAGGAGATGTGGCTCGGATCTTGCCTTGTGGCGAGATTTCTCTTGACGGTACTGTCTGGCAGTGCGTTCCCTTGGGGGCTGAGCCACCGAGTCGAGCCTCAAGAGGCGGTGGAAAATGTTGTAGGTGAAGAAAAGTGCCAGTCCACCGAGCAGGCCGACCAGTGCCGCAACTCCCAAGTAATTGTACAGAGGCTGGTGTATACATGGTTAGATACGGCATCGCACATACAAAAAAATTGACTTTCGGACCATTTACCTCCAATTTGACCAGTGCTCGAAAGGGTAATGCGAGACATGCGGTGATGAAGCGTAGGAGGTAGACTACAGGCTGTAGGACGAATGCAATTGGCCAGTAGAGCAGTTTGAGAATGGTGAGTATGGTGATGGAGATGTAGTAGAGGATGATATAGATGGGCCAGCAGACCCAGAAAAGGACGGTGAGTGTTCCGGCGAGATATTTGTTGTTGGTCATTGTGACAGGGGTTGGACGGACTTGAGCCAATGCAGCGGTGTCAACGGAGTGAAGGTGCTGTCGTTACTGTCGAAGGACAAGGCTTGATGTAACTCGAAGTCGACCAGATGGGATAAACGTGAAGGAGTCTGACACGTGATTTCACATGCGAGAGTTAAGGTAATGGATGTCCACATGAATGTATACGGTGGTCAAGTACCTGGTACCGATGATCCCGCACAGGTGGTGCGAGCACGTCCTCTTGGTGGGGAAGGCGGGCGCGCGGGCACGGATGGACTGCCGACGTAGCAAGCCACGACGACATCTCACATCTCGACTCTGCTGGTGGCACAGAGTGAGTGCATACACCCGTCCAGTACTTACACTTCCCTTTGTCGTTGTCTGCTGGCACGTCGCACAGAGATCTCCTCTGCCTCTGCCTCCGTCTCCCGCCTCCGTCTCTGCCTATCACGAGCGTTAGAAGCGCGGCATGTGCTGCTGGCCATAGTCCCGCGTTCATTGCCGCCGCCGCAGACCAAGACAGCTCGACCTTGCTGCTGACCTTGGGAGCACGCAAGAGTCGTCCACCCGTCTGCTTGCCTGCCATGGGCAACTCGCAGTCCAACGAAGGCAACGGCAGTAAAAACAACAGCAATGCCGCCTCGCCCACTTCTCCCAGCATCGCCCGCCACGTCGCTCGCCGTAAGAGCGCTCACACCCTCTCCAACGCCCACGCGAAGCTACCTACTGCCTCGCTCATCTCAAACTCGCACACTGCGACCCAGCCGACCCGCGCCCATGCACATGCCACCGTCGCACAGAGTCCGTCACACACTCGCGCCCGCTCCATAAACCTCGCCAGCACCACCCGCTCGCGCCTCGACGACTCCCTTAGCCAGCGCTCCGATTCAAGCATCATGGGTAGCGAGTCCTCCAAGCACCAGCGTCCGCCTTCGCGCACCTCGACTTTGCCAACACCGACCCATGCCTCCACTTCCCAAGGTCCGTCGCCTTCGCCGTCCACCCGCCCTGTAGATGTGCCGCAACAGCAGCAGCAGCAATCGTCTCCGCGCCCAGACAAAGACATTGGCCACTTCACTCCCGCCGAGCAGCCTGGCTCTGCCTCGCCATATGGACTGCCACCCTCCAACTTTAGCCGGCCGCCTAGACTGCCGCTGCCTATTGAAGAGGTGCACACGCCTGGCTCTCCGATTATCACGCCGCAGGACATAAGCTCGCCCCTCGGCCAGGCTGATATCAATGGTCTCCCGAGACGTGCTAGCGTTCTCAGCTCGACCACAGTGGATGATGAAGATGCTGGAGACAATGAGGCATTTACAGCAGATCAGGCGTCACTCGCACCATCAGTGCCTATGCCGATTGAGTGGAAAGGACCTGGCGACAAGGTCTACGTCACGGGTACATTTGTGCAGTGGGATCGCAAGTTTAAGTTGCACCGCGATAAGGAACATGGAGGTTTCTCAACCATTCTGCAATTGAAACCCGGGACGCATCATTTGAAGTTCCTGGTCGACGGAGATATGACAACCTCACATGAGCTGCCCACAACTGTTGATTACACCAACATCCTCGTAAACTACATCGAAGTGGTAGCGCCGCTACCTGATACCGCAGAGAAGCAGGCACCCGCGCCTGCCGAGCCGATGCCGATTCCAGGCGCGGCAATGACCCACGGCCAGGTCGCGGGTACGGACGAGTCTGCCGCGGCGAAATCAATGCCTTTCCGAACGGAAAAGCAACCGGCCGAGACAGAGGTGGGTGGCGCTGAAGCCATGAGTGCTGTTGCGGCTACTGAAACACCCAAGTCGGTTACAACACCTTCCTCCGAAGTGCCACAGTCACAGTCTCTGGCAGAAAAACGGCAGCAAGACGAAGCGCAGCAGCTGCAAAAGCCAACTCGCAAGCCCATCCCTACTGCGACCTACACCAAGCAAATACCCCAATTCCTTCTCGATCTGGACACCTACAATAATCCCAACGATGAGCGTTTCCAGCGTTCATCACGCGTCATCAACACGCTTCCGCAACCACCTTCACTGCCCCTTTTCTTGGGGAAAAGTATTCTTAATGGGAATACTCCGCATAAAGACGATGCAAGCGTGCTCATAATGCCTAATCACACTGTACTGAACCATCTTGCTACTAGCAGTATCAAGAATGGTGTTCTGGCAACGAGCGGCACCACGAGGTACAAACGAAAGGTAAGCTCTCTGATATTCCGTCTTCCGAACTCAACTCTGGCCACACTCATTCCTATGCTGACGATTCGCAGTTTCTTACGACCATCATGTACAAACCCACTTCTGAGGACGGATAGACGGCACCCTTTGATGATTGCCCAGCGCTGCCACGCTGAGCGCTAGGGCAGGTATTCGCCTTCGCCTGAGACGATAGACTTCCTTCGCCGTTAAGCCGAGCTTTCAAAACAGCTTGGGCGGCAAAGCGTGAGCGCAAGCATTTGCGCAATGTTGATGTTGATGCATTACTTTTTCGGATAGACCACTTTTCTGCATGCTCTATCATGGTATAATGCTGCAACGGACTGATACCATACGAAAACGAACGCGAATGATAACCGAAGCTGGCATTGTGCAAGCTTTTCTTGGAGTTATTTGTCTTTCTCAAACCCTTGACATTGAATCCACGTTTTCAACTGACTTTTGACTGAAGGTTCGCACAGACTGATACTCTTTGTTGAGCAGCTTTTCAAAGCCAGCGTGACGATTAGCTCTGTGATACTGAAAGATGAGGAAGATTTAAGCGTAGTGGTGTGGTTACATGTATTGGATGTGGCGTCGCGAAATGGCTGCATTCCTAAGTATCCTCATTCCTTGCGCACAGACACATCGTTTGTTATGACTTGTTTCGCGTAGGTCGGCGACACGTACTGCGAGTATAGCCCGTCGTCTTTGAATCGGCTCTTCCGGCCCGTCTAATGTGGTCGTTATACGCCTTTTCTTTCTTTCACCATACTGACTTCCGGACGAAAGCGACGAAACGCCATTTGGCGCGGCGAATCACGATCACGCCTCAGTACGACACCACCTGGGATGCGTCGCGCCCTCTGATCTCATATCCATCAGTCAAATACGACTGGTTGGCCACTCACTTGAGCGAAACAACCGCTCTCCACTCGACGGAGAACATCACGGGCACGGTCCATAAGCGACAATCACCATGCTGCCAACATTCTACTCCTATGTACTCACGCTTGCTCTTGTAAGCAGCGTGCACGCTTTCTTTCGCATCAACTGCGCAATCGTCCAAAAAGGCCGAATCGATCCGCTCGTCAACCCTGGAGCCTTGGCGGCGCATAGCCACTCTATCGTTGGTGGCTCAAGTATGTACTAATGTCATTTTCAGAGATGGTCACTACGACTGACACGGCATAGATATCGGAGTGAATGCGACGTACAACTCCCTGCTCAACTCCCGGTGCACATCGTGCGAAGTTGGCACCGACAAATCAGCATACTGGTCGCCCACCCTCTACTACAAGTACCCGAACGGCTCTTTCTTAGAAGTCGGCAACTATGGCGCGGTTGTATACTATCTTGGACGCGGACCAAACGTCGCCAAAACCGTACCTTTCCCCAAAGGCTTCATGATCCTCTCAGGCGACAAATCGGCACGCAGCTATGATAACACCACAATGACATATGGTACGAAAGAATACCCGGGTCGTCCTGTCGCTGACAGAGTCAGCTTCAACTGCATCGACGATGAGATTGTTGAATTGCCGTACATGCACAACACCAATTGCAAGAACGGCATGCGTGCACAGATCCACTTTCAAAGTTGCTGGAACGGCCGAGATCTATACGAGGCAGACAACTCACACGCAGCGTACCAGAGTGGTATCGACAACGGCATCTGCCCGCCCAGTCACCCTGTTCAGATCCCGCACATCTTCCTGGAGGTTCTTTACCAAGTCAATGATGTTCCTGGTCGCACGCCGGACGGTGTGTTCACGTTTTCGCAAGGCGATCCGACAGGCTACGGATTCCACGCCGATTTTCAGAACGGCTGGGACCAGAATGTGCTTGCAAACGCAACCAGAAATTGTCTTGCTACTGACGATTTTGGGCAGATCTCCAACTGTCCGATTTTGCAAGAAACTCAGTCGAATGCATTTGAATTTAACTGTCCCGAGAGGCCGCCACAGGTTGACGAGAGAGTATCCGGCCTCCTCGATAAGTTGCCAGGCTGCGTAAAGATCACATATGGTCCGGAGGCAGCAACATCGGCTTCAATGAACTGCCCTCCAAGTGTCGTCCAGCCCGTCATCCGGGCGACCCGCGACTCGACCCCGATTCCTACCCTCCGACCGCAAGTAGGAGACAGCTACCCAACGCCAAACCAGAAATACCTGGGCTGCTTCAACGACACTGACAGAACCTTTGGTCGCACTCTCTCCGGTTACATGACGTCCAACTTCACCCACATGTCTGTCGGCTTCTGCCAGGAGCTCTGCAACAGCAGAGGCTACCGCATCAGCGGCCTCGAGTACACGCAAGAGTGCTACTGCGACAACTACATCAACCCGACCGCCATCAACGGCTGGCGCGACTGCAACTGGAACTGCGGCGGCACGCTGAACAAAGACCAGCTCGAGATATGCGGCGGCTACGGCTACTTGAGCATCTACAACAACACCTCGACCGACGACGATAACCTCATCCCCGCCGCTCCGAAGCCCTCCGTCGGCAAGTACAAGTACATGCAGTGTCTGACGGATCCGGGAAGGAATGGTCGGGCGCTCGCCGGGGCGGAGCTGAGGGATGACAACATGACGAATGAGATGTGTGTCAAGTTTTGTTTGGGGAGGGAAATGCGTTATTCGGGGTAAGTCGTCGTCGTCGTCGTTTCTTGTCCTTGGGACGAACAAGCAAGTCTTTGTATGACCTTTGTTGGATTTTACTGACACTCGTGCTTGCAGAGTCGAATTTGGCCGCGAATGCTACTGCGGCAATGAGATCAACACCGCCAGCGGCGCGGTTCAGCAGGAATGTCCGCTGCAGGGCCTAATGGCTTGCGCTGGCAATTTGAAGCAGCTTTGCGGAGGGCCGAGTTTGATTACTTATTATTATTCTGAGACGCTGTGAGTGAGGGTGTTGTGCTTCTTGGATTTGAGAGTGCAGTTATGCAGTTTCGTGCGGATTTTCTTTGGATACAGTATTTAGCCTCTTCGTTTGATAGAAATAGCAGTCTAGGTTCGATCGGAAAGCTTTTCCCTTGTAAAATGGTTTGAGGTGGTGATTGACAATGTTGATCGCACGTGCATGGAGTGGAGTGAAGTGACTTTCTTCGTAGAGGTCTCCGTTATCAGTACATATCGACATCGGACTGCACGTGCTGGCGTTCCTGATTCACCATCTTGCAAGGGAAGATCCGACATGTCGTCAAGTCGAATGTTTGCCCGATTCCAGGGACGATCACGTGTGATGACGGGATCGGCCCGCGATAGTCCGTCAAAGTGCTGTGGGCTGGAGAAAAGCGCGTTCTTGGCGCCGGCAATCTCACAGCACACCCAGCCTGGCCTTGCCAACGTCGAAACTTCGATTGACACGACGTCGCCGACAACACCTACTAATCTACAGCTTCTTGACATTCCGCAAACATGGCGGTTGGCAAGAACAAGAGATTGTCCAAGGGCAAGAAGGGCCTGAAGAAGAGAACCGACCCCTTCGCAAAGAAGGACTGGTACTCCGTCAAGGCCCCCTCCACCTTCGCCGTCAGAGAGTACGCCACACCCACACCCACACCCACATACCACGAATCCAGCGATCGAGAGAGGAGGAAGAGGAGGATGCGAAAACGCGCGGGCGACGAGAGAACACCGTACTAACATTTGGCCAGTGTCGGCAAGACCCTCGTCAACCGCACCACCGGTCTGAAGAACGCCAACGACTCCCTCAAGGGCCGCGTCTTCGAGGCTTCCCTCGCCGACCTCCAGAAGGATGAGGACCACAGCTTCCGCAAGATCAAGCTGCGCGTCGACGAGATCCAGGGCAAGAACTGCCTGACCAACTTCTACGGTC
>Ga0265797_10010983_pt1 | contig 11428 bp, 10 predicted proteins | sample P2T30metagenome_FD_192433 | JGI IMG/M metagenome (GOLD analysis project Ga0265797, IMG submission 192433) | Plant litter microbial communities from East Loma Ridge, Irvine, California - P2 T30 | ecosystem: Environmental > Terrestrial > Plant litter > Unclassified | place: USA: California... | reverse complement strand
TAGTTGTCCTCGTTCCAGGCGATCCACCGCGCGGCATCGTCACGACTCTTCGGCGCGGGGTAGAACTGCATGACCCTCGGGTCGCCGAGCAGGTCAGCCATGTCGTCGAGGTCTGCCGGGGTCATCTCGCGGAATCGGAGCCGCGCGGAGGGGGCGGGAAGCATCCCCGCACCGTATCCCGCTCGGCGACGATGTCGCAGCGCCTGGTCGGTGGTCGCAGCTCTCGTCGGGCTGGCAGTATGCAGCCGGGGCGGACGTCGTCCCATAGGGGGAGAGACATGCGGAACAGGATCACGACGGCGGTCGCCGTCTTCGTCACGGCGGCGGGGCTGGGGCTCGGAGTCGTCGGGTGCTCGGTGCAGGCGAACAGGACCGTGTCGGCGGGGGCGTTCGAGACGGTCGTCGCCGACGCGCTCGAAGAGAGCGTGGGGCAGCGTCCCGTCGTCGACTGCGGTGACGACAGCATCGACGTCGTCGACGGCCAGGAGGTGCACTGCGACATCGGCGCCGAGGGCGACGACACCGTCTACGACTCGCTGACGACGATCAGCACCGAGGGCGGAGGCGACTACTCCGTGGCGGTCGAGGTCGACCAGAGCCCGACGAGCTGACCGGACCTGCAGGAGGCGCGGGTCGGCTTCTCCGAGTCCGGTCCGGTCGATCGTCGGCTCGCCCCGACGGTCGTCGTGGATGCCCGCGGCTCAGACGAGGCTCAGCAGCATCGTGTCCGAGTCGCCGTTCCGTCCGACGACCCGGAATCCCGCCCGCTCGTACAGACGTCGTGCGCCGTTGCCGTCCTCGACGCTCAGGCTGATGCCGGGGAGGCCCCGGGCCGACGCCAGGGCGATCAGCTCCGAGAGCAGGTCGCGCCCGATGCCCTGGCCACGGAATCCCTGGAAGGTCGTCAGGCTCAGTTCCGGAGTGTCGGCATCGACGAATCCGTAGCCGGGGTCGTCCTCCGGCAGGAAGACGACCCAGCCGACGGCCCGTGCGATGTCCCCGTCGAAGTCGACGAGCCCGAAGTCGCCTTCTGCGGGGAAGCCCGTGTAGTAATGCGCGATCTCGTGGGTGGCGTCCAGGTCGTCGAAGGTGAACCGGGTCGTGTTCCAGTTCATGTTCGCGAGGGTCGCCTCCCGGAGGAGCGCCCGGTCGGCGTGCGTGAGAGATCGGCGGGTCATGCCTCGACGGTACCGATGTCGCTCATCGCACGGCGACCGGGCCGGGGGTGTCCCGGTACGGCGTTCCTATCGCCGCGCATCCTCCTCCGCGAGCTGCGTCGCGACGTGTTCGCGCTGTTCCCGGCCCCAGGTCTCCCGGGTCGTGAGGATGCCCACGAGTCCGATCGCCGCGGCGAGCAGCACGACGAGCGAGGCTCCGGGCCAGCCGAACAGCCCGACCATGAGGGCGGCGATGAAGGGCGCGAACCCGCCGATGGAGGCCGCGATCTGGTATCCGAGCGAGGCCCCCGACGTGCGCGTCGACGTGCCGAACTGCTCGGTGAGGAGCGAGCCCTGCGTACCGGTCAGCGTCGCGTGGATGACGCCGATCCCGATGATGAACGTCAGGATCACCAGCGCCGGTACGGCATCGTTCGTCAGCAGGTACATCGGGAACGCGAACAGCATGGCCGCGATGCTGCCGCCGATGTAGAGCGGCTTGCGCCCGATGCGGTCGGTGATGGCTCCGGCGGTGAACGTCACGAAGATCGCGATGATGCTCGCCGCCGTGATGGCGCCGAGCGCGAGCGGCCGGATGTCGGGGTGCCGCTCCGTCAGGTAGCTGAGCAGGTAGGTGGCGGTCGAGTAGTAGGTGAACGACTCCACGATGCGCAGGGAGACGACCCGGAGGATGCTCTTCCAGTCGTTGCGGATCGCCGACAGGAACGGGTTCTTGACCGTCTCGCCCGAGGCCTTGGCCGCCTCGAACTCGGGGCTCTCGCTGAGGCGCGACCGCACGATGAGGGCCACGATCACGAGCACCGCGCTGAGCAGGAACGGAAGACGCCACTGCCAGTCGCCTTCGAGGCCCGAGCTGATCACGAACATCGCACTGGCGAGCGCGATCCCGAGCGGGTTGCCGGCCTGCGGGATGGCCGAGTACATCCCACGACGGTTCGCCGGGGCGTGCTCGTAGGCCATCGTGATGGCACCGCCCCACTCCGCACCGAAGGCCAGGCCCTGGATCATCCGGATGATGACGAGCAGGATCGGTGCCAGGACGCCGACCGTGGCGTACGTGGGCAGGAGGCCGATCAGGAACGTCGCGCCGCCCATGACGAGCATGGCGGCGACGAGGACGGGTTTGCGACCGAACCTGTCGGCGAAGTATCCGCCCACCGCGCCTCCCAGGGGCCTCATCAGGAATCCGACGGCGAGGGTCGCGAAGCTGAGCAGAGTGCCGATGAACCGGTCGCTCTCGGGGAAGAACACGGCGCCGAAGTACAGGGCCGAGGCGGTGCCGTAGGCGATGAAGTCGTAGTTCTCCACGCTGGTGCCGATGCCGGCGGCGATGGACGTCTTGAGCCGGTCGGGCGACCCGCGGAGGGACGTCCTGGGGGTCGTCTGGGCAGGGTTGCTCATGATGGATCTCCTTTGATCGGGGCGCGCTGCTGCGCGAAGTGCAGGGGGAGGGGCAGGAGGTGCGGGTCAGGGGACCAACGGAGTCGTCCGGTCGTCGAGGGCGTTCAGTTTCGCGACGCGACGTCGGGTGTCGGCGTCGTCGTCGAAGCTGGCGCCGAGGAACGACGCGACGATCTCGTCGACGAAGGCGCGGGGCGTCAGCCAGGCGCCCATCGCGATGGCGTTGGCGTCATCGTGCTCGACGGCCTGGTGCGCCGAGTACGGCTCGTTCGCCAGGCCGCACCGGATGCCGTGGATGGCATTGGCGGCCATGATCGCGCCGGCACCCGTGCCGCAGACGAGGATCGCGCGTTCGGCGCGCCCGTCGAGGACGGGGATGCAGGTCGCGGCGGTGATGTCGGGGAAGTCGACCGGGTCGGTGCTGTCGGTGCCGCAGTCGATGACCTCGTGACCGAGCGCGACGATCGCGTCGTTGACGTGCTGCTTGAACGGGAAGCCGGCGTGGTCGGCGCCGAGGGCGACCTTCATGCGGTGGTCCTTTCGGTGGGTGTGGAGGAGGCGCGGGCGACGACGATCTCGTCGACCTCAGCGCGGGTCGGAATGGATGCGGAGGCGCCCGGCCGGGTGACCGCGAGCGCTCCGGCGGTCAGGGCCGTCGCGAGACGGGAGGCGAACGGCAGGTCGGTGGTCGCGGCCAGGTAGCCGATGAAGGTGTCTCCGGCAGCGGTGGTGTCGACGGGTTCGACGCGGGGGGCGGGGGCGGTGCCCGTGACGCCGTCCACGCGGTGGATCGCGCCGGCCGCGCCGAGCGTGCAGATCACGTCGGCGGAGAGTCGGTCGGCGACGACCCCGATGAGATCGGGCCGGTCCGCCTCGAGCCCGAGCAGCCCGGCGATGGCCGCGAGTTCGTGCTCGTTGACGACCAGGACGTCGATCTCCTCGACGAGCTCGTCGACGCTCGTGGGTGCCGGGGCGGCGTTCCACATGACGGTCGCGCCGGCCGCACGTGCAGCCCGTGCCGCAGCACGTGACGTCTCGATGGGGACTTCGTGCTGCAGGAGCAGGACGTCGCCGGGCAGCATCCGCCCGCACGAGTCCTCGACGACCGAAGGCGGGATGGACTGGTTGGCGCCGGGGACGACGACGATGGAGTTCTCCCCACCGTCGTCGATCAGGATCACGGCATGGCCCGACTCCCGACCCGGCAGGCGGACGACGCCGTCCGTGTCGACGCCCTCCGCGACGAGCGCTTCGACGAGGACGTCGCCGTCCGACCCGACGGCCCCGACCATGCGGACGCGGGCGCCGGCCCGGGCGGCCGCCACCGCCTGATTCGCGCCCTTGCCCCCGAGTCCGGTCTCCAGCGATCTCGCGCCGACGGTCTCGCCCGGCCCCGGCAGCCGGGCCATGCGGATGGCGTCGTCGATGTTGACGCTGCCGACGACGACGATCGTCCGGGCGCTCACGACGACGCTCCGGTCCGGTCGATGAAGTCCGCGGGCACGCGCTGTGATGCCGTCTCGCGGCCCTCGATGAGGTCGACGAGACCGAGCACGCCGAGGCGGCCGATCATCGCAGCGTCGTTCCGAGCTGCGCTGATGGGTGGGGAGGCGAACTCGAACCAGTCGAGGTCGTCGAAGGACACGACCTCGATCCTCGATGCGGCCTCGCTGCCGAGCCGGGCGCGGAGGGCGCGGACGGCCCCGAGCGTGGTCGGACCGTTCGCGCCGAACACGGCGGTGAAGGGCACCTCCCGGTCGAGGAGGCGGTGCATCGCCGCCGAGGCGCCCTCGGCTTGGAAGTCGCCCGCCTCCATGAGCGCTTCCGACGGGTTGATCCCATGCGCCTCGCGCCCCGCGGTATAGGCCGCGAGCCGCTCGGCGCCGGTCGAGATGGACGGCGGACCGCCGATGTAGGCGACATCGGTGTGACCCCGGTCTCGGAGCCAGTCGAGGACTGCTGCGACCCCGGCGGCGTTGTCCGAGCCGAACATCGGCACGTCGAGCCCGTCGACCAGTCGGTTCAGCAGCACGAGGGGGAGTCCGCTCGCTCGCAGCTCGGCGAGCTGCGGCGACAGGCCGCCCTGCGGAGAGAGCAGGAGGCCATCGATGCGCTGCGACGCGAAGGTGCGGAGGTAATCGTCGACGATCGCCTGGTCCTCGTTGGCGTTGGCGAGCAGAAGGGTGTAGCCGAGTCGGCCGGCCTCCTGCTCGGCGGCGTGCGCGAGCTCGGAGAAGAACGGGTTGCGGATGTCCGAGACGACCAGCCCGAGCACATCGGTCTTGGCACGACGCAGCGATCGAGCAGGACCGTTCGCGATGTAGTTCAGCTCGGCGGCCGCGGCGAGCACTCGCGAGCGCGAGTCCGGCGAGGTCTGGCTGCTGCCGCTGAGCACTCGGGAGGCGGTGCCGAGGGCGACGCCGGCACGAGCGGCGACGTCTTTGATGGTGGCCACGATGGCACCTTTCTGTGGAAACGTTTCCATAGCGGTAACGCCTTCATCGTCACACGGAATCGGCTCGATCCGCAAGCGCGACCAGGGCGAATCGTGGTCGTCCGCCCGTGGTGGGTTGGGCGTCGCCGTCAGTCAGGCCGCCCATGGGTGCGGCCGAGTTCGCCTGTGGGAACCGGCACCTCAGTGACGCGGTTCCCGAGGAGCCGGCGGTGCCTGCGGAGCACGCCGCTGCCCCGCGCCGAGCTGAACGGCTGAGGCTCTCCCTCGACGGCCGCCCTCACGCCCCCGCGCCCGGTCGCTGCGAGCTGCCGCGCACGATCAGGCGGGGCGGCAGCACGACCGTCTCGTGGCGGTGGTCCGTCGGGTCGTCGAGCTCGTCGCGCAGCAGGCGCATGGCCTGCCCGCCCATCTCGACGCCCGGCTGGCCGACCGTCGTCAGCGGCAGTGTCGTGCCCTGCGCGAAGTGGTTGTCGTCGTACCCGGTGATCGACACGTCGTCGGGGATCCGCACGCCGCCGAGCAGCAGCGACTGGACGATGCCGGATGCCAGGGCGTCCGAAGCGGCGACGATGCCGTCGGGCCGGGCCGAGGCGTCCTGCGCCAGAAGGTCGCTTCCGACGGCGAGCCCCGCGCGCACCGTCAGCGCCGCCGTCGTGATCAGCTGCAGCGGCACCCCGGCCTCGCGGGCCGCCGCCGACGCGCCCTCGAAGCGGTGTCGCACGGCGGTCAGATCGAGCGGGCCGCCCACGAAGACGAGCTCTCGACGCCCCTGATCGAGGAGGTGCTGCGCGGCCAGGCGACCGCCGAGCACCTCGTCGACCACCACGCCGCAGCTCTCGTCCGCCTCGCCCGGCCAGTTCACGTTCACCACGCGCAGGCCGCGCCGGCGCAGCCGACGTGCCTCGTCCATCGGGCCGTCGAACGGGGCGAGGACGATCCCCGCGGCCTGCGCCTGCTCGAAGAGCTTGAGGTAGCCGGTCTGCTTGTCGAGATCGACGTCGGAGTTCCCCAGCAGCACCGACTGCTGGCCGAGGTCGGCCTCACGCTCGACGCCGCGCGCGATGTCGAGGAAGTACGAGTTGCCCAGGTCGACGGCGACGAACCCGATGAGGGTGCCGCGGCCGGCTGCGAGGGTCCGCGCCGACGTGTTCGGCGTGAACCCGAGCGAGGCGATGGCGTCCTCCACCCTCCGCCGCGTCGCGGGCTTGACCCGGGCCGGGGTGTTGACGACGTTCGAGACCGTCCCCAGCGAGACGCCCGCCAGGCGTGCGACGTCGGCCATCACGGGCGGTCGGCGCTGCGAGGAGGGGGTCGAGGTGGTCATCGTGGCGCCGAGCTTAGCTCCCGATCGGCCTCGATCGGGTATTGACAAGCCCACTCGGGTCAGTTGATTATGAAGCGCTTCAACTTTTCTGAGGCGCCCACCATTCAAGGAGGAATGATGCCCCGCACCGCTCGCCGTGTTGCCGCCTTCACCGTCGCCGGCCTGACCATCGCCGCTCTCACCGCGTGCTCGGGTGGGGGTTCGGGTCAGGCCGCCACCGAGTTCACCGTCCTCGGCAACGTCGAGAACGAGGTCGTCCCTGCAACGCTTCAGACTCTCGCCGACGGCGCCTGCGCCACCGAGAACGAGGCCATGCCGCTCAAGGTCGAGACCGTCCCGCAGACGAACCTCAACCAGCAGGTCCAGCTGCTCGCCGGCCAGGGCGGTCTGCCCGTCATGTACGCCGTCGACACGAACGAGCTCGTCCAGCAGCTCGACGACGCGGGCTTCGTCGCGCACTTCGACGAGCTGTTCGACGAGCTGGGGGTGGCGGACTCGATCGAACCCGCCGCGCGATCGACCGTCGAGTCGCTCTACGACGGCGAGTTCCTCGTGCTGCCGACCGAGTACAACATCGAGGGCATCTGGTACAACAAGGACCAGTTCGCCGAGAACGACGTGGACATCCCCGAGAGCTGGGACGACGTCGTCGCCGCGGCCGCCACCTTCCAGGACGCCGGGCTGACCCCGTTCGCCGCCAGCGGCGAGCAGGGCTGGCCCCTCACGCGCCTCGTCGGCAACCTCATCGAGCGCGAGCTCGGCCCCGACGCCCTCCAGGCCGTGGCCGACGGCGACGCCTCGCTGACCGACCCCGAGTACGTGGCCGCGGCGCAGCAGATCGCCGATCTCGGCGCCGAGGGCTACTTCGGCGAGGGCGTCGGCTCGATCGACTACGACACCTCGATCAACGAGTTCCTGAACGGCAGCTCGCCCATGCTCTACATGGGCAGCTGGGTGCTGAGCAACTTCGCCGACGACACGGCGAACCAGATCGGCGAGGACGCCATCGGCTACCTGCCGTTCCCCGACGTCGAGGGCGGCGAGGGCGACAGCAGCGAGCTCGTGGCCAACGTCGGACTTCCCTTCACCATCAACCCGAGCGCGCTGAACGACGACAGCAAGGCGTGGGTCGCCTGCATCGCCGAGAACTACGGTCAGGTCGCTCTGCAGGACAGCAGCCGGATCTCCGGCTTCACGGTGTCCGGCGACGCGTCGAGCAACGCCCTGACGACGGAGGTGCGTGACCGGATCTCGGAGACCGACACGACGATCCCGTGGTTCGAGGCCTACTTCAGCACGCAGGCGACGACCACCTCGCAGCAGAACGCCGCGCAGCTCGTCACCGGCGCCATCACGGCCGAGGAGTTCATGACGCTCGTCCAGGGCGATCTGGACTAGCGCCTCCCTCCGAGGGGGAGCGGGGTCGCGCCGAGCGCGTCCCCGCCCCCGTCGCGACCCCGACCTCCCTCCCGCTCGCACCGAAGGCCCCTCATGAACCCCCTGCTCGGCGACCGGCGCGCGACCCTGATCCTCATCGGGCCCGCGCTGCTCATCTACACCGTCGTGATGCTCGTCCCGATCATCGTCTCGTTCGGCTACACCCTCACCAGCGGCAACGCGATCACCGGGTTCACCTTCGCGGGGCTCGAGAACTACCAGCGACTCGTGACCGACACCCGGGTGCGCGACGCGCTGCTGCTGACCGTCCGCTACGCCGTCCTCATGACGATCCTGCAGGTCGGCTTCGGCTACCTGCTCTCGCTCCTCTACGTCTTCGTGCTCCGCAAGTGGTCGAGTGCCGTCCGGACCCTGGTGTTCTTCCCGGTCGTGCTGCCGACCGTCGCCGTAGCCCTGCTGTTCCAGCAGATGTTCGCCATCGCGCCGCAGAACGGCCTCGTCAACACCGCTCTCGAGGCCGTCGGGCTCTCGTCCGTCGACTGGTTCGGCGACGGCGGCACCGCGTTCCTCGTGATCATCGTCATGGACGTCTGGCGGTCGATGGGCTTCTACGGCGTGCTCCTCTACGCCGGCCTGCTCGACATCCCCGAGGAGGTCTTCGAGTCGGCCCGCATCGACGGCGCCTCCGGCTTCGGCCTGGTCAGGCGGATCGTCCTGCCGCTCTCGCTGCCCGTGCTGATCTCGTCGCTGATCTTCTCGGTCAACGGCACGCTCAAGGTGTTCGACAGCATCCTCGCCCTCACCAACGGCGGGCCGGGCACGTCGACGAGTCCGCTGACGATCTACATGTTCGACACGTCGTTCCGCTTCGGGCAGTACGGCTACGGCAGCACCGTCGCGTTCCTCCTCACGGTCGTGTCGTTGCTCGTGACCGTCTTCATCTTCCGCGCGAACCGCCGCGACCTCACGAAGGACTGACCGATGACCTCCGTCGACACCACCGTCCCCGTCCCGTCCGCCGCCCGCCGTCCGACGCCGCGGCGTCGTCTCGCACCCCGCCGCCGCCTCGGGCAGATCGTCAGCGGCGTGCTCGTGGCGCTCCTCCTCGTCATCGTCGTCGGCCCGCTCGTCTGGATGCTGCTCGGCTCGTTCAAGACGCAGACCGAGTTCCTGGAGCAGCCCGTCTGGGCGCTGCCCCAGCAGTGGAACCTCGACAACTACGTCTTCGCCTGGACCCAGGGGAACTTCGCCCAGTACGCGTCGAACTCGGTGCTGACGGTGTTCCCGTCGCTGCTGCTCGTGCTGCTGTTCGGCTCGATGGCGGGCTTCGCCCTCGAGGTGCTGGTCTGGAAGGGCCGCGGCGCGATCCTCATCACGTTCCTCGCCGGCATCATGGTGCCGACGCAGATGATCCTCCTGCCGCTGTTCGCCGCGTACTTCCGCCTCGGTCTGACGGGCACGCTCTGGCCCCTGCTCATCACCTACACGGCGACGAGTCTGCCGCTGGCGGTGTTCCTCATGGCGACGTTCTTCCGGGCCGTCCCGCGCGAGATCTTCGAGGCCGCCACCCTCGACGGGGCCGGCCTCATCCGGTCGTTCTTCCTCGTCGGCCTGCCGATGGTGCGGAACGCCCTCTTCACGGTCGGGCTCGTGCAGTTCTTCATGCTCTGGAACGACCTGCTCATCGCGCTGACCTTCACGAACTCCGGCTCGCTCCGCACGCTGCAGGTCGGGCTGCTCAACTTCACGGGCCAGTTCGGCTCGGTGCAGTACGGGCCGCTCTTCGCCGCGATCTGCCTCAACGTCGTGGCGATCCTCGTCATCTACCTGTTCCTGAACAAGCAAGTGCAGAAGGGTCTGACCGCCGGCGCGGTCAAGGGCTGACCATGGGTGCGACAGTCACCGACCTCCGCATCGAGCACGGCGGCCCGGCCCTCGGCCTCGGCACCCCGAGGCCCCGCCTCTCCTGGCGACTCGACGGCCCCCCGGGCTGGCGGCAGGCGTCCGCCGAGATCGCCCTCGAGACGGCGTCGGGCGCGACCGAGACGGCACTGCTCGACACCGTCGACCAGGTGCTGGTCGACTGGCCCTTCGCCGACCTCGGCTCGCGCGCGCGCGTCTCGGTGCGGGTGCGCATCACGGGAGAAGACGGATCCGTCTCGCCGTGGAGCGACCCCACGCCCGTCGAGACGGGTCTCCTCCTCCCCGACGACTGGCAGGCCCGCCCGGTCGGCGGCGCCTGGCCGGAGCAGGCCGGCACCGACCGGCGTCCCTCCCGCGTGCGTCGCGGCTTCCGACTCGACGCGCCCGTGGCCTCGGCCCGCCTCTACGCCTCGGCGCACGGAGTCTTCGAGGCCGAGCTGAACGGGACTCGGATCGGCGACGACGAGCTCTCGCCGGGCTGGACCTCGTACGACACGCGCCTCCGCTACCGCACCTACGACGTCACCGACCTGCTCGTCGACGGCGACAACGTCGTGGGCGCCTGGCTCGGCGACGGCTGGTACCGAGGCCGTCTCGGCTTCAACGGCGGCTACCACGATCTCTACGGCGCCGATCTCTCGTTCCTCGCCCAGCTCGAGATGACCCTCGCCGACGGGAGGCGCGTGGTCGTCGCCACGGACGACCGGTGGGAGGCGCAGCCCAGCCCGATCACCTTCAGCGGGCTCTACGACGGCGAACGCCACGACCTCCGGCTCGACGGCGACGCCTGGTCGACCGCGGGAGCCGATCGCGACGGATGGACCCCGGTCGCCCTGGGTCAGCGCGACCCGAGCACCCTCGTCGCCCCCGAGCAGCCCCCGGTGCGCTGCACCGAGGAGGTCCGGCCGGTCGAGCACTGGACGACCCCGCGCGGCACCGTGGTGCTCGACTTCGGCCAGAACCTCGTCGGGCGTCTCCGCATCACGGTCGACGGCGAAGCGGGTCGCGAGATCACCCTGCACCACGCCGAGGTGCTGCAGGACGGCGAGCTCTACCGGCGCACCCTGCGTCTGGCAGCCGCGGAGGACGTCGTGACGCTGCGCGGCGACGGCCCGACCAGCTGGGAGCCGCGCTTCACGGTGCACGGCTTCCGCTACGCCGAGATCACGGGCTGGCCGGGCGAGTTCGACCCGGCGGCCGTCGTGGCCCGCGTGCTGCACACCGACATGGAGCGGACCGGCTGGTTCGCTAGCTCCGACACGGGCCTGAACCGCCTCCACGAGAACGTGCTCTGGAGCACCCGGGGCAACTTCGTCGACATCCCGACCGACTGCCCGCAGCGCGACGAGCGCCTGGGCTGGACGGGTGACATCCAGGTGTTCGCGCCCACCGCCTCCTTCCTGTTCGACTGCTCGGGGATGCTCGGCTCGTGGCTGCAGGACCTCGCCGTCGATCAGCTGCCCGACGGCACCGTGCCGTGGTTCGTCCCGCGGATCCCCGGCGGCCCGTCGTGGGAGCCGATCGAGCCGGGCGCGGTCTGGGGCGACGCCGCCGTGCTGACACCGTGGACGCTCTACGAGCGGTTCGGCGACGCGGGCGTGCTGGCCCGGCAGTGGGACTCGGCGAAGGCGTGGGTCGACCTGATCCTGGCGCGAGCGGGGGAGGACCGCATCTGGGACGAGGGCTTCCAGCTCGGCGACTGGCTCGACCCGGCCGCCCCGCCGGACGACCCGGCCGACGCGCTCACCG
>Ga0265797_10010982_pt1 | contig 11429 bp, 15 predicted proteins | sample P2T30metagenome_FD_192433 | JGI IMG/M metagenome (GOLD analysis project Ga0265797, IMG submission 192433) | Plant litter microbial communities from East Loma Ridge, Irvine, California - P2 T30 | ecosystem: Environmental > Terrestrial > Plant litter > Unclassified | place: USA: California... | reverse complement strand
TCAAACCACAAACTGCTCCCCCGGCACCACCACCCGCTCATGCAGTTCCGGCGCCGCATCCCGGTACAGCTTGACCACCGTCGACGTGCGCGTGCCGTATTCCGCCGACTCGATGCACACCGACGACAGCATCCGCTCCACCTCGAGCGGCACGCCGGTCTCGGGCAGGCGCAGATCCGGCGCGCGCGTCGTATCGGCCAGCATCTCGAAGTAGGCATCTTCCGGCGCGCCCTGGCACAACAGGCTCGCGAACTGCGCTTTTGTCCGCAGCACCTTCGGCCATGGCGCGTCGAGCAAGCCATTCGAGATGCCGTAGATCCGCCCGCGCTCGAGCGGCTGGCCGTTGCGCGGGTCTTGCTGCCCGCGATTCGAATACCAGTACAGCGCCTCGCGATCGCCCAGCACCAGGTTGTAGCCGTTATAAAGATCCGGCTGCGCCGCCAGCGCCGCGATGTACGCGCCAGCGTCGATGTCGCCGCCCAGGAAATCGGCCACCAGCGCGCCACGCGAGGGCGCATCGAGCTGGCGCTCGCTCGGACTGCGGATATTGGTCAGGGCCGCAAAGCGCGGGCCGTTGGCGCCCGTGAGCGACACGCCCATCCAGCTGCCGCCGCCTCGCAGGTCGCGCCCGGCGATCACGTTCGGCTGCTCGGGCCACGGGGCGGCGGGCAGGGCGGGGCGGTCATAGAATTCGTCGCGGTTGGCCGCAGCGATGACGGGCATGCCGGGAACGACGTGCCATGCGAAGACGATCAGGCACATGGAGGCAGGTCCGTAAATACTTCGACGCGGCGCGGGCCGGCGAGCAGGGGTTCGAGGCCGGCATGGTCGACCGCGCGGGCCAGTGCGGCGTCAAAGCCAGCCGGCGCGGCCGGATAGACTTCCATCCAGGTTTGCAGGCCGTCGGCATTGCCGGGACGGCGCTTGAGCTGCACGCTCACGCCTTCGCTGGCAGCCAGTTGCGCCTGCATCGCGCGCACCAGGGGAGCCAGTTGCGCGGTGTCGGCGTCGCGCACCTTGTAGTAGACGTACAGGTCGACCATGATCAGTCGTCGATCGCGTCGAGGCTGTACGGCATCGGCAAAAACGTCAAGCGGGCGCCGCTGGCCGAGCCAAGATGCACGGCGTCGTTCAACTGGGCCAGCTTGATTTCGACCAGCGCATCGGCGCCGCCAATCCCGTTGGGCGCAACGTTGACGACCATGCCGCACGGCTGGCTCGGGTCGAGCGTCGAAAAGACTTCGTCGCCGGCGCGCGCATTGGCGTCGTCGATCCGCGCGAGTGCCGCGCGGCGCTTGACCTTGCCGAGGTACTTGGTGCGCGCGACGATTTCCTGGCCCGGATAGCAGCCCTTCTTGAAATTGACGCCGCCAAGCAGCTCGAGATTGATCATCTGCGGCACGAACTGTTCTTGCGTGGCGGCGCTCACCTGCGGCTCGGCCGCATGGATCGTCGCCAGTTGCCAGGCCTGGTCGCCGCCGACGGCGAGCTGTGTGCCCAGCGCAGCCAGCACGGCGCTGGCCGTATCGACCGACGTGAGCCACAGATAGCGCGGCGCGCCGAACGCATCGTTCAGGCGCAGCACGGTGCCGAACGCGCCATCGGTTTTTGTCATTGGCGTGGCGGGCAGCGTCGGCACGATCTGGCCCAGCGCGGCTTGCGCCTTGGCGCCGCCGAGGCCCAGCACCGTGGCGAACGGCGCCGCATCGGTCGCGTCGACCAGCTTGGCCTTGGAACGCATGACAAACATGGACAGCCGTTTTTGCAGCGGCGCCTGGATCGCGCGCGGCAGTTGCAGGTAGACCGCGTCAACGTCGCGCCACATCAGGAAGCTCGCCTGCAGGCGGCCCTTCGGCGTGCAGAAGCCGGCGAAGCGTACGTCGCTCGGGGTCAGGTGTTCGACGTCGTTGGTCAGTTGCGTGTGCAGGAATTTGGCGGCGTCGTCACCGCTCACGGCGATGAGTCCCTGGTCGCGCACGGTCGCGACGAAGCCGGCGGCGACATCGTCGATCGTCAGCTGCGGGCCGGTCTCCACGGCCTGTGCAGCTGCGTCAATACAGCCAGGGGCAGGCACTGGCAACGGCGCGTTCGGGATGTCTGTCTGGTTAGTCATGAAAATCCGCTTATATTTAGGCAATTAGGCTTTATCATTACGGCCTCATTATAGAGTTGTGTGGAAAATCGCGCCGGGCGCGGTCCATTTCGCACAGCGCCCCGCGCAAACACATGGCACTGATAAAAAAATTACTCGTTACCGGCGTCATCGTTTCGGTCGCCGCCGCCAGCGGTTTCGCCTGGTGGACCAAGCAGGCGCTGCCCGTTCCCGGCGCACCGATTGAATTCACCATCAACCCCGGCAGCGGCGTGGCCGCGAGTGCGCAGCAGATGGCCGCCGCCGGTGTGCCCGTCAACCCGACGCTGTTCGCGCTGCTGGCGCGCCTGACCGGCGACGCCGGCCGCATCAAGGCCGGCAGTTATGAGCTCAAACCCGGTGCAACGCCGCGCAGCCTGTTGACCCAACTGGTGCGCGGCGAGTTTGCGCAAGAAGCCGTGACGATCATCGAAGGCTGGAGCTTCAGGCAGATGCGCCAGGCGATCAGCAGCCACACGCGCCTGAAGCACGATACCGTCAAGCTCACCGACGCCGAACTGATGGCGAAGATATCCACGGAGTACAAAGACCCGGAAGGCCTGTTCTTCCCCGACACGTACCTGTTCGCGAAGGGCTCGTCCGAGATCGAGATCTATCGCCGCGCGCACCAGGCGATGCTGGAACACCTGAACGCGGCCTGGGAAAAACGCAACAAGGAACTGCCGTACAAGACGCCGTACGAAGCGCTGATCATGGCCTCGATCGTCGAGAAAGAGACGGGGCAAAAAAGCGAGCGCACGATGATCGCCGGCGTGTTCGTCAACCGCCTGCGCACTGGCATGCTGCTGCAGACCGACCCGACCGTCATCTACGGCATGGGCGACGCATTCGTCGGCAAGATCGGCAAGAAGGACCTGCTGACCGACACGCCGTACAATACCTATACGCGCGGCGGCTTGCCGCCGACGCCGATTTCGCTGCCGGGCCTGCAGTCGCTGCACGCGGCGCTCGAGCCGGCCGAAACGCCGGCGCTGTATTTCGTCTCGCGCGGCGACGGCACCAGCCAGTTCTCGAACAATCTGCCGGACCACAACCGCGCCGTGAATCGCTACCAGCGCGGGATCACCACTCAATGACAGAAGGTCGTTTCATGCAGGGCAAATTCATCACCTTCGAAGGCATCGATGGCGCCGGAAAATCGACGCATATCGGTTTCGTTACCGATTTCCTCGCCACGCGCGGCAAGACCGTCGTGGCCTCGCGCGAGCCAGGCGGCACGCCGCTGGGCGAAAAGCTGCGCGACGTGCTGCTGCACGAGAAAATGCACCTGGAGACCGAGGCGCTGTTGATGTTCGCCAGCCGCCGCGAGCATATCGCCCAGGTGATCGCGCCGAACCTGGCGCAAGGCCACTGGGTGTTGTCGGACCGGTTTACCGATGCCAGTTTTGCTTACCAGAGTGGTGGCCGGGGTCTCGCGCGCGAAAAGATGGAGGCGCTCGAGGCGTGGGTGCATCCAGCGTTGCAGCCTGACCTGACGCTGCTGTTCGATGTGCCTTTGGCAGTGGCGCGCGAGCGGCTGGATGCGTCGCGCACGCTCGACAAATTCGAGCGCGAGCAGGCCGATTTCTTTGCCAGGTGCCGCGCCGAATACCTGCGCCGCGCGGCGCAGTTCCCGCAGCGGTTCGTGATCGTGGATTCGACGCGCAGCATCGCCGACATCCAGGCCGGACTGACCAATGTGCTGGAGCGCCTGCTGTGACGATGTACCCATGGCAGGGCGCGGCCTGGACGCAGCTGCAAGCGATGCGCGCGCGCCTGCCGCACGCGATCCTGTTCCACGGCCCGGCCGGCACCGGCAAGGCTGACTTCATCGAGGCGTTTGCCCAGTCGCTGCTGTGCGAAAACGCCCGGCCCGACGGCCACGCCTGCGGCGTGTGCGCATCGTGTGGCTGGTTCGCCCAGCACAACCATCCCGACTACCGCCGCGTGCGCCCTGAAGCGCTCGAAGACGAGCCGGGCGCGGGCGATGATGAGGGCGAGGGCGAGCGCAAATCGAAGTCGACCAAGGCGCCGTCGAAAGAGATCAAGATCGAACAGATCCGGGCACTGGCCGACTTCATGAACATCTCGACCCACCGCCAGGGATTGCGGGTGGTCGTGCTGTATCCGGCCGAGGCCTTGAACACGCCGGCCTCGAACGCGCTGCTCAAGACGCTGGAAGAGCCGCCCCCTGGCACGGTGTTCTTGCTGTCGTCGAACAGCCTGGACCGGCTGCTGCCGACGATCCTGTCGCGCTGCCGCAAGTTCGCGCTGCCGATGCCTTCGCATGACGACGCGCTCGCCTGGCTGAAAGCGCAAAGCGTGCCGGACGCCGACAGCTGGCTGCGCGAGCAGGGCGGCGCGCCGCTGGCGGCACTGGCCGAATCGGCGCATGGCAGCCGCGAAGAACTCGACGTGCTGCTGAACTTCCTGGCGCGGCCGGCGCCCGATGCAGCGCTGCGCGCGGCGGACAAGCTGGCCAAGGCCGAGCTGCCGGCACTGGTCGCCTGGACCCAGCGCTGGTTGTACGATGTGTTTTCGTATAAATTGTCGGGCAATATTCGCTACTATCCGCGCTACCAGAAAGACCTGGCCGCGCTGGCGGGCCGGGCGCAGACGGGCAACCTGCTGCGTGCGATCAAGGCCATGAACGAACGGCGCGCAGTGGCAGATCATCCGCTGTCGGCAAAATTATTTGTCGAGGATATGTTGCTTGAGTACACTACCTGCTGTACATGAGAGGATCACGATGAGCGCCAACCCGCCCGATGCAAACGCAGCCCAGGCCCCGCGGCCGTCCGTGCTGTCATTGGCGATCAAGGAGAAAGCGGCGCTGTATGCGGCCTACATGCCATTTTTGCGCAATGGCGGCATGTTCGTCCCGACCAGCAAGCCATATCACATCGGCGACGAGATCTACCTGATCCTGGCGCTGATGGACGACCCGAACAAATACCCGATCGCCGGCACCGTCGCCTGGATCACGCCGACCGGCGCCAACAACAACAAGGCGCAAGGCATCGGCGTGCATTTCCCGGCCGACGAATCGGGCCAGCGTGCGCGCCAGCGCATCGAAGAAATCCTCGGCGCCGCGCTGCGTTCCTCGCGCGCTACGCATACCTTGTAATCCACCCCGCAACCCTATTCAGTCTGCTGCATGCCTTCTTACGTCCATCGCCTGGCCCGACGCGACGACCTGCCGGTCATCGTCGATATCTACAACTCCACGATCGCCTCGCGCGACGTGACGGCCGATACCGAACCGGTGTCGGTGCAGTCGCGCGAAGCCTGGTTCAATGAGCACACGCCCGACCGGCGGCCGCTGTGGGTGATCCACGATGCGGCCGATACGAGCGAGAACCCGGCGGTGATCGGCTGGCTGTCGTACTCGAACTTCTATGGCCGGCCAGCGTATTCGGGCACGGCGGAGGTGTCGATCTATATCGCCGAGGCGGCGCGTGGCCGTGGCCTGGGGCGCTACTGCCTGGAACTGGCAATCGCGTTCGCGCCCGAAGTCAAGGTTCATACGCTGCTGGGCTTCATCTTCGGTCACAATGCGCCAAGCCTGGCGCTGTTCGGCAAGTTCGGCTTCGAGACCTGGGCCAACTTCCCGCGCGTGGCAAACCTCGATGGCATCGAGCGCGACCTGATCATCCTGGGCAAGCGCGTCGCCTAGGCGCGCCGCGTAGGCGACCCGCATAAGCGCGTCGCCCAGGCGCGTGGCCTGAGACGCCGGGGCGCCCGTGCTGCGGCCGGGCGCCTCGCGTACAATGACGGGATGTTTATCGATTCCCACTGCCATATCAATTTCCCGGAACTGGCCGCCCGCATGCCCGAGGTGCTGGCCAAGATGGCCGAGAACCAGGTCACGCATGCCTTGTGCGTGTCGGTCGACCTGCCGGACTTTCCGCAAGTGCTCGCGCTGGCCGAGCAGTATCCGCATATCTTCGCGTCGGTCGGCGTCCATCCCGATTATGAAGACACCCCTGAACCGACCGTGCAGCAGCTGGTCGAGCTGGCCGACCATCCGAAGATCGTCGCCATCGGCGAGACGGGGCTGGATTATTACCGTCTCAAGGGCGACCTCGAATGGCAGCGCGAGCGTTTTCGGGTGCACATCCGCGCGTCGCGCGAGACCCGCAAACCGTTGATCATCCACACGCGCGCGGCGAGCGAAGACACGATCCGCCTGATGAAGGAAGAGGGCGCCGGCACCGACGCTGGCGGCGTGGCGGGCGTGATGCACTGCTTCACCGAGTCGCTGGAAGTCGCGCAGGCCGCGATGGCGCAGGGTTTTTATATTTCGTTCTCGGGCATCGTCACCTTTAAAAGCGCCAAGGATTTACAGGCGGTCGCGCTGGCGGTGCCACTCGAGCGCATGCTGATCGAGACCGATTCGCCGTATCTGGCGCCGGTGCCGTTTCGCGGTCGCATGAACGAGCCGGGATATGTGGCGCACGTGGCCGAGTACATCGCCACGCTCAAGGGCGTGTCGCTGCGCGACGTGGCGGCGCAGACGAGCGAGAACTTTTTCAATTTGTTCCAGACAGCCAGGAGCTGACGCCATGCCGATTCCCCGTTCGATGACACGCCTGTGCGTTGCCGGCCTGCTGGCGACGGCGTTCTGTCATGCCGGCGCGGCCCAGCCGCCGACAGAGAAGCAGGTATCGTCGTTCTTTCGCGCCGTGCAGATGGATGACGCGAGCACCGTGCGCAAGATGGTCGGGACGGTCGTCAATGCCAATGAGCTCAATCCGCTGGGCGGCGAGCCTGCGCTGGTGCTGGCGATCCGCGAAGGCTCGAAAGAGGTCGTGCAGGATTTGCTGGCGCACCCGGGCACCGACCTGGAACGCAAGGCGGTCAACGGCAACACGGCGCTGATGATGGCGGCGTTCAAGCGCGACGGCGACACCACGCGCGCGCTGCTGGACAAGGGCGCCAAGGTCAATCAGGCCGGGTGGACGGCGCTGCATTACGCGGCAGCCAGCGGCGACGACAAGATCGCGCAACTGCTGATCGAGCGCGGGGCGCAGGTCGATGCGTTGTCGCCGCGCGCAACCGGGGCCGTGACGCCGCTGATGATGGCGGCGCGAGAAGGGCAGGATGCGATGGTGCGCCTGCTGCTGGCCAAGGGCGCGAAGCCGGGGCTGAAGAATACCGAAGGGTTCACTGCGGCGCAGCTGGCGAAGCAGGCGGGGCACGACAGGCTGGCCGGGTTGCTCGGCGGGGGCTGACCTGGCGGGAAATGCGGCTTAGTTTGAATTGGCCGACAATTCCCCCTCATCTCGGTAGATTGCGCTCAGGCAATGGTATCCATAATAGTCGTACGGTCCCACACCACAGGACGACGAGGATAATCATGCTGAACGAACGCGAAATCGAAAGCTGCTACCTGGGGCAGTTCATTCCAGTCCACTACCATCACAATATGCTGATGGACCAGAACCGGATGCACAGCTTCAAGTCCGCCATCCACTACTCGGTCTTCCCCGGTGCCAAGGTGCTGGAACTGGGTGGCGGCACCGGCGTGCTGTCGTTCTTCGCTGCGCAGAAAGCGTCGAAAGTCTATTGCGTCGAATACAATCCGGACATGGTGCGTGAAGCGCGCCGCTTCCTGGGCATGAATCCGAATGGTCACAAGGTTGAAGTGGTGCACGCCGATGCCTTCGACTACCTGCCGCCGGAGCCGGTCGATGTCGTGATCTGCGAGATGATCCACGTCGGCATGCTGCGCGAAAAGCAGGTTGAAGTGATCGAGTCGTTCAAGCGCCGCTACCTGGCCAAATTCGGCGGCCCGCTGCCGCTGTTCATGCCCGAAGCCGTGATCATGGCGGTCCAGCCGCTTCAACAAGAATACGACTTCGACGGCTTCTACGCCCCGATCGTTCAGTTCCAGGAAACCGGCGTCGTCCAGCCGGGCACCGTCGAACTGTCGCAGCCGGCCGTCTACAGCATCATCGACTTCGGCCAACCGGTCGACAGCCTGATCGCGTGGGAAGGTTCGGTCCTGGTCGAAAAGTCTGGCACGCTCAACGCGATGCGCTTCGTAACCAAAAACGTGCTGGCGATCGTGCAAGAACACGCAACGACGATCGACTGGCTGAACCACTACATGACGCTGCCGCTGTACACGCCCGTGACGGTCAAGGCCGGCGACCTGCTGCGCCTGTCGTTCGCCTACCGCGCCGGCGGCTCGATCCCATCGCTGCAAGCCTCGATCAAAGCCGAGGTCGTCACCCACGACGCCACCGAACAAATCGCCGAATTCGCCTGATCCAATTGGGGTCGGAGTCGAATTGTTTGACAACTTCAGCAAATCAGTTGCTCAACAATTCTACTCTGACCCCAATTGTTGGGTAATTGCTTTTTGAATATATAGGGTCAGCGTCGAATTGTTTGACAACTTCAGTAAATAAGTTGCTCGATAATTCGACACTGACCCTAATTGTTTAGATATGGCTTTGAGGTGATTGTTTGGTTCCGCTCGTCCGGCTACATGACTGTTCGTCACGCGGAATCGACAGCGCGTCGGCTTTGGGTGGGCTCGCGCTGAGGGGCTGGGTAAAGTGCTTCCACGTTCAATGTGGAGGCGATATGCTGAGTTTTCTGGTGTGGGTGCTGCTGTTGATGGTGTGCTGGCCAATCGCACTGCTGGCGCTCCTGTTGTATCCTGTGGTGTGGTTGCTGCTGCTGCCGCTCAGGCTGTTGGGGATTGGTGTTGATGCCGTGTTCAGTTTGCTCAAGGCCATTGTCATGCTGCCGGCGCGGGTACTCGGACATAATCCTGCGCGCTGATGAGCTCGTCTAAGTGTTGGGCAATTAACAGACGGCACTGACTCGATCTTCTACTGTGAAGATGCTCGCTTTCATTCGAAAGCAATCATTGAATAGAGGAAATAATATGCGCCTGGATATTTACCGCAGAGCCGAACATGACGGCAAATTCTCTTATCTGGCAGTGCCGGAAGCCAAGAACATTCCCGAGGAAGCCACCAATACCGACTGGGAAATCGAGGCCCGCGCCTACGAGGTAGAAGACAATGCCGACCAGATCGCGGATTTCGACATCGAACACCTGAGCGACCAGATCGCTGAAAAAGGGTATGCGATGACGTCGGTGGTGCACTGACATTTGCTCGGCGGACCGCCTGGTCCGCCATCGCCGGCAAGCCAGTGTTTTAATGCTTGCCGGCTCGCCGGTGTCTTCCCCCTAGAACCCGGCCCGGCCGCAACGGCGCACTAGCCGTTGTGGTATTCTGCGTCCTCGATTAAGCAAGCCAGCCACGCATTGGGCTGGGACGGAGGATGGTATGAAGTGGGTTGTCGTCGGTTTTTATATTTTGTCGATCCTGCACATCCATTTCCGTGGCCGCGTCCGTCTGCCGTTCCGTCGCCAGATTTTTGATCACTCGTCGTTCATGGCGCCGATCAATATCTTCATGCACAAATTCTCGCGCGTACCGAACACGCCGTTCACGCCACTGAGCGAGTTCCCCGAGCTGGCGCGCCTGCAAGAGAACTGGCCGATCATCCGCGCCGAAGCCGAGAGCATGCTGGCGCTCAAGAAGATCAAGGCGGCCGAGCAGAATGACGATGCAGGTTTTAATTCCTTCTTCAAGAATGGCTGGAAGCGCTTCTACCTGAAGTGGTACGACGCCAGCCATCCGTCCGCCGAACGCCTGTGCCCACAAACCTATGCGCTGCTGCAATCGATTCCGTCCGTCAAGGCCGCGATGTTCGCCGAATTGCCGCCTGGCGGCAAACTGAACCCGCACCGCGATCCGTTCGCCGGCTCGATGCGTTACCACCTGGGCCTGGCCACGCCGAACGATGACCGCTGCTTCATCGAAGTCGACGGCGAGCGCCACAGCTGGCGCGATGGCCAGGGCGTCGTCTTCGACGAAACCTATATCCACTGGGCGATCAACGGCAGCGAGAGCGACCGCATCATCCTGTTCTGCGACGTCGAGCGCCCGATGCGCTATCGTTGGATGCAGAGCATCAATCGCTGGCTCGGCCGCAATTTGATGACCGCTGCCGCATCGCCCAACGAAACGGGCGACCAGGTGGGCCTGGTCAGCAAGCTGTTCCGCATTTCGTTCCACATGGGCCAGTACCGCCGCCGCCTCAAGGCATGGAACAAGACGGTCTATAACATCACGCGCATCGCGCTGGTCGTTGCGCTGGCTGCCTTTATCTACTGGATCTGATGCGACATTGACCACGGCGCGCGGTCTCCCAGACTGACGCCAGCCAGCACCAGTGCGTGGATAACACGACAGGCCATTGTAGCGAAACGGGCAAGTTTGCCGATCTCGCTACAATGGCCTTTCTGTTTCTACTCATTGGAGAAGTCCATGGCAAAAGTACTGGTTCTGTATTACTCGACATATGGCCACATCGAAACGATGGCCAACGCAGTCGCCGAGGGCGCGCGCGGCGCCGGCGCGACGGTCGATGTGAAACGCGTCCCCGAAACCGTTCCCGAAGACGTCGCCAAGAATGGCCACTTCAAGCTGCAGCAGGCTGCCCCCGTTGCCAAGCCGGACGAACTGGCCGACTACGACGCCATCATCATCGGCGCGCCCACGCGTTATGGCCGGATGCCAAGCCAGATGGCAGCGTTCCTCGACCAGACCGGCGGCCTGTGGGCGCGCGGCGCGCTGAACGGCAAAGTGGGCGGCGCCTTCACCTCGACCGCCACCCAGCACGGCGGCCAGGAAGCCACGCTGTTCTCGATCATCACGAATCTGCTGCACTTCGGCATGACCATCGTGGGCTTGCCGTACAGCTACCAGGAACAGATGACCCTGGACGAAGTCGTCGGCGGCAGCCCGTACGGTGCGACCACGATTGCCGGCGGGCAGGGCCAGCGCCAGCCAAGCGAGATCGACCTGGGCGGCGCGCGCCACCAGGGCAAACTCATTGCCGAGACCGCCAACAAGCTGTTCGGCTAACCCGAGAGCAAATCCATGACCGATCTCTCCGCATTCGCCATCACCCAAAAATGGCCGGCGCAGCACCCGGACCGGCTGCAGCTGTACTCGATGCCGACGCCCAACGGCGTCAAGGTCCCGATCATGCTGGAAGAGATCGGCTTGCCATACGAAGTCCACAAGGTCGACTTCGCCACGGACGACCAGCACTCGCCGGCCTTCCTGTCGCTCAATCCGAACAACAAGATCCCCGCGATCATCGACCCGGACGGCCCGGGCGGTGCGCCATTGCCGCTGTTCGAGTCGGGCGCCATCCTGATCTATCTGGCGGACAAGACCGGCAAGCTCTTGCCGCAAGATCC
>Ga0265797_10010980_pt1 | contig 11430 bp, 9 predicted proteins | sample P2T30metagenome_FD_192433 | JGI IMG/M metagenome (GOLD analysis project Ga0265797, IMG submission 192433) | Plant litter microbial communities from East Loma Ridge, Irvine, California - P2 T30 | ecosystem: Environmental > Terrestrial > Plant litter > Unclassified | place: USA: California... | reverse complement strand
TTCACGTATGACGACATGTTCGCGATGCTGCGCAGGGGGCTGTGTGGCCGCACGCGCTTGAGCTGAGGCGCACCCCTTCACGGCCACGAGACGCGACAGGGGCTCAGCAGCGCAATTGTCGCTCTGATGATCTAGATTCCCGTGCGACGCATTCGATATGACGTCGGTCGAAGCTCTGGATATACCAAAATGTCGGACAGAGCTGCCGTGCTCTAACGGGCTCCTATACCATAGGGCTGCAGACGGGTACAGGGCGTGTCTATGGGTCCAGACCGCCATTATCGTGACCGCAGGACCTGGGTATGATGTCGTTGTGGTGTGGCTACGGTCGATCAGGCTCACTTGTGCGCAAGGCATCTACTCTACGGTGTGCTTGTCGTGCCAGAGAGGGTAAGATGAGGGAGGTGGAGAGTTTATGATCTCGATGGGAGAGATCTGGACCCTTTAGACCATGCTACGTCGTTGAAGACTGCGTTGGGTATACTGCGCGTTGCGCTGACGTCCAGTATACAAAGGTAAGCGTTGTACACTGACATGGCGGATGCTATCACTATCAGATACATCACATTCAAACTCTCACTACGCAATCAGCACTTTACAAGTCTTCTCACTTCCACATGCGCGAACCAAGACACACGTCGTCCAAATCGATCGAATCGAACAAGCAAATCCCCCCGAGCCTACCTCCGAACGCCGACCTCAGTATCACAATGACACTTGAGAGTAAACCCCAGCGCTGTACGAAGAAGCATCGCGCGATCAAGCGGCCTGACGGTATCATTGTCGAGCATCCCCGGTATCGACCAGCAGGCACACCGCAGAAGCCCACAAGGAGTCCCGAACGGAACTTGATCTCATTAGATCACGTCGATACACAACGAAAGCACATACAAAGAGCAGGTCCGAACAGTATGGAGCACGACCTCATGGGTATACGCACGGGCATGGACATGGACATCTCTGTTCGCGCCGTGCCCGTCGATGCTATGGGCAGTGACAGCTACACTAGACTGGGGAGAGGGAGGGGAGGATACAATGAGGTTGCGCGCGAGCTCACACCTGTTCATGTCATGGCAAACGGGTGCAAACAGCAGTCATATGCCGGCTTTAATCCTATGGCTCGCTTCCTTAGCGAGCGAGGGCCCTGGAGTCCTCACTCTTCTCGAGAAGATACAGCAAAAGACCATGGATCCTACTCGGCTGCGGCTTCCTCAGTGCCAGGATCAAAAAGGAAGGTGCTGTGGTGACTATCGGATCCACCTTCTCGGGCTCACGTCTACGCAAGCCATTGCAGACGAGGTATATCATCCGGTGGCCGTGTGCTTGGTGTGTCTCGTTTAGACACTCACAGTCGGAACCCGAGTGCCGAACCGATGGCCGATGGTTGTCTGAATTGTGGTTGCGATGCCGAGGATTACGACTGCAGGATGGGCCGGGGAATGGATGGAGCAGCGGCAAGCGATCACACATGTGCATCTTTCCAGACAAACGCCCGTAGTAATACGAGCGAGCATGCTGATTGTGTCGCCACCGAGTATATCGGCCAATTCGTAGCCCTGTTACTGTTTCACTCTAACACTTGCTTGATCTTGCCATGCGCAGCGTCACTACCACGCTTGCCGCAGCACCGATGAGCTATGATCCATGATGCGCCAGGCGTCGCCAATCCTGCAGCAGTACCTTTCTGGAATGCAGGCTCCACATAAGAGCTGTGGCGCGCTCGTTTTGCGACTGCATTCATTATCTATATCAGGGTTGCCCTCAACCCCTTCTCAGCGCGGCGAAACCCGAGAAGGCCATAAAACCCTGCGCTACTCACTGCAGTCACCAGTCGTATTTCTCCAGCAAGATGGCGGTACTTGATGTCCTCCAGCGGTTTTCAGATATCAACCCCCTCTTCTTCGCGATAGTCGGGCTAGCCTTGACAGCATGCGCTATTGGCGCACTGTCCTACTCGCATCGCGTCCCTAAGAATGCGCCACCTCAAGTCAAAGACGATCTTCCAGTCGTCGGAGCTCTTGGTTTCTGGACCCGAAGATGGGAATGGTGGAGCGAGCGACGCGACCAGTCCAAGACGGGAACCTTCTCTTTCCATGCTGGGCCGAACATGATTGTTGCGCTTTCAGGAGATAAAGGGCGCCAGCTGTTCTTCGAGTCGAAAGATCTGGGCTTCACCGAAGGATATGCTGTGTTGTTCGGTAACTCGCCCAAAGTTTCCAGGACCATCACCGCCGAGGATAACAATCTCAGCTTCAGCGCCATGTTCCATCGCCGTCTTAATTTCTTCTTGAAGAACGACCAATTCCGTCGCAAGCTGCCTATCTTGATATCCGACACAAAGCAAGCTCTCGAAGCCATCAAGAATGAGCCCAGTGGCCGCACCAATCCCTTTGAGAGCCTGTACCGGATCGTCTTCCGTCTCACCATCCGCATGGTAAGCGCTACTGAGATTGCCGAAGACCCTCAGATGCTGGAGGAGGTTCTAAAGATGTTTGAGACGATTGAAAGCAGCTCTACCGCTACGTCAGTCTTGTTTCCGAAGCTCCCTTTACCGGCTCTCTTGAAACGGAACTGGGCAGGAGCGCAACTGTATATGATGATCGACAAAATCATCAAGAAGCGTGCGTCAAGCGACGAGAAGCACGATGATGCGCTGCAGTACTTGCTGGATCAGGGTGATCGCGCCGAGAGAGTCGCTCAGTTCGTCGTTGGAGCGTTGTTCGCCGGTCTACTCAACAGTGGTATAAATGTAGCCTGGGTAAGTAAATCCAAGCCTCCTTATACCTTGCACCGACAGAATATAAGCTAATGTCAACTAGGTAATGTCCTATCTCGCCACCTCACCCGAGTGGCTCGCCAGAGCGAACGACGAAGTCCGCAGTAATGCGGCGAGGTACGCTAAGAACCCGACCGCACCCTTGCTCCAGCAGCTCGACGACGTACCTATAGAGGCATGGGAGGGCGAGTTCCCAGTCATCGACATGTGCCTGCGAGACTCCCTACGTCTGAACCTGCTCGGCACGGCCTTCAGGCGGAACATCAGCGGCAAGAACATACCCACGGGCAACGGCGACGAAGTCATACCACCCGGCGCATTCGTTACATACGCCCCGGGCGACATACACTACGATCCAGAGATCTATCCCGACCCACAAAAGTGGGATCCGGCTCGATACATGCCAGATCGTGCGGAGGACAAGAAGAAGGCAGCACATGGCTTCCTTGGCTGGGGGTCAGGACGGCATCCGTGTTTGGGCATGCGCTTTGCGAAACTCGAGCAGAACATCATCACGGCGTACTTTATTGCTACTTTTGACTTCAAACTTGAAGATGAGAGTGGCAATGTGCTCAGTGTCGCCCCTTTGGTTGACCGCAATGGGCATTCGGCGCATAAGCCCAAGGAGCTGCAGTTCCTTAGGGTTACAACTAAGGAGACGTAGGTAGTATAAAGTCGGTAATTTGATGGATGAATGTGTTTTGGGAAGAGTACATCCCATCGCCGCTGTCGGTCTTGGGCATGTGAGTGCCGTCTTTTAGGGTGGAGGTGACATGACGCACCGCGATGCGACGCGATACTGCAATATCGAGCAAGGTTTGAAGCAACACGAAATGAACATCCTTATACCCACGCGTGCGCGTAGCTATCGTTCCTTATCTTGGTAGGGTATGCGCGTCAATGGAAAGAGCATTGGAACGAGTCACCTGCTTGTATACTAGCGGCTTGGCGCGGACGTGTCACACCCTCCTTGCACCTCAGTCAACGAGCAGCCACGGTACACATGTTGCGCAATACACTTTCTTTGCCTTCGAGCTACGAAGTAAAGACATTCCTTCACAGTCTAGGGAGGTTGTTCAAGTAATACCCCACTACATTCACTCGATTACGTCACCCGATAACTGACCATATGCAGGTACCGCGGTAGCCGCCCTTGTGACTGACCCACAATACTCACATGCACCCATGGATATTTGTCAGAATATCAATATACCAGCGCGATAATCTGTGCTTCAACTCAACCACCCAAACCACATCTCACCCTCTTCATACCGCGATGGCGCCGATGACGCCACTCAGCTCTAGTCCCAGGAAGCGACGCGTAGCGAGTCCCGCAAACGGAGTTAAGACACCACCTCTCTCGCGGGAAGCCGCGATACCAGAATTCAGCCCCGAAGACTCCCAAGATGGCGACCAGCACGATACATCTGCGCTGTTGGACGAAGTCGACACCCACCTTGTCCAAAACAACGGAATGCTCTGCCTTCCATCCGAACTCCTTGAAATGGTAGCTTCCAACATGCTCGGCACTACGCACATCTTTAATCTTGGACTGGTCAACAAACGTCTTGGAGAAATTGTTCAAGAGACCATCGTGCGAGAGCTGATCGTGTCGGGGAGGAACATCAAAGGCTTCTTGCGAATGCTTAGCTATCAGCCGAAACTCCTTAGCAAGGTACTCAGTATTAATCTTGGGGATTTCGGGTGCAGTCACCACGTAGGCTGTTTCTGCGCGAATGAAAACGGTCCCGACCTGGACATACTGGAAGGTCTTGGCGCAGCCATCTCTACGACTACTGGACATACCCCGGACTGGAGCCGGGTTTGGGAGAGCAACGCCTCAGTCGGCACCATATGGAGGAAGGAACCAGCGCTTTACCTTAATCTTCTCGCGATGTCGTGTCCCAACATCAAATCGGTGACTGTCCAGCTACCGGAAGTGAGGCCATTTTTCTCCAGCCAACCGCCACGTTCGCTTCAGCGGGCACCTCTAGTCTTTCCAGCTCTGAATCTTGAGATGCTACCCAGTGCTCCATTTCAAGGGCCAGCGTTACCACTGTTCCAGGCCAAGCTCGAAGCTCTCACAATCGCGGAGAACACCAGATGGAAAGGGCCGCCCACCATCGAGGTTCTTGAGTCGCACGATGCCAAATGGAGGAGTATGGGATCGCACATAATCACGCTGGCGGATTTCGCAAGATTGAAGCGGCTTGACATACCCATGGGCATTCTTGGGCGCCCGGACGACATAGTCTTCTCTTTTGCAGCCAAATCTGATGCAGCACGTGTCAATGATGCGCTTCCGGCTAAAAAGACTTTAGCAGAGGCACGCTCCAAAGTCATACCACTCACTATCCAACACCTTCGCCTGCGCTCGTGTAACAAATGGACATTTGCTCTTTTGCAAAGAATAAACGAAATTCCCGTGGGCGACCTGAGACTCAAGCACGTTGAGCTATGTTTCAACACGCCGTGTAAACAACTCATCATACTGTGCAACGCTTTCGATCTGGGTCGGCTGGATTACCTTGACCTACTTACAAGCCTCGGTCGCAAAGGCATCAAAGTGACCTTTCATAGTGGGTCCCAAGAGTTAACCGGCGACATGCGCCAAGAACTCGAGGCTTTTTATCGTTTACGGCCTCTGGAAATGTGGCGCTGTTCAGGGTCATCAGCGCCATTCACCGAGTGGGCTCCAGAAGCAAGCAGACAACCCCAACCGGTCTTTGGCGTCAGGGTGTTCTTACGTCACGCTGACCACCACTCGCAACTCCTGAACAGCCCCACATTTGATTTGAGGTTGTGGATACAGAGTGCATTCTTTCATGGTATCAGGAGCAGCAAGTGGGATCCGCAGCTTCAAGAACCAAACAAGAAGCAAGCGACAATCGACTCTAGTGGATGGGCTGACAGGGCTCTGGGGAAGCGTGCGTTCAGGCGACGGCTTTCGCCATTACTGAGTGAGTTTGGTATTGGTGCGATACTGACATAAGACTAACGCGCGTGGCAGATCTGGACACTTTCCAGTTCACTCTCCGCTTCGAGCAGAGACTTGCGCCCCTTGCTAAAGAGACTCTATTCCTTGGTGCAAGCTTTACCAGCACGGAGAGTACGAACGCACAGTCTCCAGAACAATACAGAGACTCGACCAAGAAATCGTGTGGGAAAGAAGAGCAGACAAAGCGGTCCAAGAGAGCTGAGTTCACCGAGCCTGCATCATACATTACCGATAAGGCGCAGGGCTTGGACGAGGACATAGAACGCCTGCATTTAGAATCTGTCAGTATCCCCATGGCCGCCGAGTTCAGTGAGATACTGTGGGCTAGCGTTGCTTGGAAGATACTGCTGCAACCGAAGAAAAGGTTATGCTACAAGGACTGTTCATATTGTCTGGGTGGTACGTAATGATTAGATAAAGATGGACAGTATACGCCATGGGCTAGGTTTCTGAGCCGGCCTGTCTCTGCATATGTTCAGGGTGGATCATCGATCTGTGAAAGATTCTAGATAGTATTCGTAGTAGTCTGGGAAGAACAGTGGGCATGAGATGGGCCGAAGTCATCAGCTGCATCTGCTCGCTGCAAAGATCGGACGTGGAAGACACAAACACGTGACACAACCGTGCGCTTCTTCCAAACTTCCAAAATTCGGTCACCCCGCACTCGATGTGACCCAATCCATACGGTAGCGCAAGCTCATTCGTATATTCTGGCAGCTTGTTATCCGTCGATGATACCCTATCGCTGCCTGTGCGCCAGTCAACCACTCATCACCGCTGCCTAATTAGACATCTCAGCCTCGCGCCTACCCCACCATATTGCCGCCCGCGCGATCCTTGCTCCAGCCCGAATTTCTCTAGCTTGCCCATCATGTTCCGACCATCCGCGTTCTCACATTCACCTCGCACACCTAAGACCATCGGCGATCTTCCCGAAGAACTACTTCTCAACATCAGCGCACAGTTCACGGAGTTAAGTCGCAACCGGGATCTTGCAAGTCTCGCGCTCGTATCGAAGAGATGGCGGCCTGTCGCGCAAGAATGGCTACTCAAAGAACCAAGGTTCAATCTCGCATTCATCGATCGGTACATGTCAGAACTGGGCTACAGGTCGCACCTGCTCGGCCAGGTCAAGAGCTTGGAGATTTGGAGTAAGAGTGAAGGCAGGACAACCAGAACTCAACATACTACTCGTACTGGGGTACAAGTATATCTCACCCAACCCAAGTACAATGCGCTACCTGCTCCGGATTACCTAAGGCAGGACGCTGAGTTTCTGGAAGCATGCGGGGTCATGATCAATCACTTCGCTACCAACAAGCGACATGCAAAGGATTGGCTAGAGGCCATCAGAGATGACATCGTCCCTGCATTATTCGCCGTCCTTATCTGTGCTCTACCCAATCTACGCGAGTTGAAGCTCGGCGATACATGGCTCATGGACTTTCCTCTCTTCGCGAGTACACGGTCTGCATCCGCTCGCGCAAGCTATACACTACCATACGAGTGGAAGCACAAGTTCTTGCTTGGAGCGCTGACAGCCAAGTTACCGCATTTGACAGTTCTTGAAATACCGAGCGACATGACAGCGATAAGGTACTCCCACAGCGTGACTACGGTCTTCGACCTCCGCCGCTTCGAGAGCCTGAGGGAAGTCGGTCTGACTATGAAGGCGATACAAGGCCATGGAATCATACGACAAGGACTGCCAATTACGGATCCGGCGGAGATCTTCCCGAAGACGCTGGAAGTCCTGCGCATCAGCGAGGCGACGCACATCACAGCCAACTTCCTAAATACGCTCTGTCTCGCTAAGAAAAAGCTCCACCTACCCAACCTCACGCGCATAGAAGCCTATCATATGGAACATTTAGACAACACCAGATTCAGCGCCGAACTGGACAACTGTCTAGATCCAATCGACGATGTACGCAAAATATGTCGCGATGCTGAGATTGCGGTGTATCTCTACTTCCCGCCGTGGACTATGTCGACATGGGAGTCGGATGGTGGTACGCCGTGGCAAATGAAGGCCGAGCCGGATGTGCTACATCGTGCGGAGTACGTGTGCTGGAAGAAAGCGATGGGACCTTTTGGTGTGCATCAGGATCCGATGGATAGGGTGGAGGTTGAGTGGGATGCTGATGGAGATGCGGTTATGATCTAGCGTGTTAGAGGATACGTGTACAGGGTGAAGGATGATGTGCGGTAAATATGTAGCTACCGAGGTACTTTTGTCAATCGACAGGGCCTTTGTGTTTGTGTAGTACGGCAGTAGGAAACAAGCAGTCTTGCTCGCATGTAAAGAGCTCGCGCAAATTAATCCGCTCTGAATAGAGCTACCAGCTGCCATTGCAATATGGTTGTGCGCAATAGCTGCGAAGTGGAATAGAGAGATGTTGCGTGACGCTTGCCCTTCCCCTATCTTTGTCTATGCCGAATCAGGTATAGCCTGCTCCAAATTGCGGCCCTGGAGGCCTAATGTCCCGCGGGGCCGAGTTCACAGCTCTGTGTCTGCCTGATTTGAGGACACACACACACACACATTGGTTTGTCACGAGCAACGGAGGAAAGAATCGCACACCTATTAATGCGCTTGTTAAGTACTACTACTACTAGGTCTATTCTAGCCTGTTCTAACCTTAATATTTAAGTATATAGGCTATTCTTTTTCTATAAAGTAGAACTATAATTTAATTAATAGTACTTTAGATATATTTTTATAAACTATAAAGCTCTTTTAGCTATATTATAGTTACGTAAGTAGTAGTAAGTATAAAAGTAATATACTAAACTAATCTCTTCTTCTCTATCTATTATATTACTTAGTTATAACTACTTTTAATAATTATATTATTTTATCTATTAATAGTAGAGCTACTAAAGGCGCTATAATTAATTTCTTAACTATAATATAGAAAAAGTAGATTTTTCTTTATAAAGAAGTAAACCTTACTTCTTTTAATCTTATTTAGAAGGCTAGAGCCTAGTTTATACTTCTTATTACTAAAAAGTAAAGAAACTTTTAAAATAGTAAGTACTACTTTAAAAGCTATATAACTAAGTTAATAAGTATAGCTTTAAATAATAGTTTTAGCTAAGATCTTTTTTAAGCTTTCTTAATAAGACTAAATAAGCTATTAAAGAAAAATAAAAATTAGACTAACTATAAAAAGTAATACCTTAACTTAGATTATATATAAAGAGAAATTTAAAAACTATAAGACTAAGTATAAAAAGATAGTAAAAGTAGGCGTAAGAGTATATAACTATAGGTGCTTTTGTATAACTAGGTTTTAGCTCTTAGCTAAAATAGGAGATGTAAACATCTCTAAGCAGCTGTACTGCTAGTTAAAACGCTTGTCAAGTAGAGAAAGCGCTTGGAAATACCAACTTCTGTGCGAGCTGAATCACGATCCCCACAGTCAGATCTGAAAATACATTTCCACTTCCATCCTCCACCCACTACGATCAAATGGCACCAGCGCGGAGGGATTGGTGCGACTCCGATGACTCCGACGACTCCATGGCTCAGTGCTTTGATTACCTGCGCATCGACTCATCCTCGGCTTCCGCCTCATCACCAACGCGAATACCAAATGACAGCCAACTTCTGAGTTTGCCCAACGAACTGCTGTTGCGAATAGTAGAATACCTTGCGCCTACCAAGGGTTTGCTCATGATTCAAGGGTATGGTGATCGCCCGTATGTGAGCAGAATCGGGGCAGTCCGAGAAGTGGCACAAGAAACCGAGCAGGCGCGTTGGAGGCATGGGGCAGAAGTCCAGAGTATACTTTTTACGAGTCTGACATGCAAGCGGCTGCTCCCAATAGCCCAGGCCATTTTGTATCGCGACGTTTCCCTACCTCAGCCATACCGCTCGCGGTTGCTGAAGACGAGGGCCCCTTCTTTCTTGGCGCCCTTTCTACGTACGATAACCCATCGGCCAGAGCTTGGCATCCGTGTGCGCAGCCTGGCAGTTTGGTTCTGGCACGAGTCGCCAGCTAGGATTCCATACGACTACGAGAAAGACCGGCTCTGCAATTGTGGTAGCTGTGAGAAGAATCTGGGTAACATTGCTGAGTTACTCCAGCTATCGGTGGAGGAGAAGGAGTCGTTCATGAAGAACTTCAGATCTCCTTCAGAGGCCGCAGTGTGCGGCCTCATTCTTGCGGCACTTCCCAAACTTCAGACCGTGGCACTGTACACAAGACGTTCTTTTGTAGAATCTCAAAATCCCAAAGTTCGCTTCTGGGATTTAGCGTTCGACCTCACACCTTTGAAACAGGGTTTGTCACCCGCCAGGATATCGTCACTCGCACTTTCCACTGGGTTTGAAGGTCTCAGCGCGATTCCTTTTTCCACTCTCACTAACCTCACTCTCCAGTACGGTAGAGGTGCAGCATTCCCAATCGTGCACGAGGGCTGCTGGGTTAACGTCAATACCCTCAAAATCATAAACACAAGAGGAAAATTGTTCAGGGGCGACGGGGGAGAGTTTGCACGGAACCTGCAAGCCCTCATAAAGAGTTTCTCCAATCTGCGGATCCTCGGAGTCGAGTCTGGCCCAACCCTGAACTATTACCCTGTCCTGGCGGGTGTGGATACCCTCGCAATTCATCAAGCGGATCATGATACTCTGGACTCACTAGACAACTATCTTATGGGCCAATTTGCGCCTCTGAAAGATCTAAGACGGTTAGAGGTGCATTGGCGCGGCGATTTGGCACCGCCTGATCATGTAGTGGCAAAATTTCCGAATATGGCGAAGAGGGCGGGGATTCCTATTGTCACTCTAGCTGATGGAGAGATCTGCGAGATCTTCGAATGAATACTGAGACTGTCTTAGGCAAAGTGCTTCAGTGTTTTACTGGCTTGGAAACATAAGATCAAATGCAACGAATGTCAACATCGAAAAGCACTAGAGCATAAGGCCCTGGTGAGATATTAGCGAAGCATTAGTTGTAGACAGTGTATTGCATCTATCAAAGTCTGAATGAGCGACGTGTTAAACAGCAAAACTACGTATCGATACAAACATTACCTCGATAGTCCTTTCTCCTCAGTAAAGAATGAATGCCCAGCTTTTGAACCACTCTTATCCGCTTCGCCATTGCATTACATTTACTTAAGAACCTGGAGCCTGTACACAGTGATGATTGCCAATGCAATGCGTGCAGCACACCCTCGTCTCACCCGGAGGCGCATTCGTCCCGCAAGGAGACCAAGCGGGCAAGCACTGCGACGGCGGCGGCGGCGTGCAAAATGTCAGTTCCAAATCCGTCTCAGCCCCACAGACCTTAATCTGACTACCCGCGGGTGGCTCGCCTGAAGCCCATACAATGCTTTCGCAGGTAGCATCCGTTGGCTTGAGTGTCAAGGACTTGCCGGAAAAGCCATCACCGAAGATGTCGCTCATATCGTACCAGACCTGGTTGACGTCGAGATTGTAGGCGAAGATGGTCTGGCTGACGTTGGGCTTGGAGATTCCGCCTTCGATGGGGGAGATCTTGAGGGCGATGCCACCGGATCTGGGGTCAGTGCGGAAGGGCTCGCTGTACGATGATTCGGGGTAGATTATGTTCTGGTCGCTTATGCTGTTGCCAACAGACCAGAGGTAGATTGGATCGGTGCAGTGGTTGGTCACGATGGCGCG
>Ga0265797_10010979_pt1 | contig 11431 bp, 10 predicted proteins | sample P2T30metagenome_FD_192433 | JGI IMG/M metagenome (GOLD analysis project Ga0265797, IMG submission 192433) | Plant litter microbial communities from East Loma Ridge, Irvine, California - P2 T30 | ecosystem: Environmental > Terrestrial > Plant litter > Unclassified | place: USA: California... | reverse complement strand
TAAGCATCTCGCTGCAAGAGATTACAATGCAAGTAGTGTATATTTATAACGCCGTCGGCAATAATACCTTCAGGCTCCAACATATCACGGTACCCCTCTACTCCGTTCCAACCTTACCGCATGGATTATGCTCTGTCTGTGTTGACCCTTCCAAACCATCGATATCACCTTTGCCGAGGATCAACGTGTCCAGATATTACCATGGCCACGCACCGCTCTGCGATTGCATTGAAGCGAATGTTCAGCCAGCGCGTTCACAAACGCCCCTTTGTCACAACCGAGCACATGGAACTGCCAAACAGCCCAGCATGTATCCTCACCATCGAACACTCATGCTCTGATCTCCTGTCCAGTATCTCCGCCACCTAACTCCCAGTATCAGAACCACGACGATGCCATCCTTTCAGCGACTCAAACACCCATTCCGACGCCCTACTCATTATTACACGATCCATGAGCCTTCCCCTACACCGAGGCAGCTAGAAACACAACGCGAGAAGGAGAGGCAAAGGGCTCTCGACAAAATTGAGAATGACCTCGATGACGGACGTATTGGGCCCAGAAGTAGCGACTCGCCTGACGAGCTTCCGGTGATCATCGATAGGGGTCCGTACCGAGGCCATATATACCCACAAGAGCAGCTCTTCTTCAACAGCATCATGCTAGCTTCGGACGTTGAACCAATATACGCTGGTCCACCAGGTGGAGAGCTCCGGCAGGAGGTGCATAGGACTCCAATCCGGCGTCCAAAAACACAAGCAGAGCAGAAGCTCCCTCCAAGACCAGTACCGAGTGAGTACTTGACGGCCTCACAGAACAGAGAAAACCTAAGGAGATGGGAAGAGAAGAACAACAAGTCTGCTGCGGCTGGGCAAACACAGCATCCAAGGCCTGTACCGAGTGAGTATCTGACTTCCGCGCAAAATACGGAGAATCTTAGGCGATGGGAGGAGCGAAACGGCAGAACTCCTACTGTTCGGCGAACACAGATTCCAGAGCGGCGGCCTTCTCTTCCAGGACAACCATCTCCACCGAGGGCGCCGATCACCCCAGGTACTAGTGAGTGGGATGGTTTCATGGACTTTCCTTCAGATAGTCGTCAGTTCGGTGATCCTGGTGGACAGGCCACTATAAATGCGTCAAGCGCGGTACACAATTTACCGACAACGACAACCTCTGCAGCACGATTGCATCCAACAGTTCCGACTCAAACGACTGTTAATGCGACATTGCGGACGGATCCATTACCCCCGCCTGCTCCAGCAGATTCTTTACATACGCAAGCTCAAGCGGAACTCCCTACGGAATTACCAAATGGTTTTTCGGACCGGACAGGGCAACCTGAATTACTAACATGGCTTACAGCGCTCAACAGAATCATTCGCAATGATGGTGTTGATCCGGCCACGAGAACAAGGATTCAAGAGAGAGTGCGTCAAAACTCTACCACTGTTGAATCTAGGAATGGAGATGCTCACCCCATCACAATGGCAGACGCCGGTCTTGTTCCAAACTTCAGTTACCCAATTGCTGGAAGTGCGTTCTATGATCGCATTTATGCTGAGGAGACACCTCCATCGCCGTCACTAGAAGATATTAGGAGGAGTGAAGAGCAGCAGCCGCCACCGCTAACAAATGGTGTTAGTCCTGGACATCACAGCGATTCAAGTTCAAGCCGCACTCTTTATCGCTCTCCCACGCCCAATAATATGCCTTTACGAGGAGGCAGTGACGAGAGCCCAGCTCAACTAACGAATGGTGTACATCCAGGCTACTATCCCCCATCAAGCTCTAGCGGGGACTCGGGTAATGATGCTTTCCACTACCCGCCTGCGCTTCCCGACAACGTGCCAGAGCACGTCTTCAACCTCCTCTGTTCGCTACTAACACCTTCCGAGCTCGCCCTCCACTACGACGTCGTCCAGGACTCGGCACCTCCGCATCTGCCACCATTCCCTGCACTTGTGCCGCCCAGTAATGCCGCATCAGATATTCCAATAGTAGTGCGTCTTGTCCAAAGGTTACATGCTGCTGTATACGGTCTGCAAGATCGCGTCTGGGGCCTAGAAGAAGATCTCATTCCGCAGCTCAGCACGCAGCTTGAAGAGAACCACCTGCAGATCAGGGAACTTGATCGAGAAAATGGCAGCTTACAAGACGAGATTACCGAGCTAAAACGCATAGCAGATTTCAGCACCAAAGTTCTGACTGGATGCTGGGGGCGTGAATGGGAGGTTTGGCGCACACTTCTCGACATTCAGAGAAGGCGTGAAACGTATCGTAGTCCTTTGGCATGCATCTTCAAGCGCACTCCGACTCCCAGTGTTCAAGACGACGGGCTTTTAGACTTTTGTAAGCCAGAAGGCTATGTCGCCCCGCCTCTGCCGACTGGAAAAGTAACGCAGGGCTCTCTTAAGAAGAAGGAACTCGATGCTCTTCTGCTGATGGCAAAACAGAACGTCACTATACTCATTGAGGATCTGGGGGAGTTGAACGGGTTGGCGGAGGCGTATGACAGGAGAAATGAGGCAGAGGAGGAGCGGCCTGTTGAAGAGTCGCGGAGGGATGTTTGATGATGTGTCGATTTGCAGAACGAATGTAGCGCCTTATCGTTTTGATCTCATGTGAAGCCGCGACTACAAATTTAACCCTGTTCTTCAGATGCAACCTTGAAAGTACTGAAGGTTGAAGGTTGACCGTTAGGGAAGTGGCTGGGGTCCCTCCCCGCCTTCGCGCTGAACTTCAGCTCTGACGCGCCTACCATCCTAGACTCCTACACTGCGCGCACCTACAGCCATCGATCACATGCATCCGTTGCTGACCACTTGTCATGGCTGAGGTCGTTGGCACGGTTGCATCTGTCGCTCAGCTTGTCCAACTGAGCGGTGCCCTACTCGCTGGCGGCTACAACTTCATATCGAAGGTCGCGCGAGCGCCCAGCGAGATCCGGAGTCTTCTGACGGAAACCGCGGCCGTTAACAGCCTTCTCGCGCAAATTCAACAAATCGCAGATACATCGCCCAAAGCAGCTGCAGACGATGCGCTGCAGGCTCTTGAACGGGTCGGCGTCTTTCAAGAATGTCAATCCACGCTCAAGTCGATCGAGCGGGCGCTGGCGAAATGCGAGCAGGTCAATGGTCAGGATGCGAAGAACTTTGGAAGAAAGTTAATGTGGCCTTTCAAAGAGAAAGAAACCAAAGACGCCCTGCATAGGCTTCATCACATGCGCGGATTACTTGCGAATGCTATCGAGGCCAACTCTGCGTGAGTATGCATGATTTCTGATGAGTATCTGGCCTAAAGTTCCACAGATCGGCAATTCGGCGCATCGAAGTAGGACAAGGCCTCATATCAGACGAGATGAAGAACATGTCTGAGCAGCTCCGTGCGCAGATGAGTCGTGAGGAAACACAGAAGGTAATATCGTGGGTCTGTCCAACGCCGTCCGATGGCGCGCATGCCAGTCTTGCGAGCGCTTTGAGTCGCCATATTCCTGGTACTGGAGAATGGCTCTTGCACTCAAAGGAGTTCCAAGATTGGAAAGACTCGGATTCTGGCACCATGTGGATTACTGGTCTTCCTGGAGCAGGCAAAACGCTCCTCTGCGCTTCTATTATTCGACACATTCAACGGCTTTGTACGGATACCGCCGCAGTTTTATACTTCTTCTGCGATCATCGCGATCGCGCGAAACTGACACACGAGAATTTTGCTTCAAGTGTTGCGAGACAAATGATGGAAGCTTCACCTTTGTGTCTCGAACAAGGCAGATTACTCTACAACGAGAAATCTAAGGAAGGCAGTCGCCCTTTCCAAAGCGACGATTACTTCCCACTGATTTGCTCATCTGTGGAACATCTAAAGAATGTTTTTATCATCTTGGACGCGCTCGATGAGTCCACTGAGGGTGATAGCATAGCCCGAAGTCTTGCGAGAATTCACGAGTCCCAGAAAGGCGCAAGGTGCCGAATCAAGATTCTTTTGACGAGCCGATTTGATGCTCTTATCCCGGGACGATATCCCAACCTTGCTACGACACATGTCATTCTTGCAGAGAACATGCGTCCCGACATCCAGCATTACGTTGCGGAAGAAATTCAGGCGCGCGTCGCAAAAGGTGTGCTCAAAGTCAAGAACAAAGACACTTTGTCATCAATACAACAACAGGTCGTCCTCCGTGCGGGCACGTAAGTCTCCTACGTCTTGCGTCCTCTGGTCCTCCACCTACCTTCACGGCTATTAATCTACCCGTCATGATAGATTACTAATGCAATGCAGGATGCTACAGGCGCGTCTGAAGATTGACTACATTTGTACGGCGAAGTCAGATAAAGAGATCAAGATCATCGTGCAAAACTTACCGCATGGGCTTGGACACACGTACGAAGCACTTTTGTGCGATATCGCGACGCGGTACCCAACAAGGATTGAAGAGGTACAGAAGTTGTTCCGGTGTCTTATTGCTGCTGCGACACCATTGACTGCTCCCGAGCTAGCGGAGATCTTGGCCATGCAACCCGATGAGCGCGACTTGGATCATGATGCCGTGGTCACAGATCCTTACGACGCTTTGGAACCTATCTCCACACTCATACGGATTGAAAGTTCCGAAGATCAGCGCAGTTTGATAAGACTATGCCATTTTACCCTAGAGGAATATCTTACCTCCACTACTATCCAGCAAAGTCCGGCTAGTCAATTCTATGTGTCTGATAGCGAGGCAGAAGCATGGCTGGCCGATATATGCCTTCAGTACCTCACCATGGATACCTTTAATGTGCCACTAGAGTACGGCATAGATCTGGATCATCATCAAGATTATGCATTTCGCAGATACGCGGCACTCAACTGGTTCAATCATGCGGGCGCTTCAGTATATCGCTTATATCCATTTGACCCGTCCCGCCTTGCTCTCATCAGATTCCTGGATGCTGAGGAAGGACCACCTTGCTATAAGAGATGGCAGAGCCTGATTGCGAATATCTTGCCCAATGCCGATATCCTCGGCTATTCGCCAACATGTATGTGCATCTGGGCCGAGTTGTACGTTACCGCACGGGAGCTATGCCAACGGCTACCAAACATGGACCACCATTTCGAAAATGGCCTCACCTGCCTTACAGTTGCCGCAAAGGGATACGACCAGCATCTGGTCAGATATCTGTTAGATCATGGCGCAAAGGTAGACGAGCCAACTCGCGAACTGGGACAGTTCAAAGCGTTGACTCCGTTGCATTTCGCGGCCGAATGGTGTGCGAAAGGCATAGTGGATCTTCTACTAAACCATGGTGCTGATCCACACAGACCTTCGGCGTCAGGTGCTACCCCATTCTATCGAGCCTGTCGTGGCGGAGACCTAGACATAGTGAATCGACTCAAAGAGTGCGGATGCGACATCAACGCGCGAACTTGGAGTAATTGGACGCCCATATTCGAGGCAATTGAGCGCGATCACGAAGAAGTACTTGATCTCTTGTTGGAGTGGCATGTTGATTTGTCGGTCGTTACCAATGAAGGCTTCACGGTACTGTCTTTCGCTAAAGCGCTCAAGAGAGAATCTATGCTGGAGAAATTGGAGCACGCAGTAGCTGAATCGGGGATTACCCTCCCTCAAAACCCACTCGAAGACTGGGAAGGCCGTTGTGAAGAGGACTGACAGGCCAAAGCACGAAGTCATCCTGTAGCATGCTTCAAAGCTATATCGATGTAGAACTAGTTCGTTCTCTTCGGTATCTTCACAACCGTCAAGGTCTATCATGCTGAATGCCACTACCTCATTCGAAGAGCAAAATGAACATGTGAGTGGGAAGTTACATCGGCGGACGTATCGACCTTTGGGGTGAAGCAAGAGCCTTCGCTGCTGCCACGTAAGCTTGCAAGTCCGAATGGACGCGTTCGTCGCACAAACGAAGAAACCTGACAGTAAATCGTATCACGAAATCGCTGTCGCCGCGAATCGGTCGACGTAGTGTATTTCTCCCGCGGGTATATTGACCAATTCTTGGTTAGACTGTGGCTGGAAGCGTGGCTGAGGTGGCTGTGCTGTGTAGGGGTCCAGTTCGCAACCCATGTCGCTTGCGTGCTCGATGTCCCACCCCTCGGTCATCCCGTGTCCGATCGCACTTGCTCTATTCGCCCACGCCCACTCGATAGCTACCCCTCCAACTCTCGAGACGTGTCTGAACAAAGTGTAACCATGATCAGCCACCGCATTAATCCCGCAATCTCAGCTTCGGTGCATCCACGGTGATACTACAAGAGTTGGTGAGGTCGTTCTATGCTGTAACAGGCCACATTAGACTCTCTCATCCTTCCTGGACCGTTTCTTTGCGGTGGCTTTGCGGTGCCACGATGAAGACTCAATCAATCACCATGACAGTTTTGGTGATGAGCTGCCGCTGAACCAAGGCACATCCGGACTTTGCCGAGATCTAGAGCGGTCCGAATGTACGGCTCAGCTTCACAGGGGTCACAGCGATAGTAATACAGCATAGGCGGGATGAACGACACCAAACCTGCTTTCGGCATTGCGGGGTGATAGAGGGGTAGACTGCCCTCGAGAGGACGCATATAAAGAGGAAGAGGCCTGCCACGATAGTCAGTGTTCAGCAAACAGCAAGTAACTTCTCTACCAAATATTCCAACCCTTCAGAGTCTTTCACTCGAACACATATCTATCAACATGTCTTATAACGATAACGACCGCGAGGACCGTACCTCAGGCTACGGTAGCAGCAACCGTGAGGACAACGAGTACGGCTCCAAGTCTTCCGGATATGGGAATGACCAGGATTCGTCCTACGACAACAAGAAGTCTAGCTATGGGTCGAATGACAACGACAGCACTTCGTACGGTTCCTCCAACCGTAAGAATGATGACGACGATACCTACGGGTCCGAGAAGAAGACATCAAGCTACGGCTCCTCAGACCGCAACGACGATTCTTATGGGTCTGGCAACAAGTCTTCCGGATACGGCTCCTCGAACCGTAACGACAACGACGAGGACTCCTATGGTAGCAACAAGCAGTCTAGCTATGGCTCCTCCGACCGTAAGGACAGTGACGATACTTACGGTTCCGAGAACAAATCATCGAGCTATGGCTCATCAAACCGTAACGACAATGATGAAGACTCGTACGGCAGCAACAAGAAGTCCAGCTACGGCTCTTCGGACCGCAACGACAACGATAACAACGATTCCTCATACGGCAGCAACAAACAGTCCAGCTACGGTTCTTCGGACCGTACCGATGACAACGACTCATATGGTAGCAAGAACCAGTCGAGCTACGGCTCATCGAACCGCAAGGACGATGATGACTCGTACGGCTCGTCCAACCGCAAGACGGACAGCGACAGTTACGGCTCCAGCAACAAGTCCTCTGGTGGCTTTGGCGCTTCTGAAGAAACTTCTTATGGCTCCGGCAACACTTCTTCTGGGTATGGAGGCTCTTCGGGCCGTGACGACAATGACTCGTACGGAAGCTCTGGACGCAAGACCGAAGACAACTACGGCTCCAACGACCGCGAGAGCTCGGGATATGGTAGCTCAAACAGGAGAAGCGATGACTACTAATGGTCGGTGTAATACCATGACGGTCGGTAGATTCGGTATGGCCGCTCATAGTCGCAAATCGTCGCTTGGCTCCCGTAGTGCAATTTTTGCGCCGAGGCTACTATGGTATGTTTGTAGAACTGCAATTGTACCCTAAAGACCCTGACCGCCAATCGATGAATCGCGTGACGTGACATAACATGCGAGCCCAGACAGTGCAGATGTTACTGTAACACTAGCGCAAATCATGACAGGGAAGCTTGCCGCGTGGTGTACGTCACTAGCGGGGCAATCTCATGCTGGGAGGGGCCCAGAGCTATAGCTGCCAGTCTGTCACTTGAAGCCTACATCCCCTTAAAAACACATCTTCGCATACACACTTTTTCAACACTCAACCTATACACTCTTCTACTCACTACACATTGTAAGTTTTTCACTCTCATAGGCATTGATCAGCTGCGAGCTTGGATGTTCGCCTCGGTCTAATGAAGCTTGGCTGCTCCTAAGCATCGGAGCAAGCTTCTGGTGAAGCGTTCTGAACGTTCGTCAGACTGGCAAGCATCGACGCTACGCTTCATAGTTACATCGGCACTTCCAGAGTAGTGCAGCTTGGCGCATCGGTTGCTAACACATATACAGACTCTCGACCCTACAAAATGTCCTACAACGACGACCGCCGCGAGTACGGCCAGGAGTCTGGCTACGGTGGCCGGGGAGACGACCGCCGCGGAAACGAACAGGGCGGATACGGCGGTGGCGGTGACCGCCGCGAAGAATACGGCCGTCCCCAGGAGGGAGGCTTCGGAGGACCTGCTCTTGGCGACGAAGAGAGGAGGGGTGGAGGTGGAGGTGGAGGTGGCTACGGCTCCTCAGGTGGTTACGGTGGGGGTGATGAGCGCAGAGAAGAACATGGAAGACCACAGGAAGGCGGCTACGGTGGCCCTGCGCTAGGTGACGACAGGCGCGAAGACCACGGTGGACGACGACAAGAGGGTGGAGGAGGATATGGCGGTGACCGCCCCAGTGGAGGTTACTCGGGTGGCGGAGGATATGGACACGAAAGCCGCCAGGAGTCACGTCCAAGCGGTGGCTACTCAGGCGGCGGCGACAACTACAATGACCGTCCGTCTGGAGGCAGCAGCTACAACGATCGTCCATCCGGAGGCAGCAATTACAACGATCGTCCATCCGGAGGCAGCAATTACAACGACCGTCCATCCGGAGGTGACAGCTACAATGACCGCCCATCAGGTGGCAGCTATGGAGGAGGTAACTCGGGAGGCTACGGCGGATCCGGTCACCATGAAGGCCAACAATCTTCTGGCACATCCTACGGCGGTGGCGGCGGCTACGGCGGCAGCTCAGACGATTTTTCTGGTGCAGCCCAGCACGCATCGAGCGAGTCTGGAAACAGCGGCGACAACGACCTCTTCAGCAATGTCCTCGGCATGCTGTCCGGCAAGAAGGACAAGCTCAAGGATGAGGATGTTGACGAGGACGACGCTGTCAAGCAGCACGAGAAGTTCTACGGTGGCGGTGGCCACGGCGGTAACGAGCAAGCCAGCTCAAACAACGTCGGAGCTGCTGCTGCTATGCAAGCCATGAAGATGTTCAACAACAGCAGCAACGAGGATGCCAAGGGCGGACAGAACAAGTTCATCGGCATGGCCATGGGACAGGCGGCCCAGCTTTTCGACAAGCAACAGAGCGAGGGCAAGACCGTAAGTCACAAGCTCAACACACCTGTTATCGTTACTGACACGCGTAGGACCCGAGTGCTACTAAGCAGGATGCCATTGCGCAGGCTGCACAGATGGCTCTCAAGTTCTACTTGAAGTCGCAGATGGGCGGAGGCAGTGCTGGTAGCGGCGGTAACTCTGGTGGCGGTCTTGGGAGTGTATTAAACATGGCTTCAAAGTTTATGAGCAAGTAGAGCCTGTCTGCACAACAGCCCAAGAGGTCAAGACGGTAACATGAGCCGACGAATTCATCCTGACTTGGCATCAAGATGCATCCACCGACCCACCAAGAACCTGCTTCATGTAAGTGGAGATATGATGCCGCGCTAACCATCAGTAATTTTCCGTAAAACCTGGCAAGCGATAAGCGAAAGTGAAAGACTGTGGCGGTGGTGTACGAATCATCCTTCAAGCCCCGCTCGACGCGGCAGCCGCATTTCATTTTGTGGCGCACACGGCACAGTTGTCCGTATCATCAACGCGTGCCGTTAGCACGCCTGACTTCAGCCTGCTGTTTACTTTGCGTCACAACAAAGCCGTCGTCAGCCTACGAACAGCGTCTGCAAGTACCCAAGCCGCAGAGCCAGAACCGGTGAATGGGCAGCATAATCATACGTGTAATAGATGGATTGTAGGCTGCTATACTCTGGGCCCTTAACATGCCGCGGCCCCACACCCTGCAGCTGTCCAGCCAAAAGCTACAAGCTGCATCGAAGAGGATCACGTACCCCATGACCTGCGCCTAAGAGAGACGTGTTAGGCCCAATGCGCGTGGCTTGCTCAGCTTATCCGGGCCAAGTGTAAGCAATCGACAGACCGGATTGAGGAGATGAGCTGGGAAGCCAACAGCCGCACCCTGGCCGGGGTACATGACGGCTGGCCGCCTTTTTTTGTGCAGGTGCCTTTTGTTCTCAGCCTGCTTATCCTCTTTCTTTATGCTCTGAATCCTTTACTACTATATCCTGTCGCTGCCTGCTGTCGCTTTCGTCTCGTTCTGCTCCAGTCAGTCGTTAAGTGTGTGCCGTCACGATGCGCGGAGTTCATTCAGTCGTTACTCAGGCTAGCCTTGCACTGTTGCAGCTCTCGTCTCTACTACAGCCTCTCGTTACCGCGCAGGACTCTGTCAGTTATGACTTCGATAGCTATGGAGCTGAAGACCCAAGCGGCACGCCGTACCAGACTTACAGATCGAATGTGGACGTGAAGCCACCGCAGATGCAAATCAATCGCAACGGCACCGCATTGATGAGTGGGCATGTGTTTCTTGGAATCAACGGTCTGCCTACGAGTGGGCAGAATTGGCCAGCAATATTTGGTACGTCGTTCTATTTCCCAGGAAGCTGGTTGAGGGTTGTGACATGAACCCTGCATTGGTTCAGCCCTATCGTATCACGCGACATCCATGTGCTAATCTGTGTAACCAGAGTTCTCGGACGACCGCATGGGCTCGCTTGTGTGGACCGGGAATTACAGTGAACCCTTCGATTTCAAGACGCAAACGTACAAGGGCGAGCCTGTACTCACACTCTGGTCAGGCGAGCTACTGAACGGCTACGGACGCGGCTCGTACCATATCCTCAACCAGAGCTATGATGAGATTGCACATTTCCAAGTCAGCCGGTTCGGAGACGAAATGGGCGATATCCATGAGTTTCTCATCACCGCCGATGACACTGCGATCGTCCTGATCTATCATGGTATCCCATGGGATCTGACAGCGTCTGGGGGTGTTGAGAACGGTTGGCTGTTCGAGAACACGTTCCAGGAAATCAACATCGAAACTGGGGATATTGTCTTTGAGTGGAACGCCAGTACGCATGTTGGAATCAACGAGTCGTACAACTCTCTACCGTCCGACGTTGGCCAGTCCGAAGAAGCGCCGTGGGATTACTTCCACATCAACTCGGTTGAAAAAGACAAAAACGGCGACTACCTGGTCTCAGCGCGTGTCATGGACTGCATCTACAAGATCTCTGGACAAGATGGAAGCATCATCTGGCGTCTTCAAGGTCGTCAGTCGGACTTTGATGTTGACCCAGCGGTTACCTTCGCGTTCCAGCACGATGCTCGCTGGGTGGACGAAGACCAAACGCGCATGACGCTCTTCGACAACGGGCCCACCGAAACAATCGGC
>Ga0265797_10010978_pt1 | contig 11432 bp, 10 predicted proteins | sample P2T30metagenome_FD_192433 | JGI IMG/M metagenome (GOLD analysis project Ga0265797, IMG submission 192433) | Plant litter microbial communities from East Loma Ridge, Irvine, California - P2 T30 | ecosystem: Environmental > Terrestrial > Plant litter > Unclassified | place: USA: California... | reverse complement strand
CCAATGCTTGACGCAGTGTACATGCGTTTGGCTCGCGATATCATCCGTACTGCCTTGTCCACTAGATTCGATTAGCACGTATGTTTCTACCATTGCATCTATTGATCCATTTGACCCAGAAGCAGTATACATGCGATAATTGTGCAATTCGCGGCCATCAAAACTCATCCGTTCCGTTCGTCTCCTCTTTCCCTTTTCGCTCGCGTCAAGATCCACCCAGAAAGCGTCACAACGGGCACGCCGAGATAGCGTCAACATCGGCAGAGGGCAAGGTGTATGCGGAAACACCAAAACCTAGGAAGATCGTAGACCCGCAACGATCACCACACTCTGTGGATCACCTGCCTTTCGATCTACCATTCCAGAACACCGTAAACCCGGCTCCGGCACACGGCAGCGAGTAATGCATTAAAAAATGCACAGGAGAAAATTCGCCGTAGTCTGCTGCAGGATATGCGGACATAGAGGGCGGAACATGGTAACTCCATGGCTTGGCATCCCGCGTAATCGAAGATCGCCGCTATGATGTCGTGATTAGCTTTCACATTGCTACCCCTTTGCGCTATCTGGGTATGCATATTTGCGCCTCAAACCGTGGAGCTTCCCGGCGAATGGGTACCGCTCAGGTCCCAACTTCACCCCGTCTGCATTCAGACAGATATCTAACAACTATTTGCATTTGTTTGCGATGATGTGTTCGACTTTGACTCGCGCCTCAACTCTTCAATCGGCGGGTCGAACTCCTTTTGGACTGTGCTATCTGAGCCGCTAGGCCTTGACTCCGCGCACGTTGTTCGATCCTGTCTGTGGGTGCTTTTGGAGGTGGGGTCCTGGCCGCGGAGCGTCGAAAAAATATTGACAGTTGTTCAGCCCTGTACGTCATTGATGCATTGGAGAGTCGAGACCATGATGGACTTCGTGCGTTTGTACAGACTACTTCCTTCGCTGGAGGGTGGTTGGGGAATAACTACTCCAAAGCAGTGGTATCAACGGTATTATTGGGCATAGGATCCACTCCCACAGCAACGCTGCCTCGGGCGGCACTCCGGGTATAACAAATGCGCAATACCAGCCGTGCGAAATAGTCGATGGTGGCGCTTGTTGGGCTGCATTCAAGCATTTCTCAACCACCGGCGTTCGCCAGGAGGGGGCTTTCGCCGAACATTCCAATTGGGCCCCATGCGGTCGCGGTCGCGGTATGGGCGTTCGGAACTCTGGACCGAGGAGGATGTGATGACCTTCGAGAACATGTGCGGGTCTTGCAGCCGCGTGTGGTGCACGTAGGTGGCTTGGGGAAGTGAATGTTGGGGGCCTGGGGACGTCGGGAATGGGTTAAGTTCACAACACACGTGGTTGCGGCTAACGTAAGGCTTGTTTGCTCTTGCAGTTGCCGGTGTTGTTGTCGTTGTCGCTGGGGGAAAAGTTCCGCTCGATGGCCTGCATTAGTCTTATGCAGACACGAATCATGTGCGAGAGAAGATTCCTTGACTACTGGACAGACCATCGGTGTGATCAATCTCTTCTTAGCTGGCTGCAGGTAGCATCTCGAAACAAGATTTTATGGAGAGCCTTGCAGCCAGGAAGGACGCCTAATTAGTTGTAATATACATGTCACGAAACGCTCGTGGTCATTGTCATCAAACTTTATTCTTTTTGCCGGAATTTGCCTTCTTGGTGCCACGTAATTCATTCATGTTTATTCGTTACGCGATCGGACATCTACGCCTTCCAGCCACGGTACACAGTCCTGCTGCCAAACTTCTGGCCCTTCTTGAGGGTGACCATGGGCCTCCACTTCTCCTCGTTGACCGCATTGACGTACCTGCTGGCCTCAATGCACATGCCACTCCTGGAGCCCCTGGCAGGCAAGCCATCCATCTCAGGAACGTTGATCTTCTTGCCAGCGTAGAATTGGAATGCGGGCTCGGTGCTGAGTGCCTCGAAGTGGATCTTGGAGTCGGGGTGGTACAGACTGATGAGCTTGTTCAGAGGCTCCGAGCGCGTGTCGATTTTGATGCTGGCTGGATCGTTGTTGACGATGAAGCAGTGGTCCGGCGCTGGGGTCACGGCACCGAGAGTGAACTCCTCGTTTGCGTTGAACTCGGGGTAAGGCTCGATGGCACCCGTAGGGATGTCTTCGGAGTCGACGACCTGGTAAAGGTTGCTGGGGAGGGTGACACGGGTGCCCTCGATCGTAGGACCGCCAGAGATGTTGAAGTAGCTTATCGCGAATCGTCAGCTAAGTCGCTTGTGAGTTGGGAGGAAAGTACGCCTGCATACCTGTGGTTGGTAACCGCGACCACGGTCTCCTCGACCTCATCGCCGACCAGCTCAACCTCATACTCGATCTCCAGACTAGTCTTCTCCACTCCGTCGACAGTCTCGATAGAAGGCAAGTACCAGAGCCTCAGCTCAACGGTGCCAGGGAAGCCCTCCTCGCCGTCCTTGCTCAAGTACCTGAACTGGACACTTTCCTTTCCATTTCTGTTCACTGGTGTAGGACCCTCAAAGTTTTGCTTTCCCCATCCAGCAGCACCGCCGTGCAATGTGTTGCGACCCTCGTTTGCTGTGAGGTCATAGCTCTTGCCATTGAGGCTGTTGATCTTGGCGCCCGAAATGCGGTTGGCGACGCGGCCGATGTTCTCGCCGAAGAAAGGAGTGTGCTCGCTGCGGTAGGACTCGGCAGAAGGGAAGCCCAGCACGACGTCGGTTCCAGCGATCTTGAACTCCTGGATAATGCCGCCCTGGGGCAGGAAAGTGAATGAGTCGGAGAATACTTTGTCGGCCATGGTTGCGAAGAGGGGATGGGGTATCTGGTGCTGGAATCGAGGTAGTGGTTTGAAGCAGTTGGTAAGAGACACGCAACGTTTGGAATGAGAACTAGAAAGAGGTACTTGGCCTTCTGCCCGTGTAAATGTGAAGATGTCTTCATCCACCGGCTCCACGCATGTGACGACCGTGACGACTCCAAGGCTCGTGAACGCGGAGCGTGGAGCACTTTACCCGGGTGGGGGTTCTGATTGCGGGTTTCAGACTGCGATTTTGGCTGAAAAGGCTGCTTGCCCTAGAGATATAGCCATATTGATCAGCCGAAGAAAAGGCACTTCAAACCATGTCGAAGGTATTTGGTTATCCGCAGATGATTACGGCGTCTCGCAATACCTCAAAAATCTTGCATGTTGATCTAGCCACCAGCCCCCCGCCGTTGTGCCAACTCAAACACCCCCACCAATGAAGGGGTACGTGCGAGAGCTCGAGAGGTGGGATGCTCCTCCACGATGATCATCCTGTAGAGATCGACGCTGTCGAGACCTTTGATCGTTTCATGGCTTGCATGCCCAGCTCTTGACGTGACAGCTCCAAACGTGGCGCATATGGTGACCATAAGGATACGTATCATTCCTCAATCGTTGATATAGCTTTGCTGGAAAGCCAATCATTGTTCCAGACCGTGGAGACATTGATACCTTGATGATCTCGACAGGCGAGCTCGAGATCAAGTGTAATAGCTGTCAAGCTATGTCACCTCCATATCATGTGAACTTTTGAGGTGGCTGGGCATTTGTCCTTGCTTCGAGACAAAGGTTTGGGTGATAACGCGGTGGTGAGAGATAGTACCGCCCGTTTGAACGCGGAGTAACCACTGTTTATCTCTTTCTGCGCTCACGAAACTTGGTACGACGGTTCTACGCTGCCCTAAATGGGGAAGATGGACGCCTACGACATGAGGTTGCTGGAATGGTGGCATGAATACTGGCTCAACGCTTCATGCCGACCAGCGAGTGCAAATACTAACACGATCGAGCGATGCACAACGTTGGAACATGGACTTGTCAAGTACGAGAAGAGCACAGGCGCACAAGAGAAACTTACTCGTCCATTGGAACGCCTTGCCCAGAGCTCAGGTTGGCAACATTCTTGGTTGTTTGAGATTTGAGGCTGGTGAGGCTGGTTGTTACACAATCGGATAATTATTATATTGCTATCAATAATGGCACATTCGCTTGAACGACGACCAACAATTGTATCCCGTGATATCGTAATCTATCATACACCCCAGCCGCAAAAAATTCAGTACTGTCGAATTATGTGATGTGGCGCTGTGGGAACGCCTTGTCAGCTCGATAGTGTAATCAAGAGCTCAAACGATCGTGTTGTGTGACCGTGCCCCGCTGTGCCTCGGCACCAAGCTAAAGGCGAGCTGCTAAAGGCGAGCTGCTTGAGGGCCGTAACTCGGACTTATGCCCGAGGATTGGCGTTAAAACGCTCTTTTCTCCTGCGCAAAAGCCGCTCCGCGGATTCTCCTCGCGTTTCTCCTAGGGCTGGAGATCGGTGGGACCCAAACAGCCATCGATGGAAGCTAAGAAGTGGTGATATCCAAATGTCTTTGTCACCACTCAAGTCATGACCTCTGGTTGTTGCACGTATGTGCTGAAGTCAAAGTCCATGCTGTCGATCTGAGTCAGATCGCTGATATCTGGCATCCCACCGAGCACATTGTATGGTGGAAACTGATAAGCTTCCATGGGAACGTTTCCTGCGTCGGTGTACGGAGGGAATGAATCGAATTCCGACGTTGGAAGACCCATTTTGGCGCGGTACGATGGGTCGGTATAGGTCATGTCGTTTATGATTTGTGCCCATTCAGGTGCGTATAGGTGTGGGTCGTTGATGAATGTGGGTTCTTGGAGTGGTAGCTGGCGAGCTGGTGATGGTGTGGGGTATTGTTGTTGTGCAAATGGCTTCGATCGAGGGATGGGACTTTGTGTGAGTGGCGATGGGGATGCGCTGTGGAAGTTGAAGCTATCCTTGAACAGCGACTGTTTGAGTTGCACAGGCGTCTGGTTGTGTGAAGATGCTGTCTTGGGTCGATCATGATGACTGTGATCTGAATCTGAGCTGATAGATCCTCGTCTGTGAACGAAATTGGCGCCTTCGGAGACCATTCTTGATTGAAGCTTGTCACAGTCCTCTTCGAAGACTTCTACTTCGCCGCTGTCGTCGTGTTTCGATTCTAAAAGGTTCAAGGCGGATAGAATGTCGTGGGTGAGAGGCTGGCCACTACTTTCATCTAATGACGGACCTTCCCAGGCTGATGCTTTTTGTAATCGGTGGTACATCTCTTTGAGTCCAGAAACTAATTGGGATTGTTGTTGTTCTAGCATCTCGACGTAGCCTTTAGGGTAGATCTTGTCTTGTGAACGTTTCCTTTCACTGCAGTTAAGTTAGCACAAGTCGATGAAGGTTAACTAGGCAACAGTATACATACCCAAAGACACAGATTGCGTTGTCTGCCTTGCACCGAGAACATGGACTTGATCCATCGCACTTGCTCTTCTTTAGTCGGCATCGATCACATGCTTTGCATACTCTCTTGCGAATGCCATCAGTTGAGTCTTGTGAGGTTGTCCTCTCAGGGTGAGAGAGTCTATTGATTGGTGACATTGGTGTGGGAGACATGTCGTATGTGTTGTGTAGAGTGATGTGGTCAGCCTTGACGTGGGACAGAGGTCAAGGAAGTATTTAAAAGTCGATTGGAATCACAAGGTTCGACTGACATCAGACCAAGGCAGTACAGCAAGGCGAGACCGGACGGATATAGAGAGCCGAAGAATGTGCACCGATGGGAAATACCGAGTAGAATAAGGGAAGGGTGGTAGGGCTATCAGATATAAACATTCGCCGAAGCAGGTCCTGTGTGAGGAACGACATAATCCGTGCACGCCCCTTGTTGGTAATATGCTTGCTGATGAGAATGCCCAGAGCGAGCCCAGCGGATCACGGCGATTGCTCACGGCCGCATGAACGAACTCGCATCTGTAATCGCACCGTCACGCTACCTGTGGGCCATGAGGCCGCGGCCGCGGGCGCTGAAGCAAGGCCACGCAGACAGAGAGGTCTGCCCTAGACAAGCTCATGCAGGATCGTTAGGTACTCGTCCGTCCACCGTTTTGTGTCCTCCCCTCTCAGCAGCCATAAAAGCCAAAAGTGCCGTCGCCGCATGGATACTCTGCGGTACGCTGACCGAGACAGACACGGCAAGCTTTGGCGATCTCTGCATAAAATCGAGGGCTTGCACTAAGGTCGGTGCCCGAAAACCCCTAGCGACTCTTTTCTCTCGGCCGACTAAAGCGTCCGACTACCCGATCTCTTTTGGATCGACGTCTTTCACAAAGACCGCGTGATAGTCAAGTTGCTCAAAAGAATCGTCCGCGGAGGATTGTTTATCATGCTCATTGCAATCCACGGCCCAAAGGCTGCTGTTTCCTCTGCCGAAATTTACAGGCAGCGCGCTTGCTTACGATGCAGTGTGAGAGGGGCTTGCTGCCCTGTGTTTGGGTAATACCAGGACGCCATGTCTCTTGGTCAGAAGACACGTGCAGGGAAGTGCCTCCTTTGTCCAGCTCGGTCTCGCACTTCAATGCGAGACTTGAGGCCCGCCCTGCGACCTTGGCTTTGGCACCAAGGATGGATAGCTTCGCGAGAGGCTGAGTCGAATAAATACACAGCCCACACTAGGAGATACGTGTGCGCGTATCGCTCGCTTTCATACGATACGGCCATTCATTGCCGGATGCTATACGGCTGCCTGGCCGCTTGCGCACAATTCATCTCGCGTACGATCGGGGTACATTTTCACAGGTCCACTACCATATTAACAAGGATTATACATCCTACAGCGAGTGACTAAGTCGATACCTAATACCTGTTGAGGGGCCATTGTTCCAGAACAGTAAGCAGTAAAATCCTTCTCATCTCGACTTCGCAGTCCCTGCGTCTCGCGGAACATCGTCTTGAATGCGAGCTTTCTCGAAAGACTAAACACACCACGTAGGGCATTCGGGCTGTGCAAACTCGGACGATATGTTACACGTTGCACCATCTGAATGCCCTATCGCGCAGTCCATGGCACCTTGGTGGTGTGACTACTGTGTAGTAAAGAACAAATTGGCAAGCACGAGACCTTGTGGTCGGTGACCAAGCAGCCAGTTTGGACCGACCGCCGTTTGTCGTGGTGCGGAAACGGATGCAACGCGGTCCGTAGGTGTAACGATGGAATGCCAGCAAATTACATCGCGGAGTTTACGATCAGTATACCCGACGTGCAGTAGAATAGGGAGAGAAGAAATGATCTTATGACATCTCTTTCATCGGGACGAAATATTACATGGTTACCGACCCATAGTAATTCGGTCCTTTGTTTCGCGAACATACCGACAACACTGGCTTTCCACCAACATTGATCACCATAAGCTGACAAAACGCCCCGGTGCCGCTTCCATGAGCGCCTCAGTCAGCACTGTACCTCCGAGGCGCGATAAGATCCTTATCTTTTTTACTGGGATACCTCTATTCCCCTCTTAGTAAATCACTACTCAGCCATTGATTGTTCTGCACACGAGATTCCTCATCGCTAAATCCATGTCTGCGTTATCGATCTCGACGACGCTCATGTCATCTCTCTGGAGACTATTACTGAACACTATCGCTGCATACTAGTTGAGGACCACGCGTCCTGCGCAATATGCCGTCGTCTGTCTCGTTCACCAAGGCGATATCGCGTAAAGCCGGTATCAAGACTGTGTTGTCACAGGTATAGGTCCACGTGTTTTGGTTCAATGGCCGCTACCAAAGCAGTGTATACGCAGCGAGGAGGTGACGAGCTGGCGAGTGACGCTGCTCAAAGCGCGTCTTTCACGCCATGTCCGAACTCTAAGCATCATGCTGCCAAATTCGACATGGAAGACTGATGCGTTCCGTGGTCCAACACGAGGCCCGCGAGGCCCGCTCGTAGGGCGCCGGAAGTCGGCAGCTCCCCATGGGCCAATTCCTTTGCTTTAACGATCAGGCTCGGCAAACAGCAGGGCCTGATTTTGATACACTTCTGATCGATACTCCATCTTCTGGAAAGTACCGAAAGCACTGGTCCTCAGACCTTATAACTCATGCTGCTGGATCCTCCGATAATCGGCGGCACTGGCTGACGTTCACGAGACTTTCGGGTGGCCGTCCATTAGGATCAAGCTTCAAAAGGATGCACGCCCGTACGATTAAGCATGAACACGCACGCCTCTAGACTATTGACTGGAGGCTGCAATGGGCACCAGATTCTCACGGTATGAGTTGCTGTACGCGTTGCATCTCTCCGGGTTGTTGCCGTGTATTTTTGTATTCTCTCTTGAGCCTTCGACGAAACAACCATCTGATCACGCAGCAACTTGCATGTGAAGTTCGCGAGTGTGCTAGCTGGCATCGTATGGCAACAAGCACTGCGAGAACGGCCGGCATCTTGCGATATCCTCCGTGCTTGCGGTGACGTGCAGCTTGAAGGTGTCGAGGCCACATCACTTCTGCTAAAGGTCATCTCTCGTACGTAGAGATCCATGGGCACCTCGAAACTATCTACTGTGTTCTTTTTTATTGATGCCATCATCTTCTAGCTTCGAAAACAAGGAAGATCACACACCCTCGCTCCTGCTCAACCTCATTATCCTACTATCTCGCCTTTCAGCTCCATCTTGTTCGCCGGCCTGAATGCAAGCGACACCCGTTCGGAAGTCGGCCAAGGCTGTTTCGCGCGGCTGTATGATCAAAGTACTTGTAGCGTGGTGATGTTTGCCGCCGCTACGAGTCACGGATCTCTGCAAGGGTCAAACGACAGGCTATATAAAGCAACAGCTTAAGCTTACAGCAACACTTGCTAGAGACGTAGATCTGCAAACCAACAGACTCGTGGTTTTCGTGATCTATCATTTGCTACTTTACTCGCGCCCATTTACACAAACGTGCCGAAATCTATCTCCTGGCCATGGCCCGTATATCTCCAACGGCTGAAATAAGCATGTTGGTCTGCTGTAGTGTTGTTCTCATGCAAAACAGCGCCGTTTGTGGTGGCATATATGCCGACTAGCACAGCAGATCCTGCTCCTTTCGAGTCGCCCCATGTACTAGATACAAGCGCTGATGAGAGATCCCCAAGAAGAACCACAGAGTTCAAATTAGCGACAGGAGCCGCAGAGAAGCGATAGTGGGTCGTGTTGACTGCTTGGATGGCGAGTCTTATGGTATTGTCGGGATGAGTCGACCATGAAGCTGGTACAGGCACGCTAATCTCGGTTGAGGTGGCATTCGTTGCTCGCAGAACGATCTTGGAAGACATAGCCGTAGAATTTTCTGCAGCCTGATCGAAAGCGATCCCGACGTCCAGGTGCTGCCACTGAGTGAAAAACATTGTTGCACCTGCTTCGAAGCCCGGTTGCTCGGGATAGGACACCAGGTCGATTTCGAACTTGAAAAGCGAGTCCGTCTGTCTTCGGCCAACAAACGCAATACCACTTTGACCATTGAGATCTGGATCAGTTGAATCTTGAATGCCGGTGAGATTAGCCCGCGAAGGTAGGACTTGTAGTGAGTTTGGATGGCCAGCAGCCGAGACAACAAAGCTTCCATTCGCTGGGTATCGCCAATGCATGAAGTTCAAAGGAAGAGATGTGCCGGGAGTAAAATCGATAACATCAGGATCTCCAATGAACGGACCTGGGCCAGCGATATTGCGGTCGAATGCTGGTAGCTCCCATCCGCTCATGACTCCTTGGACCTGCGAAGCGAAAGGCCATTCGCCTTCGTTCCAAGTCACAGGGAACAGAGCAGCTTCACGACCCATCGGGAAGACGCTGTAGTCTGGTCCACTTCTTGTTGTCAGTGCGATTCCCCACCAATTGCCGTTGTCATCTTCGAAAAGATCGGCATGTCCAACTGTCTGAAACAACCCAGTGGTGTTGACGTTACTCAAGATCGGGTTCGCAGGGTTAGCTTCATATGGCCCGGTCACCTTGGACGAGCGAGCGATCGTAGCCGCGTGGCCTAGCTGGGTACCGCCTTCAGCGGCTAGGAGGTAATAGTATCCGTCTTTCTTGTAGATGTGAGGCGCTTCAGCATGGACGCCTATAGAACCATTCCAGATGCTGGTCATATTTGAGAGGGCCCCGGTGGATAAATCGATGGTTTGTTGCTTGATGCCTGACCATGTAAGATATGCAGTCCCGTCGTTGTCCCAGAAGAGATCTGGATCGATAGTCCGGAACGGTGCTTCCCATACGAAAGGGATAGACCAGGCCTTATGGTCGAATGGATCCGGAGTTGTGAAGATCGTGCCATTGATCTCCGAAGTGGTGTTGACACCAGTGTACACGCAAGTCATATAAAACAGCCCATCGTGGAATCTCAAATTAGGTGCGAACATGCCACTTTGCTGATCCTTCGTCTGCAAGTTGATGCCAGGGAGCTGCTCTTTCCTGTTCCATGCATTGCTAATGTGCTTCCAGTTGATGAGATCCTTGCTGGCGTAGATGGGCAGACCCGGGAACGCGTCGAATGTCGATGTTGCACAATAGTATGTATCACCGACGTGCACACAGCTCGGGTCAGAGTGCCATCCTGCTAGTATCGGGTTGTAGTAGGTTGAATTGGTTCCTGGTGAGGATGTAGCCCAAGCGTTGCGGACTGCCAGAGCTACGGCTAAAGAAACGGAGGTGAGCTTCATGTTAATAAGAATTGCCAATCCATAAGTATGAAGAGAAAGAATTCAGACCTATCATTAGACCTGTAGGAACATGAGATCAAATGCCAAATCCCTTCCCGACTACTTCTCCTCACGCACACACGCCGGCTCAGGTGGGTGGCCTGTCGGTTCGGTTCGGAAGATGTGGATGTGGTGCCGTGCGGTGATCGATATTACGTGCCACTTTGGAAAGCTCAGCATGTTAATCCATCGCTAGGACATGATCTCGTACGCGTTGGCCTGCAGCTCAAATTTAACACCATGTTGTTTGCACCGTAGGAAAGAAGAAGCTGCGCTGCACTGCGTGACTGCACTGCGCCTCCACAACGCTCGGTTCGCCGGATAAAAGGCATCAACAACATCACCAGACTTGGTGATCAATTTCCAAATCAGCCTGACAGCTCGTCAAAATCGTGGCTATGCTCGTAAACAGGAGGGTGATATGATACTCTACTTATACAAGTAAGCAATCTTTAGTCTCAGATTAAACCTAGCACAAGCATCTCAGCCAAGGTCTCGGCATTCACAGAACAAACTACTCCTACATCACAACCACTTGCTACCACCAGAAGAAACACAAAAACAAGACCAACATGCCATTCCCCGGCCTCACCAAACCAGAGCCCTCCCGCAAAACGGACACCCGCCCCCTCCTCTACGCCCAATCACAATCACCCTCCACTCCTTCCCTCGCCCCATCAACGATATCCACAACCACAAACCCAGCATCCAACGACACGACGAACCCCAAAAATAACCCCAACCCACCAAAAAGCAACACCAACGACAATACCCCCCAAACCGCAGACCGACAACCCCCAACAACCCCCCTACCCCCCCCCCCCAAACCCCCCCCAACGACCAAACACCA
>Ga0265797_10010977_pt1 | contig 11433 bp, 8 predicted proteins | sample P2T30metagenome_FD_192433 | JGI IMG/M metagenome (GOLD analysis project Ga0265797, IMG submission 192433) | Plant litter microbial communities from East Loma Ridge, Irvine, California - P2 T30 | ecosystem: Environmental > Terrestrial > Plant litter > Unclassified | place: USA: California... | reverse complement strand
CGACCACGGCAGGCAGAACGCAACATGAATGGTAAGCTACCCACGTCTCGACATTCCCTCCGCACCCCTAGGTGATGACCAAAACATTCCATGCTAAGACTGAAGGCACTTGTGTCTATGTCGATATACATGTATAGACTTTTCATCTTTCGACTGATTTCTATGCAATTCCTCGCTGTACTCATGCATCAACATGACAAGGATCTCTCGCTAACGAGTATCCAGGCTCTCCCTCAAATCTATATATATCTGCAATGAAATGCTCCACAATCGTTACTTCGTCCCATCATGTATCTTTCACTCCTGGAAAGCCTTCAGCTCTTCTGCGTTCCAGCTCAGGAACTTTCCACTCAGCTCTTTCGGCGCATCTAGCACCAGCTTCGCCATGACATGTCCCGGCTGCTCAGGCTTCAGCAATCCACCCGTAGCCTTGAGCTCCGCAAAGCGCGCCGCATCCTGCTCGTCCATAGCCTTGTTGTGCTTCTCCCGAATATCCCTCTGCATCTCAGTATCAACCACACCCGGCCGCACACTCACAGTCGTGATCTCCTTCTCTTCAGCTCCCAGCGTCATGGCAAGGTGGTTGATAGCCGCCTTCGACGCCCCGTAGGCTCCCCAAGTCGGGTACGCATTCGACGCTGCGCCGGAAGAAGTGAACAGAATCTTGCCCTTGGTCTCCCTCAACGCCGGCAACGCCGCCTGCGACAGCGCAACTGCCGAGAAGAAGTTGACATCGAAAGCGCTGCGCCATTCGTCTGCGGACGAGTTCGTCACGCGCTTCACTGGGTCAAGCACGCCGTGGTTGACGATCAGGCCGTCAAGTTGCTTGAACTTCCCACGTGCGAGCGAGACAGCTTTGTCGCCTAGCGAGAAGTCGGAGAGGTCGCCCGCTAGGACTGCGACTTGGTCTTTGTATTGCGTTTCGAGATCGCGGAGGGGAGCTTCGCTGCGGGCGACGAGGACGAGGTTGTGCGAGCGGGCGAGGAGGTAGTGCGCGATTGCAAGGCCGATGCCGCGGGAGGCGCCTGTGAGGATTATTGTTTTGGGAGAGGCGGACATGGTCGAGTTTGGGGCTGGTCGGTACGGTATGTTTTGCGTTGCTTCAGTGCTGATCTGGGTGCAGCTTCAATCATTGTTGTGAGCAAAAAGTGCTCGATCTTCTGGTGGGACTCGCGCAAGGTCCCTGGCTACGTCATGGGGAGAGCATGTGCCGAGGCCGGTGAATCAAACACTCTCTTCCACCGTCGATGTGGATGTTTGGCTATACAACATCACCCGCCGTTAGTGTTCAGCTCTCTTGTATGCGAGAATGCGAGCAGCGGATCTGGAAGGGTCGCCGCTCATTAACACATGTGCCAGACGGCCGGGTCTCGCCTGTCCGTTTCCAAGCCACCTGTCACAGCACTCAAGTACTGCAGGTACTTCTAGTCGGTATTCCGCCTGTCAGACGTCTTTCAAGTGTTATCGGCCGTACAGAGCGTATGGCGCGGAGGAGAGCTTCTCCGCTCCCTATGTATCACCATCTCCTTTCACGGCCGTAGCTCTCGACGGTGCTACGTACGGCCATGGATGAGAGCATGATCAGCGCTCTCTTCTGATTGATACTTGACCGGTAGGTCGTATAAGAAGGGGTTGGGTGTCTCAACATACCTCCATGTCCAGCAACACACTGGTCTTCGGCAACAACAAGCTTACTTCTAATACGATTATACGAATCACAACAAGGATCAGATCCCGTCAATAGTACTCACATACTTCACAACGACATCAGCCCGCAGCAATGACTTCAATCGCCTTTAACCCAGACACAGACATCCCGAGCCTGGTTGGCAAGGTTATCTTCATAACCGGAGGTAAGCATCACAATAACTCAATGAGTCTCAGTCTTTCATTAACAGTACCTACAGGGACCGCAGGCCTAGGTGCAGGCTCAATCACGGCTCTAGCCAAACACGATCCAGCGCACATCCTCTTTAGCGGCCGCAACGAAAAGGGTGCCAGCAATGTCATCTCTTCCATCCGCACCGCCGCTCCGAGTGCAAAGCTCACCTTTCTCAAATGCGACATCTCATCCCTAGCTTCCGTCCAAGAATGCGCCCGCTCTCTGATCTCCCAGATCGACCGTCTCGACATCCTGATGCTAAATGCCGGCATCATGGCCACACCACCCTCAACAAGCGCCGATGGCTACGAGATTCAATTCGCCACCAACCAGCTAGGCCACTCCCTACTTGTAAAACTCCTTCTCCCACTGCTGCAGTCTACCGCCAAGCTCCCCGAAGCAGACGTCCGCGTCATCAACATGACTTCCATCGCCTACAAGCAAGCCCCCAGCCAAGGGATCGACTTCGCAACCCTCAAAACCGACCAAGCAAACCTCGGCCTGCTCAACAAATGGGCTCGCTACGGCCAGTCCAAATTAGCTCAGCTGCTGTACACCGACGAACTGGCTCGACACTATTCAGAAATCACTTGGGTTTCCGTCCACCCTGGCTATATCTTCACCGGGCTCTTCGATGGCACGAGCTTCTTGACTAAGCTGCCCGTATTGATCTTGAGTATCGGCAGCCGCACTCCGGTTGAGAAGGGCCATTTCGCGCAGTGCTGGGCGGCTACTGCGCCGAAAGACAAGATTGTCAATGGTGGGTACTATGAGCCCATTGGTGTTGCTGGAAAGAGGGCTACGGCGCTGGCTAACAACCAGAAGCTGGCGGGCCGCTTGTGGGACTGGACGCAAGAGGAGTTGAAGGGGTGGAACTGATGGTTGAGATACCGGTTTACCAAACTTGTCATCTCACTGACAGCGCTGTGTTTTTAATGTACCAAAGCATCTGATACCTCCGTAGAGAAATGGTTCAACCACTGAGATACTGTTTCTGCAAACTTATCGTATCACTGGCAGCACTGTTTTCCTATCACATCAAAGCATCTGATACCACCGCAAAGTGACCCGACCCTACAAGCTATGCCTCTCAAAAATCAACAGCAGCAGTCTAGGCCAATCAAGTATCAAAAAAACGGCGGCACAGGATGCACAACCTTCTCGCGCGACTGCGCGTTATACTTCGCCCCCGTAGGCACAAGCTGCCCATCCACAAATCGTACAATATCCTCCCCAACCGCCAAATGCCGCAGCTCAACAGTGTCCACAAACATAACATGCCATACTCCCATTCCCGCCGCACCCTCATTGCCCCCTTCAGCCTCCAGCATCCGATCGACCAACATGCCGAGCGTACAACCGCCTTCGACAACACTGATATCGCACCGCGGATGCCCAATGAGGGGGTCTACGCTGAGAGCTACGATTGACGGGGTGGGCGGTTGGGTGAGGAGCATTTCTCGCCAAGTTTGGGAGGAGTGGCGGAGGAAGGTGTTGAGTTGGGTCAGGACGAGGCGTTGGCCGCGGCGTTTGTGAGGGGAGGAGTCGAGGGATTGGTAGTTTATTGAGGCTGTGAGGAGGGGGTTGATTGTTATTGGGATTAGGGGGTGGAGGGAGGTTATGGTATAGTTGTCTGGGTTGGAGTCTGGAGATGGAGATGTTGGAAGCTGAGCAGTTATTTCTCTGTTTCCAGCTGGGCCGAAGTAGTGGAGTTTGTCTGCTTTCCATTCGCAGGTGTATTGGATGGGCTTGGAGGTTTTCGGGCGGTAGAAGAGGGCTTCTTGGAGGTTTGGGCTTGACGTTATTGCGTCTTTCCAGTAGTGGGAAACGCGTTGGGCGAAGAGGAGGGTTTTGATGTCAAGATGCTGGAGAATAGCGTCGAAGAGCTCTTGAGGTAGTACAGACAATCCATCCATCTTTCCGATGTCCCGATTGGGGTTTTCGACGTTGGTTGAAGAGCGCTCTCTTGCAATTCGCGGTTGGTAGATTTGTGGTATCCGATGATGAGGATTCAAGAGGCTCTACATCGCGTCTTTGAGTGCACAGAAGTCTATGTGGCTGTGTGAAACCAGAGCAACAGGGGCATATTGTTGATGATGGCCAGAGTCAATTGGCTTTGGTGATATAGATGAGATGTCGAAGCATGTGGCGATCTCGTCTCACGACAACCTGCAAAGTATGCTGACAACAACCCCAACCCTAACCCTATAGTAATGGGAGCCACTTCGAATCAGCTTCCTCGGCCGCGACAACATTTGTATCACCGTGAACGCCAGAAGATTCATCTCCTAGATGAATACGATTGTGACAGGTCAAAGTCCAACAATTCAGCCTCGCTTCCGCCAACTTTTCCACGCCGACGCCAAGGCGTTCGGCCATTGTCAATACTTCATCTACCAACGATGACATTCTTACGCCCGCTGCATCTTCCAAGGTAAATCTATGATACCGTTGTCGGTGCCTGTGCCAGTGTATAGGAGGATCGTATGGCCAGTAGAAGATGCTTCGACCAAAGATCTTAGTTGTTGGAGGTGATGATATGAACATGGAACGCCAAGAGCCATGCGGCGACCTTAGGAGAGTGCTAATCGCAATGTTCTCAAGACGCTGGCCTTGTCCCTGTATCTCAAGACGTTGGCCTTGATCAGGCATGTTAGGTGGATAATCGGATGCCACGAGTTGAGATGGCCAATCGAATTCCAGTGGTAAGATTTCCTCGGTCAACAGGGGATTCAAAGTGATTGGGGTGAGCAAGAACTGGGAAGCATCATCAAGTTCTTGTTTCTCAGCATCTGGCTGGCCGAATTGCGTCCATCTTTCGAGACGGTTCTCCCTGGGAATCCAGAGATATGGCATGTTCGTCTCGCATCTCGTTGGATGATGGGTGTAGAACAGCTTTCCTTGACACCAAGGATCGGACTGTATTGCCTTGTTCCAATGGTGGTTGACAGCTCGGGCTAGCAATAGTGTTTTTGGGTCGAGGTGCTGAAGTATGCAGTTCAGCAGTTCAGCCGTGCTCAGCACTGCGAGCATTGCCTGGCTACATATACTCATCTGTCAATCGCGGTAGGATATTCATACAAAGGAAGTGATTTATGTTGGAGCCTGGATGATGTATTGAGGCTGAGTCGTCTTCACGCCGCTCCGGCTGGCTGCGAAGCTGATGGCATGGCACGGACGTTCTTCCCGTGCTGGCTTGCGTCGTTGCCAACTACACCATCCGAACAACACCCGCCTAAATACTAAACCAATGCAGCCTCTCTGGATCGGCGCGCAACGGTAGAAGCAACATCTTCGAATCTGGACTGGACTCCCACCTGTATACTATCCCGCTGCCGACATGACGACCACTCCTCCGCCGGTCGAAGACCAGGCGCGGCTGCTGGAGGATGCCTTGGCCGTTGTTAGACAGCAGACGGTCATGATGCGCCGCTGTTTGGAGACGCCAGGGAAGCTCATGGATGCGCTCAAGTGCAGGTAGGATCATATCTCGCTTCCAGACGTGGTATGCGACAACGAGAACTGACCCGTCTCAAAGCTCAACCCTCGTTTCCGAGCTGCGAACCAGCAACCTTGGACCGAAGCAATACTACGAGCTGTACATGTCCGTCTTTGACGCCCTCCGACATCTTTCCGTATACCTACGCGACTCGCATCCGGACAATCATCTCGCCGATCTGTACGAGCTGGTCCAGTACGCTGGCAACATCGTTCCTCGACTTTACCTCATGATCACTGTTGGAACGGTCTACATGGGCATTGAGGGCGCGCCTGTAAAAGAGATTATGAAAGATATGATGGAGATGAGCAGAGGTGTGCAGCATCCTGTGCGCGGCCTGTTTCTGCGGTACTACTTGAGCGGCCAAGCACGGGACTACCTCCCTCAAGGAACCGGAGACGGACCGGAGGGCAACATGCAAGACAGTATATCATTTGTCCTCACTAACTTTGTGGAAATGAACAAGCTGTGGGTACGACTTCAGCACCAGGGACACTCGCGGGAGAGGGACCAAAGGACCAGGGAAAGGCAAGAGCTGCAACTTCTGGTTGGGAGCAATCTCGTCAGGCTGAGCCAGCTGGTGGATCTGGACAGCTACAAGAATGTGATACTTCACCCACTGCTCGAGCAGGTGGTCCAATGTCGCGACGTACTGGCTCAGGAATACCTCCTCGAGGTGGTCACACAGGTCTTCCCAGACGAGTTCCATCTCCACACCCTGGATCAGTTCCTGTCTGCCACTGCTCGCCTTAACCCTCACGTCAACGTCAAGAGCATTGTGATTGGCTTGATGGACCGACTGTCGGCGTATGCCGCGCGCGAGGCCGAGACCGAGGGCTCTGAAAACAAGCAAGCCAACGAGCAGGAAGCGGTTGCTGCGTTACTGGAAAAGCTCAAGGTCACCAAAGACGACGCAGAATCAACCAATACAAAACCAGAACAGAATGGCGAGGTCACCAACGGCGAGAATCGTGCATCAACGGATGATTCGGCATCTGTTGCGGAGACACTTGTTGAGCCTTCATCAACAACAGCAGATCAGGAAGCCTCAGCGGACGGAGAGACCAAGAAGTCGAGAGGAATCCCGGACAACATCAAGCTGTTTGAGATCTTCCACGAGCAGGTCATCAATTTGGTCAGCATGCAGCGACTGCCAATACAGGATATCACAGCTTTGCTTGTGTCGCTGGCCAACCTTGCTCTGAGCATTTACCCCGAACGCCTGGATTACGTCGACCAGGTGCTACAGTACGCCACCAAGGAAGTCGCACGCTTCACCAACTCCGCCGACCTACACTCCCAAGCATCACAGTCCAACCTTCTCAGTTTGCTCATGGCTCCAGTACGAGCCTACTTTTCTCTTTTCACCGCGTTGGCATTGCCGAATTTCGTGCCACTATTCCATCAACAGTCATACCCCACGCGTCGTGCGGTCGCAGGCGAGCTAGCACGAAGCCTTCTTCGTAACGAGACTAAGATCGTGACGCCGGAAAACCTGGACGGCGTACTTTCGGTCTTGTCTGTTCTTATCAAGGAAGGCATGCAGACACCAACCAGCTATCCTGGCGGACCCATGCGCAGAGGAGCAGTAGAAACCGAAGAGACGGTCGAGGAGCAGGGATGGCTCGCAAGGATTGTTCATCTCATCCGTGCCTCCGACAACACCACGCAATTCCAGCTTCTTCAAAAGACGCGAACAGCATTTGCTGAAGGCAACGAGCGAACAAAGTATACCACTCCAGCGCTTGTAACGCAATCGCTCAAACTTGCTCGCAACTTCAAGCGACGCGAACACCTCTCCAGCGACGACTTCGCCACGCAATCATCGGCCTTGTACAAATTCATCCACACATCACTCAACTCCCTCTACACGCGGGTCTCGACCTCTGGCGTCCCAGACCTGGTGCTCCGATTGTTCGTTGCTGCCGGTCAGGTTGCCGCCCAATGCGACAACGAAGACATCGCCTACGAGTTCTTTGCATCGGCGTTCACAACGTATGAGGAAGCCATCAGCGATTCACGAAGCCAGTTCCAGGCCATATGTATCATCGGTGGCGCCCTGTCGTGCTGCAACGAGAAATTCAGCCGAGAGAACTACGACACACTCATCACGAAAGCAGCTCTGCACGGAAGCAAACTGCTCAAGAAACCAGACCAATGTCGCGCGGTATACCTGGCCAGCCATCTGTGGTGGGCCGTCGAAAAGGGCGAGCGACAAGACGACCAGAAAGAGGTAAACTCATCTCCACCTCCCAGCAGTGTTGAAACCACACTAACATGTACACAGTCCTACCGCGACGGCAAGCGTGTACTCGAATGCCTCCAACGCGCCCTCCGCGTCGCCGACGCCTGCATGGACACGGCCGTGAGCGTCGAGCTCTTCGTCGAAATCCTCAACCGATATGTCTACTACTTCGACCAGGAGAACGACGCCGTGACGACCAAGTACATCAACGGCCTGATCGAGCTGATCCAGAGCAATCTCAACACGACCGAGAATGTCAGCGGACTCGAGAGCCCTAGGAAACACTTCGAGAGGACGCTGCAGTACATCGAGGCAAGAGAGTATGAGGGTGTAGAGGTGAGGCCGAAAGGCTGAGTTGGGGGGAGTTTTGTAAACATTCATTAGTGTTGTAGTCTTTAGAGCGTTGAATGTGTAGTGTTGTTGTGTTGTGAGGGTAGTGTAAGGCGGATGCAGTTCCCTGTATACAAAGCATTGTTGACAATCGACAGTAGCAGTAGTAGTGCATTTCTTGCCAGGTCAGCTTCGTCATTCCGCGAGATCGAAAGATCGCACATCATGGATTATATAACCCTCACACTTAGTAGACAGGCATGTGTAAAGTATGTATGTCCCTAGTTCCGCAGCTATACATAGCAACAAATCCAATTTCCAGTCCCGTAGCGGATCCCGCCATGTAAAATAGAGATAAACGGCCGCAAATTAATCCCAATACAAAGATCCCTGCGGGAACAAACAAAACCCCAGGCTAGTTTGAGGTGCCAAAAACGGGAACTAGAAAGCACAGGAAAAGCCCACAAATTTTCACGGGTTTCCGCGCAAAATCCACAAAATCCCACAAAGCCCGCAACAAACCCCTACAGAAGACCATAGCTTTATCTCGCCTGTCCTACCGGAGCTATACTGGGGTGGTATTCTAGCGTGTTGTCGTCGGCATTTGCTTTTGGACTTTCTGATTTGCTCCTTCCTCAGCAGTCAAATGATAGTAATAGGGAAAATGATTGTTGGAGCAAGTTGAAACACAGTTTGATTTTTCTTTTCTCTAGAGAAGGTTTTGTTTATCATTCATTACAACTTTTGTTTATTTTATTCTGCCGTTATCGAAAAAATCTGTGATTCTTTTCATGTTTTTGCCACCGCCGATAAATCACACCCATGTCGAATGCCAATGCCTTGCCAAGTCACAAAGCGGATTCTTTCTTGAAGACTCGGGAAATCCTTCGTCCCCCTTTCAAGGTGTGACGACTCTTGTGGACCCGGTGCTGACAAGAATGACTTGGAGGGCCGCATGGATGTCTACGCTTTGCGCTTCAAAGTAAGGCGCGGTTGCGGCTCTCTTTTTCGAGGAAGGATCTTGTCTTTTTCTTTGATCTGTGTCTTCCTTCGGGCCATGTCGGGATGGCTTCGGCTTCGGGTTTCGGTGGCTGCGCGGATGTTGTCTTTTCGTGAGACCATCCTGGCTTGAGCCTGAGTTGATTGCTCGCCTTCACACTGTTTCAGCCGGTAGAGCGAGGTGTACATATGTGTGATGCGTCCGACGCCAAGTGAAGGCGGCATGAGCTCTGTCGTTCCACGACTCCTCGATTGTCGCTAGACTCTCAGTCGGAAGGCAACTTTGTGCATCTGAACGAACGCATAGTGGGTATAAAGCTAATAGAAGGAAGCGACCGAGACCGCAGGTGCGTGATAGCGAGCGAGAGTGGGTGTCTTTTGACGCTTTGTCGGACGTGTAGCGCTTAGGCGAGAAAGTGAAAGTCGTGGCATTTGCGCAAGGCCTGCCCTCTACCAGAAGCAGCCGACGATGATAGCGGTGGCAACGGCGAGCATTGCGTAGCAAGGAGGAGCTCCAGTAGCACTGGCGCCACTTGTTGAAGAGCCAGTTGCTGCGGTCGCGGTCGCAGTAGCTGTGACACTTGAAGGAGCATCGGACAGCGGCATCGTGGTGGCGCTGTGCATCACTGTCAATGTGCCGCTGATGTCGGTTGTCCAAGTGGTCGAAGAAACGTATGCAGGCTCGATTTCGACGTCGCTGGCTCCTTCAATGTCGCAGAGAGTGGAGCCGGTCAACTCGGACTTCTTGAAGAGCACCACAGGCTCACCATCGGTGACCCAGGCCTCGATACAGCCATTGTCCTGGACCGTGTTGGCCTTGCAGGCAATGACGTCGAAGAGCTCGTCTCCCGCGGAGTAACCGTGGGCTTTGGTGTCACACAGTTCGACTTTGAAGTCGCTTGCGTCGGCACCTTGGTTGTTGAAGACTGTGATGACTTTAGGGTCGTTTGCAGCGCCCTTTGCAAAAGCGATCGTGCCCGTGCCGACGTCGATGGTGGTGCTTTCAGTAGTAAGATAGCCAGCGTGGTTACGCGAGACGTGGCGGCGGAAGAGGTTCAGGTTAGCAATTAGCTTGTAGAGGGGCACAGTCTGGTCGTGTTTTGTTTCCCACAGCGCAGCACGGTTGGTGTACGGCTCGGTGCCACCATCGAGATGCTGTTCCTCGCCGTAGTAGATGATTGGAATTCCATCGTGGGTCATGATGTATGAAATGATATTTGCTGCGGCGGCCATGTCTTGGGTGTGGTTTGCGAAGCGGACAACATCGTGGTTCTCCGCAAAGTTGCCAAGCGTGGTCGGGTCGAGGCATTTGTCGCTGATGGATTTGATAGTGTCGGCCAGATTCTGCATGTCTCCTCCAGGTCCTTCAAAGGCGTAGGTCAGTTGGAAATAGAGCGGGTAGTTGAGCACACTCCCGATTGTATGGCTGTAATCGCACGCAATGTCGATGTGTTCGGTGTATGTTTCGGCAGTTGCAAAGATGTCTGCCTGTTCCATGAAGTTGGGGAAGAACTTGGATGGGACGTTCATGGCAGCATCGATACGGAGTCCATCGATGCCGTACTTCCAGATCTGATTCCTGATCCAGAGCGCCAGCATCTGCTGGACTTGTTCGCTCTCGGTGTCGAGGTCTGCGAGCAGCGTACCCTCACCGCCAAGCCAGCAGTTCTGAAGGTTCTCGAGGTCATCATCGTCATATCCGTTTGCACAGTAAGGGTGGTAGTATTCTTCCTTGTTGAAGGGATGCATGATCGAGTAATCAAGGTCGTCAGTCGGCGGTCCAGGGATGGCCATGTGGTTGACGACAATGTCGAGCATTACCAGCATTCCTCGTTTGTGGATCTCATCGATGAGCTGGTAGAGGTCTTCTTCAGACCCAAAAGCGAGGTTGATTTCGTAAAGGCTCTGCTGCCAATAACCGGGGTAAGCTTCACCGTCGGAGGTCCACTGTGGCATTTGGGCCACAATTGGCGAGATCCAGATGGCGTCGAAGTTCATGTTCTGGATGTAATCCAGGTTTTCGTAGATACCGCGCCATGTGCCGCCACAGTGAATACCGATTGTGGGATCACACGGCTTGACCTCTTTGCCTTCGGGGATGGCGAAGCGGTCGGTTAGGACTTGGTAGATGGTGCGATTCCGCCATTGTTCGGCGTCCATGGCCGCCGATGCAAGACATGGTAAAAGAGCGTGTAAGGCCAGTAGCTGTATTGCCCAAGTAAGGAAAGGCATGGCGGGCTGAGGAGCGGTTCAGCCAGGCTCAATGTGTGCAAGACAAAGTGAAGGAAGGAAATGAAAGTAACGGAAAGTAAAGGAGTGGCAGCCAGAGGCGTTGGAAGAACAGCAACAGCAATGTCGATCACGGATGATGATGGCGCAGAGTTGGCATGTCTTAGAATGAACGGACGGGAGAGAAAGTGAGTGAGTGTGTGCGGTGCAGCAGCGGCGGCGTGCTATACTACTATAGCAAGCGAGCAG
>Ga0265797_10010976_pt1 | contig 11433 bp, 9 predicted proteins | sample P2T30metagenome_FD_192433 | JGI IMG/M metagenome (GOLD analysis project Ga0265797, IMG submission 192433) | Plant litter microbial communities from East Loma Ridge, Irvine, California - P2 T30 | ecosystem: Environmental > Terrestrial > Plant litter > Unclassified | place: USA: California... | reverse complement strand
ACCGAGGCATACGGAGAGCTGGTCAAGGTTGTTGGCAAGGCTGCTAAGACAGTCAAGAAGTGAGAGCAATGCGACAAGCGGAGAAGAAGGTGATCGACCGTGTGTCGAGTGTATTGTTCAAAAGGGAAATGAGGAGTCTGGCGTTTTTCACCCATGGTTGGCTGATCAGTCCTCCTAGTGTTACTGTTTCAATTCTAGGCATCGAGCTAGGCTTGCAATATACCTCTACAAAACTTCACGCGCTCATGCCAACGGACAGATTGCTCAGTCATCATCTGCTGAACCAGCTACATTCACGGGTCTCACTCGTGGGCCCTACAGGAGACACCAAGCAGGGCTCTCTGAAGATCGTCTGCAATTCGAGGTCCGATTCCATAAAACGAATGTTGGGGTTATGTACATATCAAGACGACCAAGTATAAACACGAAGAGAAATCGTTCACCACCCGCCAGCAGTTGACATTGTCAGTCGCCAGTTCACAACCAAGGCCTGAGAGCCCCTAGCCCTCCAATCCTCTCCATTCGAGCACAGAGCTCTGACAACAGCGCCTAGTTAGCAGCAGTCCACAGCGCCGGGCCAGGAAACGTGTAAGTCGTAGGATTGGTGTAGATGTTGAACACGATACCCGGCATGTCCTTCGTGTACAAACTAGTACCGGGGACGCCAGCCGTCGGTGCAACAGAACCGCTACCGCCGACCTTGAGGTTCAAGCCTACAGTAATACTCAGCGTATGATCTTTTTGCATTTAGAGTAGTCTCAGAGATGAAGGGGCTTACACTGGGGATACAGCTGCGCGCCATTCACGTTCTGCCCACCGTGAAGAGCAATGATCTCATGACGGATAACGTAGTTGCCAGGAGCAAGTTTGGCAGGAAGGACAGTAGAGACCTTGAACTTGTTTTCGATCAATGTGTCTGTAACCCAAGTTCCTGGGCTGACGATGGCGGATTGGGAGATCTTCGACCAGCGGAGAGCACTGGGGGCTAGAGTGGTACAGTCGCCTGTAAGAAAGTAATGATTAGCAAGAGTGCGTGCTGTATAGGTTCATGTAGGGGCCCTACCGTTGCAAGGCGCAATGTAGTTGATGATCGGGCCCTTGTGGCTATCAGGCCAAGTGTTCCACTCAAATTCGATCGCGTCTCCAGCGTTGACGTTGGCATAGAGACGTCCAGCCGTAGCACTTTTGTGGCAATTCACGTCCGCTGTGCCTGTGGATGCGGGCTCGACGAAACCAATATCTTGGTTCAAAGCATCCCAGCCTGCAGTTTGAGGGCGACTGTCTTTTGAGAAGTAGTACCACACAGGGTCGGAGCCGTTGGTGAAGGTGCCCTTTACATTGACACCTTTGACGAAGCCGTGGGCGGATGCTGTGTCGAGAAGGACAGCGACGGCGCCGAGGAGGAGTGCAGATGTGTACATCATGGGGACAACGAGAGAATGATAGCGATTGTCGTTCCTTTAATGCTGGTTAGTTGCACTTGTTTCTACTTGTTCTTATACGTCTTCAAATGTCTTGATAGTTTGTTTGGTGGCTCATGATTTTCCCGATCAGAGACGGAGCACATCGACCGATCGAATATGGGAAGTCAAGCATTGTATAGTACCTTTAGATGACTACAGGCCATTACCTACAACGTTACAGCAGCAATGGGCATAGTCACCAAGGCGAAGCATAGCTTGTTGCTCCTTGGTCACACACATAGTGCGCGCCGTGTAGTTTCCAAGATATTTCACAGCTTGGGAAACCGGTCACAAGCTAAGAGGATGATATTGCAGTAACAATTATTCCGCTGCCAAGTGTGGTTATGGCCCAGAACGGCGCGCTTCGTGAGTCCTGGTTTTCGTCTGGGGCAATCTATCTTCCCGGGAAGCCGCAAGCGAGCAATTTGAACGCTAGGGTAACAGCGAATGGCGTCCACATGGTGTGCACCTTGAAGTTACACTTGCCACACAGACAGCTTGTAAGGTTGCGGATATGTTTGATAATTTCTCCGTTCCAAGGTTGGTGAGATTCGTTAGCTACTGTTACAGCTAAAGGTGGAGGCAAGCACCCCATCCAGGACAAAATCCAACTGCTTCGTTCCCAGCAAAATCTGACTTTTGCGCAAAACAAGAAGGCACCAAACAGCTTGTGTATAGTAATCAACGACCCAGACACAAGGGTACTAGACCAAGTTTCCGCGGCTGTACTACTGTAGACTCAAGCCCGATTGTTCGACCAAGCCTATGACCTCCAAGACTTCTCTGACATGATGTTCCTGCTTCTGCCGAAAGTGGGATAGCGTGTGTGTGGCGGACGGTATGGTAGCACCTGCGCGATGTTAATAGAACCCTTCAACAACAACACCTTCCAGACATACCATCTCGTCCTTTGATTCTTTGCCCTGTACCGCTGTCTCTTTTTCGCCAACGTTCTGCGCATCGCTCTCCTCTTTGTCGCCCGACTTCTGCTCGACCTCGACCTTCGTTTCCTTGTCGCTCACTTCCTCTCCGCCGCCCATGTCCTCGTCGCTCATTTCGTCCTCTGACCACGTCTCTCCCTCTGCCTCCGCGATCTCACGATCCTCCTCCACTCCGGCGTAGTAAAATTCTAGGGTACGAAGCACATCTGCCTCGACGTCCGGGATTGGCGTGTCGTCGGGCCGTTCCTCGTCGTTGACCAAAGCTTCCCTGAACACACACAATTTAGTTTCTGTATCCAAATAGTGTAGAGTAAACCCACCTTGTCTCTTCTAAGCCCTCGTGAAGGTCATCCAGCGCCTCTTTCAGATCCGGATTTGGATCGTTACCATGCCATTGCTTCGTAATACGCCAAAGGGTTTCGCCCTTGACGTAAAAGACGTATGCTTCATGGAAGTCATCCAGAAGACATGCAAGCATCGTGAAACATTTGATACGGTGAAAACGAGGGATAGCGGAGTCGGCGAGCAAATTGCGGACGGCCTCGGTACACTTCTCGATTTCGTCTTGTTCGAGCAGCGCAAGAGCAGCGTTGAAGTCTGTCGTAAACCGGCGATCGATTTCATCAAAAGTGGCCATCTAGAAGGCGTATAGGGTTGATTTAGGTGTGGTGAGAGAGAGCGAGTTTGTTCGTGAAGTGTGAAGTGTTAGGTAACCTTGCATGGATACCTAGGTAGGGCGGATGCAGCACTAGCTGCACGTGACAAACAAACAACCAAAACCGCACTGATTTTCTACGCCACTCTGCAGTACTGGGGCTTGGCCAGGGGCTTGAAGGCGATATGAACCATCCACCTAATAGATCAATAGATTGTAGCTAGGCATTTGTCCATTTGTGAGACATGAGACATCCACACTACGTGCATGCATCAAACAGAATCTGCACAACACTGCGACAGCAATTATGGTCTAGCTAGTGCGTATGAAGGTATACTTGGGTAACATGTTGGGTTTGGTGTCAGACATGGCTTTCCCATCGTCCAGCTGGTTACTCCTGATGTCCTTCACATCCGTCCTGTCTCAAATCACAACATCGGATGCTCATATGGTTGCGTCAGCAGTCCCGCCCACTAAATTTTCGCTACCTTTCACTCTTCTGATCTTTTACGATGACGCAATTTGTATACGGGTGCCTGATTGCAGTCCAGTGTTTGCGTCACGCAAATTCAGTCACTGCGAATACCCGTGAACTACACCGACTCGTCCAAGAAGACTTTGCACTGATCTTCCACCCCGCCGACCAGCTTTTCTTCTTCATTTAGATCCAGCAACACATTGATCGTAGCAGAGCGCGACCACCAACATTATGTCGCCAAAGGCGTCCCAAGCTCTGACTTCGCCCAAGGACGTCGCCAACGCATCACCTGGCGAAACGACCCGACGCCGACGCCCCAAGCGGAAGGGCATACTTCAACTACGGCCGCAAGTAGTCAAGCGAATTAAGACTGTACTTCCGACACCTGTTTCCCCTCGTCGCGCCCTACAAACATCATCGCTCCTTGATCAGACCAATCTTGGTATCACCATCGACGAGACTACGAAAAACGCATCCCATTTCTTGGACCTTGTCAACAGCAAAGGTCTGAAGCTCAAGGAGACAGCGCGCGAAGACCTATCCGCTCTACCGACATACGGTTTGTCAGACACCAAAGGCGCCAAATACGTCAGGGATCTACCGCATCATGCTCCAGATACCCGGCTCTATGAATTCGACGAAGAATCCGTCAATCTTGTCGACTATGTTCAACCTAACGGCGTGAATGCACGATGCTGGTAAGTTTCAACGCCTAAGACACAGGTCAAATGTGAGAGCTGTGCTAACCTCACATACCATATCATAGGGTGATGCAAGCCAAGAACGTTAGCTCTGCGGACCCGAACGAGCGGATCGATCTATACCAAGTGATTCCAACGGCTGGAGCAACCAGGATCAACGATGTCCAAGGATGGATACCTAAGACATATACAGCGCTTTGTCCGTCTTGCAAACAGTCCCCAGATGACCTGAACAAGTCCTGCGACAGGCAAACACCATGCCAAAATTGTATCGCCGCTGGTAGAGGTGATGAGTGTAAGGCTGAACAGACTGGGCAGGATTGGCATATTCTCACTCTCCAAATCGAGCAGCGAATCAAAACTTGCCGCCCATGGAATATACTTACCGACACCGTCTGCGACAACCGTGAAAAGATCATCAAGCTAGGTCAAATAACGGTGGATGTTATCAACAGATATCCGTTGGACTTTGACTTCGCCAACTGGTACGCAAACCGAGGGTTTGTGGGGAGTTTCGTATCTGTGACGAGTTTGCTTGAGTGGAAGAAACACGACTACCCACAACTCGACCTCGGTACTATACCTCCCGGAGGGATTCTATGGAACAGCAAAGAAGGCTTTGCTGGCTGCGCGCCATTCACAATTCCAGCAGTTCGGTTCGCAACCGGATTCCTGCAACAGAGACGAAGAGGCTACTGCCCACCTTTCATGATCGCCACTGACGGCGGCGCCCCTCAGTTCTCTATTTTAGGGAACAAACTCGACACCGCAGCCGTTGAGGCCGCTCCATACTCGTCGGGTTGGCATTTGTTTGGCGCCGAGCCAGTGCAGGGCGCAGAAGACAAAAACCTAACTCTACGCAACATCGACTTGAACAAAGAGGAAGAGCGGATCGCAGTCAAAGCTATGCAAATCATGTTTCACGGTATGGTTGGCATGGTTGGAACTACCAAAGCGCTTTATACCAGTTTCATGCACAAATCTATGCCTCTTGGGAGCGATAGTATCACACCGACGACGTCAAACCGAGCACGATATCACGGCAAAGAAGCTGGAGTACTCGGTCTTCGAAGATTGAACAAGTACGTCTGTTTTCCCATGACCAGAGAAGCTCAAGCTGGTTTAAATCTATCTGGACTCGACAAGGACGTTGCGCATCTCGCAGATAGTCCACGCTTTCGGAGCCTAGGGCTGCTATTAGGTCCGCAAACTGAAGTGAGAGACCCTGTGTGTCATGCTTGGGTGTTTGAGCACTGTCTACGCGCGCTTGCCGAAGGGGAAAACTTGCTACAGACGATGCTTCTAGTGCATGTGGCGGTCGATCGGATCGAACTTGGACTACTTACAAGGAGTCAAATCATCGCCGATTACTGTACCTGCAATTCTATCAGTGCCCAGCAACAGACTAGACATGTCTGCGTTCACTGTAGACTCAGCTGGATATGCGCTGAGACGATGAGACAACCCGACAAAGATGGACTACTCGTCACCTGTTCTGGCTGTGCCGGTCGCGAGATTCTCGAGATTACCGACATCCCAAAGGCTCCAAAGGTTCCAAATATTCTAAAGGCAAACTCGGCGCTCGGAGACCTACAGTCCCAGATTATGAAAAAACTCTCCCAGGTACTCCATCACGAAGGCAAGCTCACTGTGGCCCTACCGGCATGGACACCATCCTGGACACCCGAAGAACTGACTAGTACTCTCTTGAAAGAGCACTCGACCGACAACCCGGACTTATGGACTCGCGGATACGCTCCAAGCCAGCAAATCTCCTTGAAGACGAGGTCGGGTCTGGTACCAGAAGCGCAGACGCGAGTACGAACTGGCTATGATCCGTATATTATGAGCATCGAGAAGCCTCATCAGCGGTGTATTGACCCTAATTCTGGCGGGATCTCGCTCCACTCTTCTGGCAACGTAATTTTGGAGCTGTTTTGCATCAATCTCCTGAAGTCTACATCCTCAGTGTCCTCCGTGCCATTGCATCGCGAGGCTTTGCTTCTTCGTGAGCAGGTAGATGGGCGGGCGCCCCGTGAAGGATACTATCAAGAAGTCCAGCATAAATGGGAGATCATTGAGCGAGTAAGTCTTCAGCCTATGCTTTCCTGTCGCTATCCTTACTTACCATTCGCAGGCGCACGACAATCAGCGGTTAATCTCATTACTTGCAGCGAGGGCCAATTTGAAACGAATTCGACCAGGCCAAGATTTAGCCGCTGTACCACACGCTATGCACATGGAAAAGACTGGCGTCTGGGACGGCTTATTACTGGGCCGTCATATTTATTTTATCTTTAAAACACGAGGAGAGAGTGGAGAGTTCCTGAGAAACGATGACGGCTCCCTCATGTTTGAAATGGGTGATGAGTCTTGGGACTGGAAGATCATCCTGCAAAACATCGACCAGTTGGAGAAAGACCCCGATTTCAACCCACACGGAATCAAGATCCCTCGGCTTGGTAGGAAGAAGTTACCCTGGTTTTGGCGTAAAGACACTTGTCCACAAGATCTTGACGAAGAATTCCTCTTCAAGGAGTTCAGTTCTCGGTTGCAAACGATGAGCCAGAAATGTGATCCACATCACAAAACTGAAGAGTCGCCTGCAACGTTGCTTTTGGAGTATGCGGTACAGTTTCTTGAAACCGGAGGCAAAGACCACCTCTTTGGGTTCATTATGACGCCATTCGAAGGACATATGGCCGTCTACTCATTTGGTCGCGGTATCACGCAGAAAGTCAAAGATGAGGCAGATAGGGTGATTTTCCCTGGAGATCACCTAAAGACTGGCTGCACGGTATTGTTGCCAAAAGACATGAAGACGGACTATGACATCACTCGGCGCACTGTGGTAGCAGAAAGCTGGTTGACTAACCGGTTCCGCTATCAGTTCCATGGTGGACCTGCTCTGATCAAAAAGCTCGAGGACGCGGTGCGCACCATTGAACCAACGAAATGGTACGACCAAATGCAGACAAACCTCAACGACTACCTAAAAGTGCCTCTACCGAAATCTTACAAGGATAAGGCATCTTGGAGGGCAAAGATGAGAGCCTTAGATGCAAGCCGGATCGCTGAAGATTTAGAAAACGAAGAGGTTCAAGACGACGAGCCCGCCGCTGCCTTGAACGACGATGAGTTGTTCTTCACAGAGCAGTTACAAGCGTTGGAAGCTTTGAAAGCCATGACACCAGGCGACCTGGTCACTGTATTCTGCTCTGAATGCGACGAATCGGGAGATGACACCACACTCCTGGCTTGCTCCACAGCAGACCATGCGACTAAGATGACTCATTACCACTGTCTTGGTCTGGATGCCATGCCTGGAGATACCGAAACTTGGCCGTGCAAACAATGCGAAGGTGGGCCGAACCAGTCGCTCATGGTCAAACTCAAGTTTCCTCGATACTTGAATATGAAGAACATCGGCAACACATGTTACCTGTCTTCGTCCGTCCAAGGGCTCTACGCGATCAGACCGCTGCGCGATTTCATTCTTGATATCAGCAAAGAACAGCAGAAGGGTCATGATCTGTCTGGGCGCGATACGCAATCTTGGCTGACTGCGACGCCAGCTGGTCAGGATGCGTCGACTGCAATGTCGGCGCACATGCAAAAGTCTACCAAATTTCTGCGTGAGCTACGCACGCTTTTCTTGAAGCTAGGTCGGGAGTCGCTCTCAATTCAGGCGAGTGACGTCAGCCCACTATTCAAGGCCCTTTCTGAGCTGGATCCAACAAACTGGAAACTCGGAGAACAGAACGATTCTGCCGAGCTCTTCACTTTCGCTCTCATCAGAATTATTCAAGTCACCGACAATTCAAGCATTAGGCAACGGCAGCTCGATGACGTAGCAGAGAAGAAAGCGATACGCGACCGAGGACTTTTATGCGAGCTTCATGATGAGCACTTCGACGACCGTGTAGAGACTCTTTGCTGCACCACCAACTATTGCCGCAAATGTCTTCAGCGCCATACAGAAGACTTCCTTGGTAAGTGTCCAGCCTGCGGCGTGGTGCCATGCACTATGCAACAGGTCACGTCACTGCCAGGCTCTGATATCGCGAGGGCCCAGCCTCCAGAGCTGGCGAGCTCTGCTCTCTCAGATTACATGGCTCATATGAGACGAGGTTGGGATTCTTGGATGTTCGAAGCCTTCTGCATCCAGACTGTGACGGAAAGCAAGTGCAGCGACTGCGGTCTTGTCTCCCGCAAGTTTACCTGCGATCTGCAGATGCTCGATCTTGAGTTTGAGAATCCTCAATCAGACGAGAACTCTCTACATAATATGCTGAGACAGTGGCGACGGAAAGAGCTGGACGACAAAATCCATTGTGCCTCTGGATGTCGCGCTCACGCGGGATCCAAAGTTCAACACAAGCGTATCACCCGCAGTTCCGAGTACATGTACATCCGCTTCAACCGTGCCGAATCCTTTGGCGAGCGAGTGCTATGCGGTGTGGAGGTTGCAGCTTACCTGGATATTTTGAACTTTGCAGACTACGCAAAACTACCATCGGACCCAAGTCCCAAGGAAGCAGTATTTCTGGGTGGATACTGCATTTACCAGCTTGTCATCGTCAATGTGTTCTTTCCCGGTACCAGTGGTGGCCACTATGTCACTTACTCCCTGACAAACGGTATCTGGCAAAAGTTCGATGACCTCGGGCAGTCATACGCCGTCCAAGAGCACCCGCAGGTAGCCATCAACAGTAACGGCGTCATTCACTATGTCGTCTACCAGCAAATGCCGAAACGTAGGACGTTGCCGCTGACCAAGGACAACAAACACACTCATGGTCACGTACTTCATAAGGGCGCTGACGTTCCACCTCCGGTTGAGAGTCCACCAAAATGGCAGGCCGTATGCCAACACAAGGGATGTGGCCTTCCATTCCAGAACTTTCTATCGTTACATATTCACTCAAAAGCTGCACACGAGCCCAATCCTGTCAAACCTGCGGTAATGTGCACGCGCTGCACCGCCACCAGGCCTGGCCAAGAACGTCTGTTCCATTACGAATGGGAATTAGCGGCTCACACGGAGGCAGTGCATCCCGACGCAAGTCAAGGCCATGGATGCGCTTTGTGCGGCCAAGTATTCGCCGACAAGCTACTCTTAGATGCTCACGAGACGGCATGCACGCTTAATTGCGATACATGTGGCGAGACCTTCGTCGACAAAGCATCCTTCGACACCCATAAGAGCACCTGTACTCTTACTTGTGATACATGTGGCGAGACTTTCGCGGACAAGGTACTCTTGGACGCCCACAAGACGGCATGCACGCTTACTTGCAACGCTTGTGGCGAGACCCTCGTTGACAAGACATTGTTCGACACCCACAAGAGCACCTGTTCTTTGACGTGCAAAGGCTGTGGTGAGACCTTCGGAAACAAGGTACTCTTCCAGGAGCACATGTGCACAAGTTCGTGTGATGGCTGTAGCGAGACTTTCGAGTTCGCAGCGGATTTGCAAACACATCAGAACGTGTGTCTGCAGTACCTGAGGAAAGCTCTTGCTGCTGAGCGAGCAAACGCTGTTGAGCGAGAACGCGCTGCCGAGCAGAGGGGACGCGCTGCCGAGCAGAAGGATCGCGTTGGTGCGCACGATGAGTTGCTGACGGAGCTGATAAACTCGAAGATGGCGTTGAAGAAGTCGAAGGAGCAGCAGCTAAACAAGATCAAGATCATGGCGCAAGCGTTGAAGATCGAGTCAGCTACTCTCAAAGCTGAGATTGAAGACTTGGAATTACAGATTGAGAAAACTAAAGCTAGGCGCTCTGGCTTGTAGAAACGAGAGACGAAGGATCATGGACAAAGAAGGCAGTATGTAAACAAGTTCGCGCGCAGTGCGCATGTAGGTATCATCATACTTCACCAAGAATGCATGCAGCTCGTCAGATTCTTTATCATGCGAAACACTCTCGGGTCGTAGTTTTGTCAATGACAATACCGTTTCTTGTGTCAGCTTGTTACGTAGCTAACCGCATCACTTTCTCCCTTGCTCGAAAGCTCGAGTTCGCAAAGAACACAAAAATCACAGCAAGGCAGATATCAATTTGCGTTCATGTCATGATGGCTAGCGTAGATGGTGGTCTGTGCCTCCCAAGACATGCAACCAGTCTGATTTATGAGATAACCTTCCTACCAGCCCTAACTAAGAAATGCTAAAACTGTCGAAACCTTATAGTAAATTTAACTACTACTATAACTATGTAAATATATTAAAATAAAGTGTAGAAAACTTTTTCTATATTAGTAAGACAAAACTCTCCGTGAACCAGTTCATCGTACCGAAATGAGGATGAGCGAGATTATGACCAACCCGACAGCCAACGAAGAGCTCCGTGCTCGCCTTACTGAGCTCATGAAAATCGGAACAGACATGTCGGCTCTAGAAAAGAAACAGCTAACTAGTAAGTCGCTCCGCTGACTCCCCTATCCCTCATTTGTTGCTCTTACCACAAGGTCTGGGCCGGTTGTTGAGCTTCAGCAGCGAACCTATGTTTCATCGTCGGCGCTCACGAGCACCCGACGTTCGACCCACAGACCGTGTACCTACTGTTAGGGCAGCATGTCGACTGGCCTGGGTTCTCGATGTATTACATTGATGGCCACAACAAGATCGAAGGCAAACGAACCTTATCGAGGGAAGATGCACTGGATGGGCTACGAACTGAAGTCGAAAAGCAGGTTCTGAGTATATGCCGAAGGCCTTGAAGTCCAGCATGGTGTGTTTCTCGGGACCAAGTATCAAGTTTTATCTCTGCTCGTATAGCATCAGCTGTTGATGTGTAACTCCCAATCGTGTCTTCCTCTGCTAGCTCTAGACAGTTTTCATCCAGCTCGGTTCCTCCTGCTCAAAAGACTTGAACCCTGGAGCGGGAATCTTTTCAAACAGTCCACCCTTCAACGCAATCTTATCGCCAGCCAGTACAGACGTGATTGGGCTTTCTCTAATTAGCTAGGCTCTCTCCAATGCAACATGGATTATTAGCTCACCAGCCGCAGTTGCTGCAGAATTGACGAGTAATCGGGTTCCCGCTCTTCGTGTCGTTGTCGCGATAGTCTTTGAGATACTTGTTCGGATCGTTGATTGTGACTTGGGGACTGTCGAGGATGTATACGATTGATCCGATGCTTCCTCCTGCGCGGCGGCAGTTGGCGCTTCCACGGTCAGTATGGAGATGCA
>Ga0265797_10010974_pt1 | contig 11436 bp, 15 predicted proteins | sample P2T30metagenome_FD_192433 | JGI IMG/M metagenome (GOLD analysis project Ga0265797, IMG submission 192433) | Plant litter microbial communities from East Loma Ridge, Irvine, California - P2 T30 | ecosystem: Environmental > Terrestrial > Plant litter > Unclassified | place: USA: California... | reverse complement strand
AATCGAATTGCGCAGTGACTTCAAGTGGAGCGAGACAACACCGCAAATGGGTTATCAGTGAGAGCTGTCCTGGTCGAATGTGGCAAGGCTGTCGCAAAGCGACGCGCCAGCGGGTCGCAGATGATCGAGGCACATCAGAGGGAAGGCTGCGGAGCGTCCTGACAAGCGGGAGCAAGCGCTATGGCCTCGTGTCCAGACCACGTGTGGCTGCAGGACGAAGCGACAAAATTAACTCGCTGTCCATATTCATGGCGATGAGGCTGTGGAACCAGCAGCTGAATTTACGCTCTAAAGGTTTTTGAGAATGTGAGTACTTGACCGTGAGGCATGTTTCATGCACGCCCCCTTTTCCCCCTGATTATCTGCCGGTCGTGATGCTCGGTCGGCGTCGTTCGTAGTAGAAGGGAACGTTGTGAGGTGCTAGGCGATCCCGTGCACTGCAGAAGGGACGCATCTTCAGATGTGTCGAACCGGTGTGCTCTTGACAAGTGTGAAGATCTGGCAGTGCGACCGGAAGGCGTTGCCGTTATCGCTGGGCCACGCCATGTCCACGATGGTACGTGCATTGCTTAGTCATGCGGCCGACAAACCACCGCGGAGCCCGAGCTTGAGCGACCGAAGTGCAACCAATCTGCCCTTGTTGTTCAACTTCAGCCTTGCCTACACGTGGGATCTGTGGCCGTCGTACTTCATGCGCTTCGGCAGGCTCTCCTGCGCTTGCTCGGTCCACATGAAATCAACGTCAATCTTCCAAAAATTGCAATCAATAATGGCGGCTCTCTGTCTGAATTCAGTTTGGCATGTGAGCCGCGTTCGAAAGAGACCTCACTCCCCACACAGCTGCCCTGACCGGCTCAGAAGCAAAACGAGCGTTCGCTCGATGCACAACCAAGGGGCCAGCTCCTACTTCGGTCCCAGCAGGCAGTTTCAATCCCAAATCTGTTCAGCCAACCAGTGTGGGGTTCAGCCTCATCTTCGCTTCATTGGGTTGTCGCCTTCGAATTGCACTGCCGTGTTCTGTTTATCGAGCAGCTCACATCGTCTATCAAAAGATCCGGCTACTAGACACATGTTCATGGTCATGTCCACACCAATGGCTCTGTTACCTTGATCGTACCTGTATATGAGGCTGCCAGTACCGCAACCATGAGGGCTACCTGCTCTAACTGCGAGAACTTCGATTGCCCTCGCTCCATGGTATGTACGCTCCATGCGGGTGAAGGTTTATTTCTTCGCGGTCGTATACGGGTCCTTCCCCTGGTGTTGCGTGTATCCAACGAGATGGCTTCCACTCAAGGCCATCGTCGCCCCAGTATTTCGGATGGGATTGTAGCGCGTTGAGACTGAGAATGACGCGTGCGTTCGTCGGAATGAGGACGATTTTGTTCCTGGACCTTTAGAAGCGCAGTAACATCTCCGTCTTCAATTTCGCTGTCCATGACACCACGGCACATGCACTCGCATTTACCTTCATGCTTCTTTCCGCGAATCCGGAGATGCAGAATGGATTCGATGTCCGAGGAGATTCGACACGTTTTGGGAGACGCCGAGGCTGCGGAAGCTGAATACACCCTGTTCCCCAGACTCGTTTGTGCGTTGGCTGTTATGGTGAGTCTCCCAGCTAGCATGTATTTGCATCAGTGTGTTTGTGTTCTGCGGCACAACAGCCCGTGAAGATGCGCGAGCCGACAGGGGTTAACTTTGGTAAACGGTAATCGCAGGCAGATGATAGGCGTACGACGCGTAGGCACTACGAAGTACGCGACTACTCGCAACGAAATCCAGCCAGAAGTTCGCGACGGCAAGGTGAGTGAATCGATGGAATGCGACCGAACATAAGAGCAAGGTCGTCTGAATTCACAACGTTATGGTCTCAAATCGACGTGTCCGACTGGCGCACCCCCGCATATGCTAGGCAGATGGAGGCAATTCCTCTGTTTACTTGTTTCAGCATGGCTTTATACCGCTACCGCAGCAATTGATATGACCGCCTTCTCCCCCCCCACGAAACATACTCGAGCTCACAACACCAGCATCGCCACCACAAATCATGGTCTACAGTGACGGCGTCCAGCAAGATGCAGAAGCCACGACACGCGATGCAACCCGCGAATCCTCCACGACTACCCCTTTCACATACTGCGACCCATATGCGCCCAGACATCCTCCAGTCTTCCGAAATAGTACGTCCCTAGCGCCCTACATTCAAAGCGCAGAGATCGCGTGCTTCCAAAAATGCTTAAGTGGTTGGCCTACCTTCGCTGTACCGAGCTAAGGCATCGCGCCCATGTTGCGCGCAGATCGCGAAAACCGCATTCTGCTGTTCGCCGGCTGTTTCAATCCGCCGCATTTGCGTCACATGGAGCTCCTGTCGCACATCTTCCTACGCACAGATAGCCGTACCATTGCCGCCATGCTACTTCCCGTGGGCTCGGGGTCAAATGGCAAAGCCGGCACAGTCGTCAAAGGTAAGAAGTTCAGTCTTAGTGTAAGCGAGCGCGACGCGCTGCTGCAGGACGAGGCAATGAGCCGATTTACGGGGTGCTACAAGGGGGCATATGGCAAGCTCGATGCTTTCAAGAGCGTGCTGATCCGTAGCTGTCGCGCCGACGGGTATCGAGTCGTGTTTACGGAACTCAATGGGAGCGATCACTACGCAACCACTCGTGACTTCAGCGGGCGCGGACGCGGACGTGGCTCTGGCGGATTGATCACGAGCGATGTGACGAGGTCGAGTGTGCTGCTTGCCAATGGCAACGAGGAGCCTAAGCAGATGCATGGGTGTCGTATGTGGAGGAAAATACTACCAGGGAAAAGTGTGGTTAATAAAGGCAAGATAATTTGTTGGCCGTGTCGCAAGTTCCAGGTCGTGTGTCCTGAAGTCGCGGGCGAAAAGTCACTAATGGAAAGTGAGCTTCATGTCTGCATTGTTGAGCTAAAGACGAGCGCTTACACACGATAGTCAACGAATTTGGGAGCTTTGGCGGCCAAGCACTCACTGTCTTGCGCCGATGCCATGATAGCGACGGTGTGACGTGGATATGTACACGACGCAAGGACAATGGCGCGATACTGTTTTCCCAAGCGGACGCAACTATCCTGTCGACGAACGACGCGCAGTCATCAGCTCCTCTCTGATACGAAAACAACTTCACGAGTATTCGCGAGACGAGGTGTACGATTTGATCAAACACACGGCCATGAATGTCAATGAGCTGTTACTGATACTGGCGGACGCCGACATGACATCGTCTATTACATGTACGGCCAACCTAAGTTATTTAGCCATCGGCAGGGCCCGATCGACTCAGATGTTCGGGTTGAGACGGTCGAGGCTCCGTCCATGACAATACTCAAAGCAAAAGCTGATATTCTAGCATTGGCGCGTATGGCAGTGTACTGTGGGCGTGTCGAAACCCGATAGGAGACGAAAGATGATCTGGTAATTCATCTGGTAGACCCTGCAGCTCGATGGAAAGACCAATTGGAGGTGTAAAGGGGAGCAAGGCACAAGTCAGCGCGGAGACTGTTGAGCTTTTGAAAAATGGCAGGTGATGCAGGTACATCAAAAGCGGGAGTACATGCAAATGGTCTCTGGAAAATAAATGTACACACTGGTGGAGACGCAACTCGACATTGGAACTTTCTTCTACGAATCGAAGATGGCTGAGAACGCCGGAACTCCTCTCGCCTCCAGGTCATACACAGTTTTTGTCGAGAACTTTTTGTTGCTGATCACGCACACAGCCTCCGCTCCGCTCTCCTTCCACATCTTGTACGCCAGCAGCGACGTATTCGGCCTTCCCTGAGTCCTCGTGTTCCATATGGCCGCTTTTGGATCTGCCGAAAGTACGCTATCCATAATTTCCTTGCCATAAGTTTCCTCTGGGTCACGTGCAGTCCAAACGACCCGGCAAGGCACCTTTTTCGCGAGGATAACGGCGAGGCAGGGCCCAATGCCAGATCCAGTGGCGACTAGGACAATGGATTTGAAGAGTGTGGCGATGCGCAGGACGCCGCAAGCGGGGATCCCGCGCACGTAGATGTGCTTCGGGGTGCGCTCGATGGTGCGCCCAGTGAAATCGCCAGCGCGGCTGACGATGAGGGAGAAGCCTTTGCCGTCGGGGTTGGTGATGGTGGCGAAACCGTGCCTGAAGAATTCATGTCAGAGGATTGAGTGACGGAAGCTATATATGGAACACATACCAATCAGCTAGCGGGCGCTCCGCAAGACGCACACTAGTACCGACGACAGGAGTTGCGTACTCGAACCAAAGGCGAACAGCATGATTACACAGAAACTCAGAGCGCACGGCTACCTTACGCAGGAATAGCCATGGGAAGATAACAGCCATGGTAGCGACAGAAAGCAGCCAGATAGGTGGCGAGTGCAGCCACGCTGTAGTCGGCTTCACATCCGGATTCAAGTCTTTGGTCGCCAGGAACGTCTGAATCCACAGCAAGAGCAGACACGTCCAGCCACCAAAGCGATGCGTCATCTCCCACACATTGTGGTACTTGGCTCGGAAGGTCGGGTACGAAGTCAAGCCAATGGCGACGAAAATGAGCATGACGAGATACGATAGAATCGTAGGTGCGAGAGATATGCGGCGACTCTCTACAGGTTTGGCAAGCTCAGCACTCGCAGCTATGGTGAATATAGCGAACCATGTCATGGCGGCGACTGCGCAGCCACTGTGAATGCCTAGGAAATGTATGTACGAAGTCAGTGTATGTCTCGAATGCATTTTGTGCATTCAATTACTGACCGCCGATGTGGTAAATTCGTGCGCAGTGGCGGCGGATGGCTAGGGGGACAAAGGTCGGCACTGAGCAGAACACGGTGAAAAGGACGTTGATGACCGGCTCCGAGCGCATGAGTACGGCCACGCAGAGGTTTGCCGCCGTAGCAGTGGCCAGGTGCGCAAGCATGGGCTTCTGCTCCCTGAAGAAACGGAACGTCAAAAGACAAGCAACTGCCGAATTCGTGCAAATGACGATCGAAAAAAAGCGGCGATACAGGATGAAAGCCCGATGTCGCAGCCACCGCATCCCGTGGAAGCCATTCTTCTTCGGCAATGTCTCTGGTGTGTCAGAGATATTGATCGATGAAAGCGACGAGGCCTTGGTCTCGACAAGGACGACTTGCTTCTCCGGATCTTTTGATATGTCCGCTTCCGCATCAACTTGAGCTGGCGCAGAGGTGTTCTCTACAACTTTAGTCGCTAAAGTAGACGAGCTCTGGCTACGGTTAAAGGTCATTGCGCTGAGCTCTTTGCGGTCGACTTTGCCATTGGGGGTGAGTGGCATCGAAGGCACCTCGATCCAATTCTCCGGGACAGAGTAGTAAGGAAGAATTTTCCGCACAAATGAGTCTAGATCTTGTTCGTCGATCGGCGTTCGTGCTTCATAAAAAGCTGTAAGCACGTTCTCGACAAGAAAGGCAGTGGCGCTTTTCACCCCGGGGTAAGTCCCGATAACGGATACAACGCCATCGAGCTCAACGCGAAAGCCCTTTGAAGATCAGCTGGGCTCAACAAAGCATTTGACGAGGTTTAAAAAAGCTCCTCATCATCCGGACATTGAGCGCTCAATATTTCCGCTCTCATACACCAAACTAAGCCACCAGAACCCCAGCGTAAGCTGGAGTCAGCTTAAGATCTGAGATGAAATAACGAGTCTTACCTTAATCTTGACTTGAGCATCTCCGCGGCCGTGCATCTGCACACTGCCATCGTTCCATGATGCAAGATCGCCAGTGTTGAACATTTTGGATCTGCTCGGGGTTAGCAAATCGCGATGAATAGTGATTTCATGAGCTCACCCATCGTTCTTGAACTTGTCGACCTTGTACCGAGTCGACGTCAGTTCTGGTAAATTGATGTACCCTTTTGATACACCCGCGCCACCGACCCACATGAAGCCCTTTGCCCCAAATGGCACAGGCTGCTCATTGTCGTCAAGAATATAGCACGTGGTGTTTGGCAATGGCTTTCCAACCGATAGCGGCATCCCGGGCTCGTGACGGTGAGCTGTGTTCAGGATCGAGATCTCGGTAGGGCCACAGATGTTGTAGAAAATCGCATTCTCTGCCCATTCGTCTGCGAGTCTGGCGAAGTCAGTAGCACGACCGAAAGTATTGGAGAATGAATGTACCGTTGTGGGCAGAACTCGCCACCGGTTACTACACATTTGATGTTTGGGAACGAACTTCGCTGGTATCGTGCGAGAATCGAAGGTGTGGAAATGAGAGTATCGACCTTTGAAAGATGTCAGTGCATGCAGTTGAGTGGTGTGAAAATTACACACCTCGCTAAGAGTGTCCCTCCAGTCGGAGCCTCGCAGGATCAATGTGCCGCCATTCATGAGACACACCAGTATCTCCCAAGCGCCTGGAGAAGTCAGCTAGATTCTCGATACCCTCAAGCTGATTCTCACCCATGTCAAAACCAACGCTAAGAACCTGCGCTACTTTGGTGCCAACAGTGGTTCCTAATCTTGCAGGTTCCAGCAACAAAGCGTTGGTGACATTGCCATGCGAGACATCGACGCCTTTCGGCCTTCCTGTGCTCCCTACAAGACTGCTTAGCGGGCCGTAGTTTGGTTGGTTTGAGTACATACCTGATGTATAGATGGCGTAGGCACCATCCTGAGGCAGAACGTGGATTATGGGTTTGGTAGCAGGGCAGGAGGCGGCAATATCCATGCTGAGCGTTAATATAAGGGCATTCGGTCCAGCAAACTGTTCGACCTTATCCCGGAGTTTGGGCAGGCAGAGGATGAATCGTGCATCGGTATCTGCGAGGATATGGAGAAGGGCTTGTTCGGAAGTGACTCCTCCGTCGATTGGGACATACTGGCAACCAGCTTTCAACACGGCGAAAATCCCAACGAGCATCTCGACCGATCGCTGCACCACGAGACATACACGCTGTCGTGGTCTCAGGCCCAATCTGATGAGATGGTTCGAAAGACGATTTGCGGCCTTGTCCATTTGCTGGTATGTGATGGTCTGGTTCAGGTGGCCACACTTGGCGGCGATGGCGGATGGATGAGCAGCTGCAATGCTTTCAAAGGCCTCATGAATCAAGCGCTGGGGCGGATCGATCTTGAGTCCGCGGCCAAAGAGAGAAACCTTGTGCTGGTCTTCCAACGAAAGACCTGACAAGGCGTGGAAGCGTTCGGTGGCCTGCATCTCGAACACTAATTGTCAAGTGAAGAATCCGGCTACAAGTGAAGCAAGTGAATTCGAAGCAGTCCAAGATGATCGGAAGTGTACCGCTTTGCAGAGCTAGAAAGGCTATCGCGCGTGAGACCGATTATAAGTTGTAGATACGCAATTTTAGTGCCATGTTGAAAAGTGAACTTGTTGCTAGCTTGCTACCAGCTCTTTATATGTAAGCTAGCGGAACAAGATCGTCAGTCGACCCATCCATATTCGGGAATTTATGCACAACCTTCAGCGAGCTACGGATCATGTGGGTCGAATATCCTGTTAATCAAACAGGCATCCAGCCTAGGGCCTGTCACCCATAAATTAGATTGCGACCCTCTCGATGCTGTAAGCCCATGAAGTTACCGATTTTCGTAGGGAGGTCAAACATTCTGCTAAGCACCGTCAACCATGATAGCCTTTGCCGCACCGGGCAAGGTGACTGTTCCTTGCCCAATCGATGTACAATGCCAGGCAGATCTGCACGAAGAAATCTCCCGCGAATCAACGGGGCTGGCAAAACTCCTGGATCTGCTGTTGCATACTCGCTATCCAGTCGAAAGCAGGAGCTGGAATGATGAAATGAGGTCTGTGTTATGAACACAATTAATCGTCTTGCAAGTTGCATTCGCGAATCAAAGCGCTGGGCTCGCGGTAATACTTCCAGATTCTCACCTGCGAGCGCGTAGTGGTTTCATGTTGTTGGTTGGGAACAAAGCTTGAGGGGGGATTGCGGGTAAGTGGAGACCTTCTAAAGCAGCTTCACATCGCGTAGTGTGCCAAGTGTTCTTGATTTTGTCGCGCCTGGCCATGTCAATCCATTGCTCCGATCCATATGCATTCGAGGCTTTGAGTCTGCTAGTCTTGCGTCTAATGTGGTATGTGTAGAATCTCAAGCTTGCATGTGATGTAGGTAGAGCTGGCTTGGCCATATGCGGGCGGATTTCGCAATATAAATGCTTCGTATATGCACTTGGGCGCGGAGAATTACCTGGAGAGCGTTACCTCTGGACGTTCCCAAGCGAGAATCACATAACCCGACACAAAAACCCAAAGACGGTTTGAGCCCGCAGAAAATCTGTTCTGATGAATGCCATTTACTACTGTCCGGACAACAGAGCGTACCGCGAATGACGCTACACCCATACTTATGGAGTACATGTTTCGTCTGAGATGTTTCCTTTGTACGGCAGCCGAACCACGTTTACGATATGAAAGGGCTTACCCGAGTTGGCCTAGCCGACCGAGAACCTGCTTTTGTTTGATCATGCATAAAAGCAATCGAGGTAACGAGGTGGATGATCGGACAGAAAGATACTTGTTTTACCATTTCGCGATTCGTTCAACGGCAGTGCTAAGGTCACATTGGCTGCTTTCCCAATTACGAAAAGTATGTGCGCCATATCTTGCAAGAAACAACCTGTAATGATAAGATCATCGCAGCGATAGATCAAGACGATCGCGACCATGGATCCACCGGCTTTGAACGTTACCATAATGGATTTGGGTGTTGCGCTCGTACAGTTGAACAGACCGAAAAAGCGCAACGCATTTTCGCAAAGCGTCATAAACGAACTGACCGAGGCCTTGGGTCAGCTCGACCGTAGTCCGACTGTTATGGCTGTGGTATTGACCAGCTCTGGGCCATTCTGCGGTAAACCGGCCAACTCCGCCCAAAGGGTCCTTCAGGCTGACAAGCCATTTAATAGCCGGAGCTGATCTTGGCGAGCTGGCAAAGCTCACCACCGTCGAGGCGTAAGAACTTCAGGCACTGGTCCCATGCCATAATCTCGCTGATCCCGTGCAGGCACCGCATTGAGTGGCTGAAAGACTTGAAGGACGCCTTCACAAGTTTTCGGAAACCAGTACTGGCAGCTGTGAGAGGATTTGCGGTACGTCGGCCATGATCTATGCCCGAACAATCTAACAGTACTTGCTAGTTCGGGGGCGGATTTGAGATCGCACTCATGGTAAGAGCATATCCCACCGATCCGACGGGCATCAGCGCCTAAAGAATGGCCAGCTCCTTTGGAGTACCTACGTAGACCGGCTGATGATCATACTGCATGTAGTGCGATATGATCTTTGCTTCTGCAGACGCTCACTTTGGGCTCCCTGAAATCAAACTGGGAACTATTCCTGGAGCCGGCGGCACGCAAAGGTAGGAGACCAACACTTTCTTGCTGCTCGAGTCATTGACAGTAGTGAAGGCTGACCAAGGCAATCGGCAAGCAAAAGGCCATGGAAATGATTTTAACCGGGTCGTCTGCAACAGCCTTGGAGATGGAGCGGTTCGGTGTTGTCAACCGGGCCATGTCGCCGGGAGAAGACGTTCTGGAGGCGACCCTGGAGATGGCGCGGAAAGTGGCATCCTCTTCTGCACCCGCAGTGAGGTTGGCGAAACAAGCGGTATTGGCAGGTGAGTTGATCCTGTCCAAAGTCGGATGGCCCCGAACTGACACTTACCAGCCGAAACAACGACTCTGCAGGCGGGGCTGGATATTGAAAGCGCCTTGTACTACAGCAGCTTCTCGCTCGATGACTGTCGCGAGGGTATCCAGGCGTTTCTAGAGAAACGTCCGGCAAACGTGCAGCACCGCTGATGTATCTCCATATCTTGCGAGATTGTCCAGGTGTTTCTAGAGATCCTTTTCGTACCCTACTCTTACAATAACACATTCGGTCCTTCTTCGTGTCGCTTATGATGATATCTCCGTGCCTGCAGCGTGACGCATGTCGGATCGCGGGCAAATCTCCGGAAGGAGTATTGCAACCTCATGACCTCCATTTTCAAGGCGGTAACAAGGGAACACGTGTGTTTAGAGCAGTCGCATCGATTGCATCGATAGGCTCGAAAGGAATGTGCCCCGCTGGATTGAACTGTACCGCTGTGGTGTGAAGAGAAGGTCGATGGTGTTGGGCAGCGCGGCGCGAGACCCGCGAAACTTGAGGGACCGCTGGGCTTTTATACGATCCTCATGAGTCGAGAACGCCCGCCCTTGGCCATCTTCCTCTTTCTGCCATATTCTGTCATGATAGGTTCTGCTGTCCATGATGCCGACATTTCCTTCTTCATTTGTGCCAGGCGTGGGAGTGAGGGCGCGTGGCTGGCTTTGTGGCGGAATTGGTGCTCTATCAACTCTGACGTCTGTCAGGTCCGTCTTCGTAGACACAATGGCGAGGCCTTCATCAATGGTGCGCGAAATCAGACGCTGAGCTGGGAGCGACGTGGGACGTCTGATTATACACGTTACACACATGGTGAGTTAAAGTAGATCTGACGTTCTGACGACGTCATCTAGTATCTCAGGTCCGCGGAGGCGGGCACAAACGAGTAGAAGAGGTATATTGACTACTCCTTCTCTCACTACATACGTTTTACACTCCCATGGATGAGTTTTTGTCCTGAAAATTGGCGAGAATTACCCAAGCTTCTGGTGACTCTGCCCCGTGTAGTGACATACACCGACATTGCGGGTTGGGTTTGCAAATCAATTGAAGGGTGTTTCTAAGATGTTCCGATCTTACGACAGTCAGGCCTGCTCATTCCATGCTGGATCATCAATATGCTAGTGGTCGTGCAGCACACTTGAGGAGTTTCCTGGACTGTTCGATTCGGCGCAAGGAGCAATGGTACGAGGACAAGTCTTGACAGCAGTAATTTGAGGATGAAAGTATCAGGCGGAGTTACCGAAGTTTGAGAGTGAGTACAAGCCGCCTCGACCTGTGCGGTTGTTCACATCAGTATTGTCATTCATGTCTACTCTAATTGATTGACTACATTCACGCTAGGTCTCGTGTCAAGCACTTTGAATATCACGTTGTACATTGCCGCTCACATATCAATCATGTCACGCTTAACATTTAGCTGAACTTAGCTAACACGTCCTAGTATGCTGTCAGTGATTCAGTAATCGCTACTGTCACTCCAAACTCATAGTGTTTAAACAACAATGACAAGTACAGTAAAGAGCGGTCGGTCTTTTGGCAGACTACAACGTCATACAAACCATACCCACCCTACACTTAAACACCCTTCTCTTAACTATAAACACTCTAACCGCAGCCGTTCATCCAGGTTACGCCAACCCAGAACCCAAGTTCTACCCCAGGTCAAGGCTACCTTCTCGCTCCACGTCAGCCCAGCGCAGCCTATCCACTCGGACTGAATTAACCCGATGGTGGAACTTCAAGGAGCAGGCTAAGCGGCGAACAAGGTAGCC
>Ga0265797_10010973_pt1 | contig 11437 bp, 12 predicted proteins | sample P2T30metagenome_FD_192433 | JGI IMG/M metagenome (GOLD analysis project Ga0265797, IMG submission 192433) | Plant litter microbial communities from East Loma Ridge, Irvine, California - P2 T30 | ecosystem: Environmental > Terrestrial > Plant litter > Unclassified | place: USA: California... | reverse complement strand
AACAGGGTTGATGAGAGGGGGGTACAGAGGGGGGGTATTTATAGGGGGACGTAAACAGGGGAAGATGTGATGGTTGGAGGTATGTGGCTTTTTTTTTGACAACGTACGGGAGAGATATGGGCACAAGCCTCTTTTTTCATGGCATAGCATGCCATGTTACAGTGGTAGGGGGAGGTGTAGTGGGAGACTGTAGGAAGATGCTGTATTATACTGTAAATACTCTTTCATTCTTCAAAGACATGGAAAAGGCGCGCAAGAGCAAGCCGTTCAGCTCTGGTATATGCCATCTGATCAAAGTCGCGCCCCCCTTCCCCCCAAAAACGCCATTAAAATGCTGCAACCTCGAACGCCGTTTTTTTCCCACATGACCTCGGGTGCTCGCTCAACTAGATACTTCCAAACAAGCTCGTCAATGATCATCAACCACTGTTCTCTTGATTGATACCCATGGCTTCCTCAAACTCCTGATCATCATCGTCCTCTTCATCTTCCTCGTCCTCCATCCCTCCCATTGTCGTATCTGCACCCTCACCGCCCGCAGCCGCATTCCCATTGACCGCTCCGACGGGCCCTCCAAAGCCCGCACCACTTACGCCCACTTCATCGTCCATGTCGACATCCTCATCATCCTCGTCCACCTCTTCCTCCCACGCACCCTTGACTCCCCACCCCACGCCCGTGAAGCAGTACCTCTCCGGCGGCAACCTAATCCCAAACTCCCTCTCGACACGGGGCAGGGCAATGCGATTCCGCTCCTGCGCCACCTCGCTCATAAACTCCTTGCCCAGCGTGCCCTGGAAGGTGCTGGCCGCGCGTGCGCCAACCGCCGTACGCAGCGCATTGAGCGAGATGCCATCTTCGCCCGACTCTGCATTCGCGCCGCCCCGCTTCTTGGACGTCGACGTCGTCGGCAGCGGCGGCTCGTACGATAGCGCGTCCGATAGGATCGAGGATGTGTAGCGGTAGGCAAAGTCGAGCAGTTGGAGGGGCACGCGCTCCGTGTAGGCGTGCACGCCCATGTTGGCGAGGATGAGATGGATGAGGCGCGCGTCGCGAGGTCGCTTGCTTCCGCCATTGTCTTGGAGAGATGTAGGAGGGAAGGCGGCGCTCATGCTGGCCGTGGGGTTGGCGGGCCCGCCGTTGGCTTGTTGCGATAGCTGTGTGTTGGGCTGTGGTTGGGTGGGCGGACTGAGTGTCGGTGCATTTGCCGTTGCTGGCGGCGTGGAAATGCCGTTTTGCATGTTTTCTGCAGCCGGCGACGCCATTTTGGTGTGGCGGGCGAGCGATGTGTATTAACTTCTTGGTCCGACTGAATCGGTGGTCACGGAGCGTGTTGGTGAAGTCGCGCATGTCGCGAGTCGACTAGGCTTGGCACGCACGCCGAGATACATAATCCGGGGAAAACAACGTCACAGCAAAGCAAAGCAAAAGTGACAGATCTAAGTAGAAAGATCTCGTATTATGCTAAATGTATATTGATAGTTCTTTTTTTTAAAAAAAAATCACATTATCCTCCATACGCCAAATCATGCTCTCGAATGATCGGTAAGAGCATCCTCTTCATCGCCAGTCGCCTCACTAGCAATGCTCTCATGCAGACTAGGCGTCTTGTCCTTCTTTCCAATGCGCTTGATGGAGCCCCAGACGCTGGCCTTGTCCTTCGGTGTTCCAATGCTCGGGCTATTCCCTACACTATCCGTACTTTTGCCCAAACCGAAGAAGCCACTTGAGCTCTCTTCTTCTGTCTCATCAGGAGTACCAGGCACTTCGCCCGCTTTCGTCTTAGAGAAGAGGGCGTTCTTCTTGCCGAACGTCAGGAACTGATTGGTGCTGCCTTTGCGTGTCAACTTCTGCATGAACGACTCTTTACCGATTGAGCCTGCATGATCCGACATTGAGTGAGATATGCTGCGTTCAAGCGATTCGCGTGGAGAAGCTTCGGATGCATCGGCCGTAGAAATCGATGGTGTATCGCGTGACATGCGAGAGTCATAGTGTGGTGAGGTTGCATCCAGAGAGTCGCCCGCCTCGGACGAGGTAGTCTTGTCTTTTCGGGAAGCCTTCTCCGCCTTGTCTGCCTTGGCCTTCTTCTCCTTCTCCTCCTTCTTTTCTGCCTTCTCTGCCTTCCTCGCTTCTTTCTCAGCAGCTTTCTTGGCCTTGTCTTCTTCGTTCTTCTTATTCAACTGGAACATGGTAAAACTTGCTGCTGCTGGATTTAATTGCTTCGGGGGCGTAGGTGGAATTGGTCCAAGCGAGGAAGTCGAAGGTTGCGCTTGCATGTGCGAAGCAGAAGACTGCGGTCGGGTACCGATAGGCGCTTGAGTAGGTGAACGCGTGTTTGAGGGAAAGTCCAGGACATCGTCATGCATCATGTCATCGCTAATCAGATTGGCGCTGGATCCATGTTGCATAGAGGGACGGCGTGATCCTAATCGTGACCACGAAGTGGTATTTGTATTATTGACGCTCCAGTCAACTCCAAGCGGGCTGGCTCGAGCGCCAAAGGCATCCACATTCCAACCAAACCGCGTCTGGCTCTCAGTGGATGGTCGTGGCAAGGCCATGCCTTCTAGTGAGTTTGCAGAGCCTTGACGTGGGGATTCTGGTCTCTGAAACCCCAACATGGAACGCAACCATGGATCGTCCCCCTTTGCACTGCCAAACATGTTGAAAGGTCGCTTGCGCGTAGCCACATGCTTCGGACTGCTAATCGATTCGATAGGTTGTGTTTTGGTGCGCATGAACGCGTCGTACCATGCACCCTCAGAATGGCTACCGCGGCGGCGTGAACTTCCGAGGCCATCAAGACCATGCTCCTCGCGAGGCAGTGACTGGCTTTGGGACGGTTTTAGGGAGCCCAAGGCAGGTCCGTCGTCCGAAATTGTCTTACCACGTGCCCGGTTCAATCCAAAGAGCCCACCAAAGCGACTAGCTTGGGGGTTGATCTGGAAGGAGCTTGACGTGGATTGTATTGAGCGCCGGTCGCTGTCCATGTTGTTGTCGTTGGACGGATAGAACTGCAACTCTGCAGCACTTTCCCGGGGACTTGCGAAAGCACTGGGAGAACGACTTTGCGGTGAAGTGGGTGAGCTCGAGTCTTGCGTGGGGTTCATGGTGCCGGGAGCACCAAGACCGGGCAAGACGTTTCTCATGTTTGGCGATGGGTTGAGTGAAGGATCCTGAGGTGGGCCAGGATCGTCATCTTCGTCTTCGGTCAAGCCCAGGTCATCCGCAAACAGCCCCGCTGGAAGCAGCGAACCAGCCGTGGGACTCATAGGGGCACCACCAGTCAAGCTCTCAAAGTCGGCCTGCGAAAAGGAGGTGTTGTATGTACGTGGAGGTAGTGCCATGCCGTTGACTGGATTAAAGTAAGGTGTGGCCTGACCAAACGATGGTGACGAGGTTGTGGGAATGCTGTTGAACGGAGCCGACGAAGTGTGCACAAAGCCAGCAGTAGCTGCAGACAAGACTTCCTCGCGCATGCTGAGAGGGCGCGCACGCTGGCTGTTCCTCCTGGCTGGCGGCCCCATGTCCGCAGCAGTAGGTGCTGAGAAGAGCTGGGGTTGGCTCAGACGACGTTGCTGCATGTATGTTAACCTGTTCGCAGCGTCTTGATGAGCCCGCTCGGCTTCGGCATATAATGCCCAAGCCTGTGCATACTGTTGCTGCAGCAGACCAAGCGTCATTTTCCATCGGTTGTCCTCTTCCTTTTCTGCACTGTCGGTACCGTCTGGGGCCTCTGCTCCCTCTTGGCCTTCTTCCAGCTTCTGCCTCTCCTCCTCCAGCGCCTTGATGTGGATGCCCTTTTCACGGATGGCGTCCTCCAAGACCTTGTTCGCCTGCGTTTCATCGGCATACTTGTCTTTCAATTCCTGGATGCGCCTTTCCGAGGCTGATTGGTACTCGGCCTGCTCTTGCTTAATCTTCTCGGCCGTGTTGCGGAGTTCGCCCGCCTCCCGCGTCCACTTGGCGACATCGTCTTTCAACTTGTTCCGCTCGGCTTCTTTTTGGCGGAGGAGACGTTCCTGCTGAGCGCGCCTGGTTTGGGCGGCGGCATTCTGGCGTTCAAGACTGGCCACCTCTTTCCGCAGATCTCGGCTGGCGTCTTCCTTCTCCTTCAGTGCAGCCTTCTTCTCGTCGCGCTTGTCAACCAGGATAGCTTTCTGGGTGACGAATTCTTGGTCCTCGTCCTGGATCTGCCGCTCCACATCGTCGAGCTCGCGTCGGAGCGCATCCAGCCTTTCCGTCAACTGCCTGATTGAGTCTGGGCCTTCGGCCTCTTGCGTGATGCGTGCCTGGTCCTGCGACTGCGAGGCTGGCGAGCTCTTCCTCCCAATGTCCGGGCGCCTCAAACGGGAGGTGCTGTTGCTGTGTTCGCGTGTCATGGGCGGGGCGGTGACGGCGGTGACGACGTCGGCAAGCGTCTTGTTCGGCCGGATGACGGGCGTAGGCGTGTAGTCGTTGTCGTCGCTGGTGGCCTGGCCATCTTTCTGCGGGTGTGGACCGTAGAAGTCATCGGACGCGGCGGGGAGGGTGCGGAGACGTATGGGCACGCTGGGGGCTTGGAAGCTGGACGAGTTGAGGGTGACGATGCGAATGGTGTAGTGGCGGTCCGGTTGCAGGTTCTCGATGGTGATGGAGCTTTCTTGCGGGGAAATGTCGCCAACTGCGGCATGTCAGATATGGTCGCGTGCCACGAGTAAACAGACACATACTGTCTATGCCGTTGATGCGGATCACGTATTTCAGAACAGAGGTGCGTTGGTCTGGCGGCTTCCAGTGCAGCAACACGCCGTCTGCCTTTATTCCGGCGAGCGACACCAGCGGCGCAACAGGGACTTCGAGGCCAAGGACCTGGACCAGCTTCTCGACGGGCTGGGTCAGGACTTGGTAGGCGCGGAAGGCGACCCTGCGTGGACGATTAGCACGCGCAGGTAGATATTTGTTTCTTCACCTCCATACCAGAACAGCGCGCAGACAATGCAGGCAGTGCGCAGCCAGCCCGACGACGAAAACAACAGCGCCTCCATGTCATGGCGGGCCACGTCCGGCGGCCAGTAGAGCGAAGACGCAGGTTCGGAGAACATGGTGACGGGATCAGGCGTCACCGGCCTGGGTGTGTCGGCTCTATCTAGTCTCTCGTCTCTAGTGTGTAGCCTCTAGTCTCGGGGGAGGTTTTGGTCAAGTTTGCTTTGTGAAGGGCGGGCGCCATGGCGTGCATGCATGGCCGCACTCAGCCGAGACCGACGACAGGCATTTCCTAGCCTCTACAGGGTATGCGGTCTGCCGTCTGCCGTCTGCGCCCAGCTTCTCCGCCTCCCGCTTTCACTCTTTTGCTCCATGGGCGCTAGCGGGGGGGGGTGGGGGGGCGGCGGCGCTGTGGCTTTGATGCAACGGAGAAGACGAGATGGGGCGTCGCGAGACATGGGAAACGGAGCATGGCGGACATCATGTCAAGCCCGTCACGGGAACATGTTGGCACTGTCACGCAGCCTCGGCCTTTGATGGAGCCCAGAGCGCGTCCCAACATTATCTACTCAACAACCCCTCCATTTGCGCTACAGCCTCCAATCTGCTCGCGTCCCTGCAGCATGTGAAGGAGAAATCTCCCCACTCGCCAGAGAGCACATATGCAGTCACAGCCATCCCCGCCCTCGCCATGGAGGGCCATGGGCAAGTCTGCCAAATTCCTGCCGCAGCAACCGGCTCAGCAGACCCCATGACCGCCGACTGACGTCCGTGATGGGCGCGCGCGCGCTCGGTAACATAGCTCTCACCATCTCACCACTTGCTCTTCGCATACCTACCTAGGCCGCCCAAACTGACCTCAGCTACGTCGCGCCCTCGACCCCTAACGCACTCGCCCACTCGCGCCTGCCCTCGGCCGATATAACAAGGCCAAGGCCCCCACTGGCATGTGAAGAGCGAAGTGCAGATTCCATTGCTTGCACCACAAAAAACCCTCTCCCTTTTGCTCCCAACGTTCTCTCCCAAGACTGCACACATCCATCCACCCTGTCCAGCGCACGAGGGCTGTTGCGCTCCACACACGGGAACCATGAATTACGTGCGTTCCATTACCGGCAGTGTCTCCAAGGGCTGGAACTCGATCAACCCCGCGACCCTGAGTGGTGCCATCGACACCATTGTCGTCGAGCAAGAAGATGGCACCCTGGCATGCTCCCCCTTCCACGTCCGCTTCGGCAAGTACCAGATTCTGCGACCCTCGGACAAGAAGGTCGAGTTCCGCGTCAATGGCGAGCTGCAAGACTATTCCATGAAGCTGGGCGAGGGCGGCGAGGCCTTTTTCGTCTTCGAGACGACGCGCTCGATTCCCGCCGAAATGCAGACATCGCCCATCGCCTCGCCTGCCGCCAGTCCCGAGCAGAAGCCTGTAGAGCTGCCCTCCGAGCGCGCTTTCGACGACGAGCCCGAACCTCTCGACCTCGACGGCAACAGTGTTAGGAGAAGAGGGCGCATGTCCATGTCGGTGCCTCTCTCGGACAGCATGCTTGAAGACGATGGGTACGGGCGCCCAACGTCAGGGGACTGGTCGGGCTTCCACATGCAGAGGGCAAGCACCGACGAGACTGTTCCTTCTGTCAAGGACGGCTTCGCCAAGACATTTGAGCCATCACAGACACATGGGCCGCTGCAGATCAGTAGGGAAGATGCGACTGCCTGGAACAGATCCACTCGCTCGACAAGCCCGCCGCCAATCTCACCCAGTGAAGCGCTCGCCCGCGCCATCAAACTGTCCAAGAAGCTCTTCACCTCGAACATCCCTAACAAGGTCACCGAGACGGGCGACTTGGAACTCGACATGACGGGATACAAAAGCAGTGAGGAGGATGCTTTGCGCGCCGAAGTCATTGCCAGGCGCATTCTCTCGGATGAGCTCGCCGGCGACTACGACATTGGCGCACTGATCGGGACCGACGAAAACGGCAATTTGTGGATATACAGCAGTGAAGAGGCCAAAGCGGCTGCCATGGCCAAGACGTCGATGAATGTTCTCAACGAGGCAGCCCTTCAGTCGACCGACGCTCTGTCGGACCCCGGCTACCAGAGCGACAGCGGCCGTAGTGATGACACCGTTCAGTTCCAGATGCGACGAGACTCGGATAGTGCCCTGGGCTTGTCTGCACCGCAGTCACCCGAAGCACGCAAGAGCGAGACCAAGACATATGCCAAGACACTGCGTCTAACAAGCGAACAGCTTCGAGCCCTCAATCTAAAGCCTGGTGCAAACACTATGAGCTTTACTGTCAACCGGTCCAAGTGCGAGGCCTACATGTTCTACTGGAAGCACGACGTACCTATTGTCATCTCCGATATTGATGGTACCATTACCAAGTCGGACGCCCTAGGCCATGTCTTGCACAGAATCGGACGAGACTGGACACATCAGGGAGTCGCCAAATTGTACACTGACATAGTCAACAATGGCTACAACATCTTCTACCTCACTAGTCGCTCCGTCGGCCAAGCTGATACAACACGAGCTTACCTAAACGGCGTTGTACAGGACAACTACCGCCTACCAAAAGGCCCAGTCATCATGAGTCCAGATCGTACGATTGCCGCCCTGAGGCGAGAGATCTATCTGAGAAAACCAGAGGTCTTCAAGATGGCCTGCTTGCGCGACATCATGCAGCTTTTCAACAAGCCGCCGCATCAAACCCCCTTTTACGCCGGCTTCGGAAACCGTTTCACCGATGCGCTCTCTTATCGTTCTGTCAACATTCCTTCGACACGCATTTTCACTATCAACTCGAATGCCGAAGTCAGTCTCGATGTCCTGTCCCTCAATACTTACAAGACCGGTTATGCCAGTATGCGAGAGATTGTAGACCACTTCTTTCCCCCCGTTGGGCTCCTAGTTCCCGCCGGAGGCGAAGCATATACAGACTTCAACTATTGGCGCGAGCCAGTCCTCGATATTGAGGATTTTACTGACAGCGAAGATGAAGAGGATGACGAAGATGATCACACCGAAGCGGCTAGCATTCGCAGTGAGGACGAAGGATCGGAAATCGGTGAGGATCTCGAAGGGAGCTACATGTCACGAGAGTCACTGGATGAGACCGGCATGGGTGATTCTGTGATTGAGAGTGTAGAAGGAGGTGATTATGTTGAAGAAGACGAGTACGTGGATGAGCAAGAGACAGACGGGGAGGAGGGTGAAGTTGAGGAATCTACACCGACTGAGGAAGAGCAAGTCGACATGGGCAAGTCTGCAGAACGTATGAAGACGTTGGATGTCAGCGACTCCACGCCTACGCCGCGCGTAAGCCCAGGACGGTAGCCGTGGATATAGTTGTTGTTTCCATTTATTGTTGCATAGCATGGCATGGTTTGGCGTTGGTAAAGCTTAGATCTATAGCTTTGTATAGATGGTGAGGTATCTGTTAGTTCCTACCGATTTTATAGGCATAACATATTCAACTTTTTTACTGTATTTATCGCATCCATCCCCATATAGAGCGCATATAATGGATGGAACAGCACCTTGACTGCTCTCTTAGTTGTTGATACAACACCATGCAGTGTCACTCGGCATTGATATATTGCCTTTATACGTCTAGTCTCTCTCTCTCTCTCTCTCTCTTCCACTGCGCAAAACCTCGCACGTGGATTGCTGACCCCTTTTACAGTCACTCACTTACTTGTTACGTCAGTACCAGCTGATTCGGTCGCGGTGAATAGGCGGCCGCTTTCACACCGCAACGGTTTGGTTTCTGGCGTATTACCTCCTGTCTACCTCAGTATATATATGACCCCCTCCACCCTTCTTCTCCATCACTACACAACAAAGCAATCAACACCTACCTCACCCTTTCTATATTACATACTTGCAAACGACCAACCAAGGTCTGCACTCGCACCAAGATGAAGACTTCAACCTCCATTGTTGCCCTCGTGGGCCTCTTCTCCATGGTCCTCGGCGGCGCCATCCCTAGTGGAACACCGGTCAACGCCCTCGAGAGCATGCCCGACGATGTGAGTGAAGATACCGAGCCATTCTGGGCCGTCAAAACACTTTTGAGATTTACTAACCCCAAAACCCAGGATTTCAACGCCCTGTCAACGCCCTGCCAGCAGTGTTCAAAGATCTACACAGACTGCCGCAAGGTATGTAGTTGAAAGACGGAGAGGTTTCAATATTGATATACTGATGTTTTTGGTCAGCCCTGTCACTATGATTACTGCAAGCCCATCTGCAAAGATATTGCTTGCAAGTCCATCGTCAACGGCAAGGACTGCAGCTCGCTGTGCCTTTGGTACTGCTAGAGGCAGTGTGTCTCTTACATTGCAAGAGCTTAAGTAAGACACGGGCTGGGTGCTTTAGCTTGGTGAGAGGGGGAGAGAAGAAGGCGTCTACAATAGATGCGGGGGTTGTTCACGGCATAGACTTTGGATTTCTGGATGGGAGGTAGTATACACACGACAATGACTGCATCTTTTCAAATCTAATTGGTGGCTGCTGAATACCCCGCTGGGTAACCTTGACATGACATGGGATTACAACCGAGTCAGGCTAATTTACGTCTGGGAAAGTGGTAAGAAACTCTGGCAATTCTGGCGAGAAACTCGGACCGATGTCTAATGTAGAGTGAAGACCTCGCTACCTTCACCGGAAGGAGCTAGCGCAGCCGGTCTGCAGGGTCCTGACATGGCTGAAAGCTGTTCATGAGGCGACTTTTCCGGGCCCAGATGTCAGCCAACCCCGTCTCATGACCACCACGGCATTATTTCTACTTGAATATGTACTTCTTCCCCGCTGACCCAGCATCGTGCTTGTCGTCTACTTCTTACTCTCCGCCATGATGAGCCCTGAACCCCGCTCGTCGACGAGTGTCTCATCCGAACGCGACTGCCCCTCACCACCAGCGAGATCGGCGCGGCCACTACTTTGGAGGCTGTATGTGTCGCATACACTTTCGACGTGGAATGCACGAACATTTGAGTTCGGCGCGGTGATTTTCCTAGCCGCAATTTTCCCAGGCACATTGTTCTTTGCATCCTGTTACGCTCTATTTCGGTCTGCGGCTGCGACTATCCTGGGCGCATGGATCGGCGGCCAGGTTGACCGGAAAAATAGACTACATGTGGTCCGCCAGAGCATTGTATGGCAGAGGCTGTCAGTCGCTGGATCCTGCCTTATCTTGCTCTTCCTGTTGGCTGGTGGCAAAGAAAAGGGAATCACTACGTATGGCTTGTTCGTCGCCAGCGTCATTTTAGCGTGCGTTGAGAAACTCGCCTTCGTCGCCAACACAGTCTCCGTGGAGAGAGATTGGATCATTGTCGTAGCGGAGAGTCTGCAGGTGGAACGTCAGGATCTCAACAGTGCAATGCGCCGAATCGATCTAGCCTGCAAGCTCATCGCCCCCGTCGGCATTGGCCTGATTGATGGATACTCGACCAGGATAGCCATCTGGGTCGTCTTTGCCCAGAATGCCGTCAGCGTACTAGTAGAGTACTTCGCCATTGCTCACGTTTACGCTGCAGTTCCAGAGCTGGGACGCGGACAAGAGCTGAAGCATTCTGAAACACCAGGTACCGAGATGCAACAGTCTTCCCACCAGGATGTCGCTTCGACCCCCGGTCGACGTTCCACCCTTTCAAATATAGCATCGCACCTTCATCCGTGGAAAGATTACGTCCAAAATCCAGCCTTCCTCGCCTCCTTTGCGCTATCACTCCTCTATCTCACCGTGCTGGGCTTCGGTTCCCAGATGACAACGTACCTCCTCACTCTCGATTTTACCAGCACTCACGTTTCTCTTATGCGACTTGCTTCCGTGGTAGTCGAACTCTCAGCTACCGTCGCAGCTCCCTGGCTTATGAACAAGATTGGCGCCGTACGAGCAGGACTGTGGTTTATCAACGAGCAGCTTCTCTGCATCGCCTTAGCCGTCGGATTATACGTTACAATGGACAACAAAGCAATGCTAGCAGCCGGTGTTCTGGTTCTCGGCATATGCCTGTCCCGCCTCGGTCTCTGGGGATTCGACCTTTCCGTACAATACCTGGTTCAAGAAGATGCGCCAAAGGCCACACGTGGCTCCTTTTCGGCCATTGAAATGTCGCTACAAAACCTCTTCGAACTGCTTTCTTTTGCTACAACAATGGTGTTTTACCGACCAAAGGACTTTAAGATTCCAATCTTTATCAGCGCGGGCGCAATTGCATCGAGCGCAGCGTGTTTTGCTGGCTTTGTAAGGAAGAAGAGGGGGCACTTGTTGCACACGGACAGGTGTGTTAGGAGGATATACAAGAGCAAAACGGGAAGATACCAGGTCCTACCGACAATCGAGGAAGAAATTGAGACTGACGACTATATGAGCTATGGCAGCAGACACGAAGTGCGATGAATTAAAAAAGGTAGAAATCAATTAAATTGAACAACTTTATCCAAGAAACAAAGAATTTT
>Ga0265797_10010972_pt1 | contig 11437 bp, 9 predicted proteins | sample P2T30metagenome_FD_192433 | JGI IMG/M metagenome (GOLD analysis project Ga0265797, IMG submission 192433) | Plant litter microbial communities from East Loma Ridge, Irvine, California - P2 T30 | ecosystem: Environmental > Terrestrial > Plant litter > Unclassified | place: USA: California... | reverse complement strand
AGATTTTTTTTTTGTTTTCCCTCCTACATCATTCCGACCAAAGTATGAAGATGCTAAAATTTTGTAGAGCCCTACCTGTGTGGAAAAAAGAAGTATGCATGGAAGAGCCACTACCTATAGTGGTTGTCACCACCAGGCTGCGAACAACGCATTGTGTCTCGGCTGCACGAAGCCCACCTGATCACTTTCCGGCACTTCAAGCTGCGAGTACGCTTTACGAATCCCCCCTGCTGAGGACTGTCGATCAACGGACTAGTGTGGGCCTGGAGCGAAAGCATGTTTGCCTTGGCCTGACCCGTCTGCGGATCTTCAAAATTGATAAGGTATGCTACTATTAGATTGCGATCGCAGAGGTACCAGGTACGCTGTACGTCCGGACCTGTGACTTGGTATAGTGCATGCTGATATTTGATTTCTACATACACATCTCGTCTCCTCAGTATGGAACTTCCACCGAACCGATTTATAGATACACGCCTTCCATTATCTCACTGCTTCGGCACCTGTGGTCTTGATTTTCTGGACCTCAGACCGACACAATTTTGCTCAGAGCCATACCGCCTAAGGATTTCGCCGCTCAATATTGACGAGGATTCTTTTGTCAAGATGTCACACTTTCAGGATGACACCGTCAAGAACAAACACACTAGTGCACATGTCAGTCAGGGCCTCTTCTAATCTCTGCAGATTGCGATCACATACCTGTTCATTCGAGCTTTTAGATATCTCGGCTAAAGCCTCCCTTCTCCGAGCAACGTGCCAGGTGTTGCCTACTTCATGAAGGAACTTTTCGATCCTCCTGCCCGCCGTCATTCCCCGGGATGACCAGCCGAATGCTTTCGATCCAGCGGACTCGAGCGCAGACGCACTGAGATTGGCACAGGCTGCCTCGTCGAAAGAGACTGGATTGGCTTTGTCTGCCATGGAGATCCGTACCGAGCCCTCCAGGAGACTGATGTACAGTGAGCGAATGTGCTCTGCTCCAAGCACGCCCCATGTCTGCGCCCATAGGTCGAGCGGATCGGGCGACGGTGGAGAAGCGCGTTCATCAGAGATATCGGCTCCTATCGAATGTATGAAATTGGCCCAATGGTTTGGGAGATCTCGGACTACGAATGTGGTTTCGGAGTATTAGGCTTTCATGGACTCCTGGCGGACGATGCGGCAGACTTGGCTGAGAGCGAGCGCTGTCGTGGACCCGGACAGGCCTGCAGTGAGTTGCGGCCCATCTCGCAGTTCTTTTGCGTCGGGGTATAGTGTGAAGGTGTAGATGATGACGCGCGCTTCTGGTGGGAGGTCCATGAAGCGGAAGGGCTGTTGCGTATCGGCTTGCGAGTCGTGGGTTTTGGGTTCGAGGTTTGGTTTGGGTGTAGTGCTAGTACAGAGGTCGGTGGGTGCCGAGTCTGTATTGTTCGCGGTTGCTTTCGCCATGTTGATGGGTTGCTTCCAAAGGTTGATGGGAGCTTTGACGTGGCTGGCGCTTGTCATCAGCTGGGAGTTTTGGTGGTAAGTTGCTTTGGGCATCAATGGAAAAGTTTGGGATGTTCCGAGAGGCTCTTAAGAGGAAGCTTAAATGTGAAGAGCTTATGATTACACTCAGCGAGAAGGGACAGAACACGTGGATTATCGATTTGAGTATGAGCAAGTGAAAGAGCACATGTTCATTGTGGGGATGTCGCTGAGTGAGTGAAAGGCAGGAACAAATTATGTGGCAGCACGGTAGCACTGAACTCAGGACTAGGCATGTGACCGTGTACTTTAGGAAGTGAGGCCACGCAAACGGCTAAGATTATACACGTGTTGCGAGTGAACAAATTGAGTCCGTGAGACATCGCAAAGTCGTTCGTTTCTTCCGGTGTTGACCACTCTCACTCCTGATATCAGGCCATCACCGTCGGCCTATGTATGTGTCTGAATGAGATACTACGCCATGATCTTGTGTATCAAAGCCTTGTGTGTAGTACATCTATCTCTGAGCATCATGTTTTCGATCTTTGATCCTCCCAAAACCCTTCCATCTTACGATCGCACGTAACTCGGATCGTTGCGCATCACTTCAAATAGAGGAAATGAAGGAGCAGGTGACTCCTTCTGATGTCAGCCTATGATCGGGATCAGTTTCTCGTCGGCATGTCGTGATACCTTAGGCTACTCGCCTGTGCACGTTCAGTAACTCGGCCACTTCCACCCTGTTCTGCTCCATCCGCTCCGCACGGTCAACGCAGCCATTCTCGAGAGAGTAGCCTTCTGTGTTGGAGATAATGCGGCCGACCTCGTAGAGGACTTCGCATACCGTCCCCAGACTTCGGGAGTCATCGTCGAGTGACCGTCTGGCAACAGCACAGTTGCAACGAAAGCTTCCAGACTTTCTTCTGCTCCGAAGCCGTTGCTGGTCCATACGTCGATGGAAGGTCTGGTGTGCTTGTTGACTCGCATGTCGAGTACATCCGAGTGGAAAGACAACGTGAGTTTCAGTCGACGAATATGCGGTACAGCAAGCCTACCCCAAGTGCTGAGCCATGTTCTCAATCTGCAACGGCCGCGATCGTCCCCGTGAGTGCCATTTGCGATCAAGTTGTGTGTACTGTAGTGAAACTTTGTCTGAGACCAGTAGACGTCTGCCGCTTCAACGCGCACATCGCGGGATACCTGAGTAAGAGCTCTGATGGTCGGATTGGGTCGAGATATAAGCTCGGCGTCTCTCGCAGGATCTACGTCGTCCTGTATCGCTAGCCAGAAAATCTCGTCGCGAAGCTCCCTCGGCAAATCGATCAGGCTGTGAGGATCGTTTATTGTCAGCTCTGGTTTGTTTTCGTGTGGGCGGACGACCGCGAGGAATGCTGACCGTTGGCATTACTCGAGGTAATTCCATCGTAAGAAAGCCAATGCCGTATGATTTTGTTGGTCTGCGGATTGAAGACTGGTAAGTAGTATTGTTGGTAATATGTAGGAGTGTCAAACGTATGTAGCATAGTGGTGAATCAGAAGCTGTAGTTCATGAGAAGTCGACTCGTTTGCTCTGCTCGGCTTAGCAGCTGAGCACGTGCAGCCGCGATCAGCAGGACATGTTAGTGAAGTGGTGGCAGTGACGCGCGGAACTGATGTTGTCACGCACACTCAAGAGGCGGATCGTGGTCAGAGCATGGTCAGATATATGAATCGACGCAGTGTATGCTTCATTGATATAGGCGATATGTTCTTTAGCAGTCTCTTATGCAAGCTGAATTGGCTGTTCTCTTACGTCTTCAATCCGATCATCAAACCTGGTCAGCGCAGATGTGATCTCGGGCTCTTTCCTTTTCCCGAACTGGTCGGAGAATCAAAGCATCATTGGTTGTGCCTCATACTTTCGATCAATTTGACCAGCAGCCTACGGCAAGCTCAATTCCCATTGCGCTCGTCCCACTGACGATCGAACGTTGTCAGACTACGCTGCGCTGTGGCGAGTGTAAGCGACCATGACCTTAACCATCCGGTATTCATCTTACCTGTCGGCACCACGTCCATCGCCTTGACCGAGATGTGGAGTGGTTGCTTCAGCATATAAATTGCGGCATCGGCAATGTCTTTGGACTCTAGCGGACTGACATGACTGTTAGCCAGACCCTGTGATCATAGATCGAATGATTACTCACGTGTAGCCTTCGAAGAACTTGTCGTATTTCTCCTTATCGTGATTGACCCTCAGTGAATGGAAGTTAGTTGCCACGCATCCAGGCCTGCAGAGCGAAAGGGTTGAGGTCAGCCATTATCTCAAGTGTTGCCTTGGGTTACCCACCTGAGGGCTAGAACACGAATATTCGTGCCCACAAGTTCATTCCGAAGCGCATTGGTGAAAGCCTCTTGAGCGGCCTTGTTCGCGTGATAGACAGATTCTCCCGCGAAAGGTGGAACTTCGAGGGCTGTTACTGAAGTTATGTTCAAGATCGTGCCTTCGCCACCTGATGCTTTCTTCATGGCACGATTCAGAGTGGAGTATGTCGCGAGCATCATGCCGTTCACGTTTGTGCTGTTCATTGTGAGGATGTCGTTGATGTTGAGGTCGGGAAACGCAGCGGGTGCGCCTAGTGCTAATCCAGCCTGTAATCATTAGTCCAATTTTAAAGCGTGAGGCGATCAGTACAAGATAGTTGATACATACATTGTTGATGAGAACGTCGATCGTGCCGAGTTCGTTGACGATGGACTCGATCGCCTTGTCAATTGAGTCGTAATCGCCAACATCCGCTGTCCGATACACGCATCGACCTCCAGTGGCTTGGTCGTTTAGTCTCTTGGCAATAGCGGCCAATTTGTCCTGTCGCAATGGTCAGTAATGCCATTTCAGAGATGTACTCACTGAAACTCCACTTGTGACTTGCCTCCGACCTTGAAAGTAAGGCAACTTTAGCACCCTCCCGAGAAAGTGATTCTGCGATCGCTTCGCCGATGCCCATCGATGCGCCAGTCTGTACAGAAATGAATATTAGTCTCGAAACCCACTTGTGTAGCAATCGCAACTCGGGGAAAGTCTTACCAAAACTACATTCTTTCCGCGGAGGTCCATTTTGCGTTTTGATGTGATACTCTCAGCTGTGATAAGTTCCAATATCGATTGTATCGGTGGATGATCGTCAACGGTCCTGATGCTTCGCTGCTCATCCATGTTTGGCGTTGTAGTGGGTTATATCCTCTCTGAAAGTGGGGCAACGGCAACGGCTACCAAGGTTGAGCTTAACCACATTCGACGACCGCAAGCGCCTGGGATGTTAGGGCCATGCGAACTGCTTACAAACTGAGATGGACTGCCATAGCTGTGTGATGTCAACGCGCTTCGAATTACTTCCTAAGGAGCTTGGTCCGCGGAAAGAAGACTGTGTTGCCGCGGATTGGACTGCTGTCTTCGGCTTTGAACCCCCCACCACCACAGTGAACAGATGTTTGCACCATTTGAGAGACATGTATGAACCTTCTTGGCCAAGTGGCAGATATCTATCATAACGCAGAAGCTGTAATGCTGGCCAGCAATGCGAACAAAAGATCTTCTATGACTTGCCCTCAGTAACCGGACCATGTGATGAGTAAGAGCTCAGTCTATCAATTACTACATCTTGATTGAGAAAGACGTGCTGGCTCTGTAAAGTGCTGTCGATTCGTCTTCAAAGCTGATCGCTCTGCAAGAGCAAACGGCAACACAAAAGAGGCCCACCTTGGATGGGGTAAAAGAGGTGCCCAAACAATGAATGCACAGAGCGGTGGATAGACATGGTAATCGTCTTATGTAGTAGTCGTCTCTCGAAATTGACGCAGCTGAACTTTCCCAATTCTGCCGTGCATGGTTCTCGTTCAAAAATCAACTGAGAGCGCTGGGGGGCAACAGTCGAGTTCTGTCCACTGAAAGCAAAAGATCAACTCATCTTAACGATGAGACTGATGGAGAAACTGGGAATCGAACCCAGAACCTTCTCCACTTAACAAGAGCTGATAAGCTCGATGCTAAGAAGATGTCATACCACTAGACCATATCCCCGGAGATCAACTGCTTGATCGATGGTGTAAGTGAGCATCGTTGAAATTATGTAGCACATTATTGGTGACTACATCGATGGATGGCGATGAGATGGTCTTCGAATAATAAGCTGCAATCAGAATTGCAGGACACAGAACGTGAGTGCGCTGAATACTCTCCCGAGCTGGAATTGGTGACGCTGTTGCAACGGCTCCGCCAGCAGTCTCCTAGTCAAACGAAACGATGTCGATAGGCCTTATCGTAAAGAAGCGGTATGCAGATAAGGTCGTATACAAGCGAGCATCTATGGCGTGCGGCGGCACAGCAGCAAAGCGACATGTGGCATGAGTCGACAAAATTAGAGCAGCAGCAGCGGTGTACACCCACGATCTCCAGCCGCATGCAAGGCGTATGGATCATGACAGTGCGGTTGAACATGTGATGCGAGGCACATGGCAGAACAATGGGAGTGTGGTGGTGCAGTAGTCAGCGAACATCCTGTGCCCTTCAAGGGTGTTGTGTTTGGCTTCAGAAACCACGCAAACGCCAAGATTGACAGCTGCTTCAGCTCCTACAACCCTAACGCCACCCGACCTTCACAGACTTTGACGGTGTCGAGGCAAAGCAGCACTGACATGCCATAATTGATGGCATGTCAGATTGACACTGGCGATAACGAAGAAAGAAATACACCGTGAAGGGCATTCTTACAGCACCAATAAGAAGAGATATCTATTGTCATCATCCAGCCAACGCCACTGGAATGCCGAGATCTAGACCTCCCACGACCACAGCACCCGTGCTCGCGCCCATGGGGTCGTTCTATGCTGGCGTTCTGCTGGCGCCGGGTCATCAGACGCAGGGTACAATCCTACACTTTCGCCTGCTCTGCTCGCCCTCAGCCTCCCCGCCGCCAGCCGTGTGCGCGTGTTAGACTGGCGCGACTCTGGGCAGTCTTGGATGTCGTGAGCATCTTTTCACACGACGTTTCGTATACATACTCGCTATCTGCTCCCCAGTATATATATCTCGCGGCTGCAGTGCATTCGTGGGAGCATGTCCAGAGGCTGAAAGCCGGCACATACAGCCTGGGAGGCCAATCTTCTTCACACTACAGCAATGTCGACTGTCACTCAAGTGGTGACCAGCGTGGTCAGCGCCTCGAGCGCTGCCAGCGCTACTAGCACACTCCGTGCAAGACCTCAAGGCGGTATCCTGGAGGGCGAAGACCCATCTGTCTACGACTCGAAGAACCCCATCATCTTGTTTATCATCCAGGTAAAACATTCTCAGATAATGCTTATGACATACAGCTCAGCTCTAACATACCTTGAACCATCGTAGGCCAGCATTATCATCAGTTTCTGCCGATTGCTTCATTGGCCTCTCTCACGCATTCGCCAGCCTCGCGTTATCGCAGAAGTTATCGGTGGTATCCTACTTGGCCCTTCAGTAATGGGTCGCATACCCGGCTTCTCCGATGCCATCTTCCCGACGGCATCAATCCCCAATCTGAACCTCATCGCCAACCTTGGACTTGTCCTGTTCCTGTTCCTGGTTGGCCTCGAAGTCGATATGCGATATTTGATCAGCAACTGGAGGTCAGCAGTCAGTGTTGGTCTGGCTGGCATGGCACTACCTTTCGGACTGGGATGCGCCATCGCGTGGGGTCTGTATCAGGAGTTCTCTGACGAGCCAGACACTGTTCACATCGATTTCGGTGTATACTTGCTCTTCATCGGTGTTGCGATGGCCATTACGGTGAGTACAGTGGATTCTGCCTCTTTTGCATTGCGCTAACTTTTGTCAGGCTTTCCCTGTTCTCTGCCGTATTCTTACAGAGCTCAAGCTACTCTCAACACCCGTTGGTATCATCGTCTTGTCAGCCGGAGTTGGCAACGACGTTGTGGGCTGGATTTTGCTTGCGCTTTGTGTTGCACTTGTCAATGCAGGAAGTGGCCTCACGGCGCTTTATGTCCTCTTGACGTGTGTTGCATACTCCCTGTTCCTGTTCTTTGCAGTACGCCCGGCTTTCCTCTGGGTACTCAGGCGCCAGAACGCATTGACGGACGGCCCTTCCCAAGGTATTATTGTTTTGACTCTGATGATTGCCCTCGGCTCTTCCTTCTTCACCGGAGTCATTGGTGTGCACGCAATTTTTGGTGCCTTCATGGCAGGCCTCATCTGTCCACACGAGGGTGGCTTTGCGATCAAGGTTACTGAGAAGATTGAGGATCTCATCAGCGCGCTGTTCTTGCCGCTTTATTTCGCGCTTTCGGGACTGAACACCAACGTCGGTCTGCTCGACAATGGTATCACTTGGGGTTACACAATTGGTGTGACCGTCGTCGCCTTCTCTGCCAAGTTCATTGGCGCATCACTGGCCGCTCGGTTGACTGGAATGGTTTGGCGAGAGTCATTCACTATTGGATCGCTCATGTCTTGCAAGGGTCTGGTCGAACTCATCGTTCTCAACATCGGACTGCAGGCTAAGATCCTCAGCACAAGGACATTCACCATCTTCGTTGTCATGGCTCTTATCACAACCTTTGCTACTACACCACTTACTGCTGCGCTCTATCCGCCATGGTACCAGAGGAAGCTTGAAGCATGGAAGCGAGGCGAGATCGACTGGGACACTGGCAAGCCGCTCGATGGCAGCGACGGTGACACGGATGTTGTCAGAGCCAAGCTGCAATCAAACAAGGTGAAGAGCTTGATGGTCTACTTGCGCTTTGACAACATGCCGACGCTGCTTGCATTTGTTTCTCTGCTCAGCGGCAAATCAAGCGACACCGTGAAGAGATCACATCCTTCGCTGGGAAGATCTACGGCGACAGCTGAGGCGGAGGAGAACGTGACTGTCCAGGGAGATTACACCAGGAAGAAGCCGCTGCAAGTACACGGCATCCGACTTGTGGAACTGACCGAGCGTAGCTCTACAGTCATGAAAGTGTCGGAGGTCGACGAATACTCGCTGTTCGACCCTGTCCTCAATGCCTTCCGCGTGCTTGGCCAGATCTACAACTTGGCCGTCTCGGGCGAGGTCACTATCTCACCCGTCAGCTCTTACCCAGATGTTCTCGTCAACAAGGCGACGGACGAATCTTCAGATCTCCTGCTCCTACCATGGAGTGAGACAGGTGGTCTCACGGAAACTCAGACCATCTCCAACGACAGCGTCAGGGACAAATTCTCCAACGATGCTTACACTCAGTTCATTGCCAGCACACTCGCGACTTCGACGTGCAACACCGCTGTGTTCATCAACAAAGGCTTCAGCGGTACACTAAATAACAATCGACCATCCACTCTAAGTCGGTCGGCAAGCCGCTTGAGTCTGCGAAGACATAGCGAGTACCAGACTCTTCCGGCTCTGGATCGCAGCCACCACATCTTCTTCCCCTTCCTTGGAGGTCATGATGGCCGTGCTGCTCTCCGTCTTGTGCTACAACTCGCGGAGAACCCAGAAGTGACCGCTACGATCGTGCATCTTACATCGAATGCACCACCTACCTCCTCCAGTGGCGAAAGCAGTGTCGAGCAAGTCGCCGTCACAGCTGGTAGCAAAGAAGCTGTCAGCCCTCAAGAATCTCTGGAATCAGACGCTGCTTTCTTCAGCACAATGCGCAACTCTCTCCCTGACGATCTCTCCGATCGCGTTATCTTCGAATCGACTTCAGTGACTTCTGTGCTTGATGCATCTGTCGAGCGCGCAAAGACTGAGGTCTCGCAGAATCCGAAGAATGGTGGAGACATCATTGTTCTCGGCAGAGGCAACGTCAACAGCTCCGGAAGTGGCCCTGCATGTCTCGGAGTCGCTGCTGAGAAAGTGCTAGGAGGGAATTTGCGGGCCAGTTTGCTTGTGATTTTGGCAAGAGGATCAGAATGACCTTAAGAATGATTGAAGGGCCATCAGACAGGCGTTATCCTTTCTGTTAACGAATACATGATATCATATTCCAAATAAACGTCACTTTCTTATTCATACTTTGGTTAGGCAGATGTCACTAATAGACTATCGCCCATCGATTCTCACATCAATTATCACATGCAATTCTTGTCCACCAACAAGAAATGCAACATCACTGCATATCCCACCAACACCTCTTGTGCTCTCAACAACAGCAACAACGCAACATCCCACATCCAATCTGAAACCGCATATGAAACAAAAGCCAGCAGTGCGAGTGCGAGTGCCAGCGTACACAACATATTTCACATGCCAATATTTCCCCCATCGAAAGCAAGCTCGGCAGCTCGCAGCAGAACGGCCCGATCTGCAAGGGGCCAGCACATGATTGTACTCGCGGGCGGAGCCTGCTATAGGCTCGCGTGTGTACATTCGTGCAGCCCCGGGCGCAGTGTCACGCGTGGGGCCAGGCAGGCGGGATCAGCTGCTACGCACTGTGGTTGACGGTTTGGGTATGTGCTGTTGCTATTGCATCCCACGCTTTGGGTCAGATGGCATTCTGGTGGTAAGCAGCCTGCCTGCAGCCTCTCTCTCTCGGATGTAGGGGGGTTGCGTGGAAGGGTCAGAAGGTGATGAAGATGGTGGATGGATGGCCGGAGGTGTTCGGCTCCCCGTTTGGATTGCTAACTATATGGTGATGGTGCTCTGACGATTCCCACGATCTCACGATCGAGACGGTGTCTCCCGCGCTTTGCGTTGCCTTCCGGGTGTACCTACATTATGTACTTGATTGCATATGCATACCGCCTCGAGTCAAGTCGACCGTTTACTTGCCAGCTTGCGTCATCTCTCGGTCACCTGCATCACATGTTTTTGTCTGCTGTTTTGCTGCCCGGAGTGGTACCTTATCTGTTGTCGCAGCGGTTTTTCTCAGCCCTGCATGACTGAGACTGCTGGCCGTGTGACACCCCTTCACATGCTCGCCTGAATATCAGGAGTCATGACACGTGCAAGTTGTGCCCAAGTAGTAGAGTAAGAAGTACAACATGTCGTCGTTTGGTCTCGTCTTGCTTTAATGTTGCCTTGACCAACAACCAGGATTCTGTCATCGTTCTCCCGTCCATTTGGGTTCAGCCCGCCCCGCCACAAAGACGTCAAGTCTCGTCTTCACGGGGACTCTGGTGGTCCATACCCGATATCGCCCACTGCCGACGCGGTCTAGTCGTCTTAGTAGGTCGAGAGTGGTATTTGCTTCCCCCGTCCTAGTGTGAAACTACCGGTCTCGCCGGCCTACCCACGCGTGACCGCAGCGTCACCGTTCGGCGGTGAATCCTGGGGTGTCGTGTGTTGTCAAGGCAGGCCCGGTGCCTGCTGCCCTCTTAAAATTAAAGGCGATCGCTTGACATTATAATCCCCCCGCCAATGCCGCCTGCTGTCGCCGCGACGCAACAAAGAAACACACGCTCCGGACGACCGATTTCTACACGCGCATACACGCAGCACTAGCGCGCTTGAGCGCATGGATCCGATACTCGCTTCTGCATGGACCGCTTGTACGACTTCAGGACGCCTGTTGGATTGGACGTCTTCGGACATGGCCAGGTCGCTTGGGACGATGGAGGACAGCCGGTCAAGAAACGGAGGAGTGGCAAAGATGTCGGCGGATATGCGTCGCTTCTCCTGCCCTTGAACAAATTGGTGCGGGAATCTCTGGACACTGTGCAAAATATTACAGAGACCATCGCTTCCCTCAATGTCGGAGGATATGCGAACGAGTTCTCGGAAGAGCAGATCAAGCTGGCATTGGAGGACCAGGCACGTACTATCCAGCTTGACAGGCTACAAGCCGCGAAAGCGCACGGAGAATGGCTCCAAGCAGCCAAAGAGTTGGACAAGCTGGACGGTTGTGACGTGTGGAGGGCGGAAGATGAGGACGAACATTACGACCACGAAGACTTGAAGCGCAAGCTGCAAAATCTAGAATCTGCGAGAGACAACGAGGATCTGGCGCGCATGCTTCGTATCATACGGACAGA
>Ga0265797_10010971_pt1 | contig 11439 bp, 11 predicted proteins | sample P2T30metagenome_FD_192433 | JGI IMG/M metagenome (GOLD analysis project Ga0265797, IMG submission 192433) | Plant litter microbial communities from East Loma Ridge, Irvine, California - P2 T30 | ecosystem: Environmental > Terrestrial > Plant litter > Unclassified | place: USA: California... | reverse complement strand
ATTCTTGATCGAATCTACGAATATCAGCGCTATCCGGAGGAGCCATAGTTAGTCCAGATACCTACCTGGTGAATCGACGTCCAGCTCAATGGCGCATACGCCTGAAAGCGACAAAGTCGAGGCATAGATTACCCCCAGGGCGTATCGAAGCTTCATGTTGTCGACTCAGAAGCTAGAGTAGCGTCGTTTGCGACCGTTCGCAGGATGCGACTAGGATCAAGCGCTAGGCTGGAGCCGATGAATTGACGTGGGACCCCCTAGCACCACGCACCTTAGAAGGCTGATCGGACTTCTGCGATGGAGCCTCTGTTCTGGTCGGGTGTGCCACTTTCCAAGGTTGACAACAAGAAGAAGCGAAGATCAGGAGCAGAACAGGGCATGGCACGAAAAGCGGGAACAAGGGGAAGTCTATATAACATTACCATCCAACCGAGCAACGCTTCCAATAAAAGCGGCAGAGCCTATACGAAACCTCTACATGCAGCCACCCGAGTAAGGCATCCAACTGGGCAGTGCAGCCTACCGAGCGGTGCAGGCGGCCAACCGAATGGCCTCGCAACACCAGCAAGGCGCGCGCGCACTCAATAACGCGCACAAGACTGAACCGCGACCTACAATTCCTTTGTGAATGCATCATCCATGTAACAGCCTTGAAGCTCGCACTTGATCGAGAACAGGTTCTTGTTGTCTGTACATCTGGGGATATCATCGTAGAGATCCTCAAGTGGTTCTTCGGAAGTCTTTTCAATCGTTTCTTCTATCCTCTTGATGTCATCCCAACACTCGATTGTTTGAATAACGTAATACGAATCTTTGGTGCATTTGATGAAGTGATAGTAACGCATTCTCTAAGTTGCGTGATACCTTCGCTCTATCCGCATATGGATCTTGAAATAGCAATTCACATCGAAAAGTCAACTTCCGTCCCCAATGCGGAGGTAACAGGCGATAAAATAGGCTGGCGACTTGGCAACACGACGTTAGCTTATAAGATGGATTGATAGTCATGATTTCTGAGTGCATGGTAATAGATCTGAATCTCGATTGTAGTGACTCTGTGCGAACGCTTTGTTCAGCGTGCAGATATTCTTTGTCTTTACTCTATGATATGTGATGCTAATGCAGGAAGCTACATGATAGGTGAGGGAGACTACGCAGATACCTAGCTAAATCAAGGCTTCTCAAACAGGCTTCGACAAAGCTTCTTGTAGCTTGGCTGGTACCAACTTCGACCCACCTACTACTAGACCGATGGGCTCTTCGATACTCCGAGACTTTCGAATCAAAAGGAGGGAGACGTAAGCAGCAAAATCTATCACGATCCAGTTGCATAGTCCCACCTTCACTAGTGAGATAAATTTGTATGACTCCGGAGTGTGTAAGGCAGGATAATGTCTACCAGACTGACTTTCAGTTTGCTCGATTCGCCGAGCACTGCGCGTCCGATGGCGTTGACTGCTTCTGTTGCAGTCTTGGCAGAACTGATCTGATCGAGGTGCTCTATACTATTTTCACTGCTGTCGCCTCGTCTTGCACCTCCAAAATTCTAAGATTCTTGGACTTGATATGCAATAAGACGTTGCTCCAACCAGTCAGTGATGCTTGCATCGGCCTCTGGGACTCAGCCAATTGTGGCCTGACATTGCGATGCGCTGTTAGTAACGGCGTACTTGAGAGTGGTAGGAACCTAAACGACAGAGATGGTGGGATAACCTTGACGTTTCATGGTGGCGGACACAGCGGGAGTCTCACTGACAAAGCTAACGTCACCAACGACACCAACATCGATGACGAATCCGGACAGACCTTAGTTTCGTCGATGGTGCATGGAAGTATCTTGGAACGTACATGCAGCCGTGTAATTGACTTACGCAGCATGGCCACTGATGCTAGCGACTGCAGAAGAAAGGTTCAATGTCACTGGGCGGGACTTCGTGGGGTTTCCTGGTGCGGGCAACCCTAGGGGCCAAAGAGGCAGGCAGGGACATAGCGAAGTCTCTCAAGGGAAGAATAGGAAGACAATATAGCGAAACATAGAAGTTCCCAAATCTTGGACATCAATGCGTTAATGTGGAAGCGAGAAGGAGACACGAGAGACGTAAGCATGGTGATGACCCTTAATCGGACTACTTGCACCTAAGCGAATTAGTAGTAAATGCCTTGCTATACTTGTACTTGCACTCCCAAAACACCCAAACTCCGCAGCTCTGGAAACTGTCTTTCCAGTACAGTAATGAGAACAACATCTGACATCTTGCGCAATCTACTAGGGCATCCTTGCGTCATGTTAACCAAAATCCTCCAAACATCCTCGCAGTACGCAGAGGTCGTACACAACTCTGACGTGGTTGTACACACTAGGACACACCGCTGCGGAATGCCGAGACTTCACTCGTCCTGGGAGATCGCCAAAATCATCTCGTAGCCGGGCGCGGTGACTACCTTGATAGTGAACTGAGTCTTCGTATGCTTGATATCGCCCATGACTCCCTCGTACTTGTCAGATGAGATATCACCACCAGCTGCGTTCAGCGCCCTGACGGCAGCGCCCCGGTCGTGGCCTTTGACCAAAGCCGCATTGTAGTTACCCACCAGTGCCGATGAGAGTCCCTATAGTTGATTCTCAGCATGTCGATCGCTCAGCTATAAGCGTCGAGAGTTCAAGCTTACGAGGGTAAAGTCAAAATTGTGACCATCATCCAGCTTCAAGCGCATCTGTATTCCACCCTTCGGTCTCACACCCACACCGAGGAATGTATTGCCTCCAATGCCGAAACCTCCGGTGCTCCATGCATCGGCGTCGGGCGGGCCATTGATCATCTCCCCGTAGTCCAGGTCGCCGGGTACATAGCTAAGGTGGAATTGGGTTTTGTTAATGATCTTCACCCAGATGCCACCAAAGTACTTCTTGAATACCTCCGTCGGCTTAACACTGTCGGAGCTCGCATCATTCTGTGCCTTTGGAGGATTTAGATATAAAGATAACCAAGAGTTCCACTAATTCGCAAACATACCTTCTGCCGGCCCAAAGTTCGCTCCTTGCTCGTAGCAATAGTGGTTTGAAGTTCGATTGCCATGTCTTGGAAAAGAATTGATGTGTCTGTATGTGTGATGCGATTTAAGGTGTACAAGTATGAGTTTTGCTGCAAAGCTTATCCACAAGCATTGCCGACAGGATACACTTACATATATACACAGTTGTAGGTGCAGCACGAAGGGTCGGGCAATCATCTGCCCGCCTTCAACCATCAGCCCCATCTGGGCTCTCGTTCCTCGGCTCTATCGTGCAAGCAATTAGGGCTCTAGACAGATCTCCAAAGACAGATCTGGCTTAGAAATTATCGAAGATGGAAGCGGCGTCTTTGTACGGAGCTGAGCGATGCGGGCGCAAGCTGAATCAGGGTGCGGCCCGTATTCGGCCCTCGATTAGGCCGCTCGATTCCCTTAGTCGCGCAAGCCACGCAGGTGAGGCTGACAGCTGTCGGCAGTTTGGCGACCTCTTTTAGGATGGTGTTATTCTTTTAGGTTCGTCGACAACAGTCTAGGCCTCAAGTTGCGTGGACAGAACTCACAACTACGATGTGAACACGCTAGCGATGCATCTGCACTGGCATATGCCATACAGCTCGAAAGATATGGTCGCCTAGCTGGAAAAAGCCATTCAGTACCCTCAGCATGAGGAGCGTTTTGTATAAGTTCTGCTTCGGCTCGACTTTACAGCTCGTGAGGTGGTACGAAGATCAACTCTTTTGACAAGGCGGCAAGTATGGCAGCCACACCCACAGCTGCGGAAAGCTCCAGCGAAGCTCTCCAGCAGAAACTCCAAGAGCTTGGATACCTTAACCCACCAAAGATTGCAGGCGAAGACTGCGAGTATACAGTCAACAGTCATGTTCCGAACAAAAAGCCTTTTCGAGGATATTGGCTAGAAGGTATGATACACCTGCTTATTCAATTTGTATATGATAATGACTGTGTAGCTGCTGAACACGAAGAGACAGCTCGCTTCGTGGAACTGTTTAGTATCCATGAAGATAAGCTACCAAATGAAGAGGCTCTGGTGACTGTGAATACTAAAGAAGGGGACGTCGACTTGAACTTCAGTAACATCATTGCGATTGCGGGCGACTTTTACACGAACAAGGAAGGCTACGAGGCGTACTTTCCCATCTCGAACGCTCACGGCTTTGGAACCCTCATACATCCGGAATCGTCCAAAGAGCCTCTTGCCCGCTTCGAGTCGGCGGTCCAGAGCATGTTACGAGACACGGACGGTTACTTGAAGGGAGTCAGAGAGCTCATTACTTCCGAGCACGATGCGCTCAATGCCGCCACGAAAGCTGGAGACAACACAGCCACAGCATAGTATGTAGCCAATCGCTATCACTGCTCTTTCTAACCATCTCAGTCATGAGCACATGTCCTACAGCCACGACCACGGACATTGCCATATCCCAACCGACGATGAATATACGAAAATGACACAGACAGGCTTCACCAAAGCTTCATCGGTGTATGCCTGGATCGCTTACACAAACATCGACCACTTTGTAAGTGCACTCGAGTGCCTTGGAGTTGCGAGCTAACTGGACAAGGGTGATTACGCGGTCATGGCGTACTGTGTCGGTCATACTAGCGCCCTCCAGATAGCTCGAAAGGCACGCGACGAGCCCTCAGATGAGGCAAAGATGAAGATGCTTCGCACGGCTTACGTCCACGAGGCTTTCGCAGCCCATTTCCTTACGGACCTGTTCAGCTCAGGGCATCTCCGGGCTCCTCGGCGGGCCTTCCACAACCCGAATTATGTGTCTATGGGGTGGCACGCTGCACGAGACCATGCAGTCTGGGACTTTCAATGTCGATACGTTAGTAAATGGCCCTCGTTTTTGGGCTAAGCTGATGGGAACAGATGCACGACGATGACAGCGCTACCGGCCTCTTGGTTCGCAATGAGCTCGGAGACCAGTGGATCGAATATGGTGAGAGGATGTTAAATAGACTCAAGACCTAGCTGACGAGTCTTAAGGTGACAAACAATTCATGGAGCCACAAGCCTCGGTGAACCGCGCTCGATGGTAGGCGTCGTGCGCATCTCTCGCAAGCCGCGCAAATTGCTAACGATAACAGCATGTATTGCTTGAAGGAGTCAACCGCCGAGGTGTTCCGTGTCGGATATAAAGGCGACAAGCAGATCGAGAATTGGGAAAAGAACAAGAGCTGGTTCAAGGCCATGCAACTCATGCCCCAGCCAATGACCGCTATCGAACCCCAGGACTGGAAGAACAGCGGATGGAGCGGATACGACAAGCACAATCCCGCTCCGCTGTGGATGGCTTTGCATGACAACGTCACGGAAAGCCAATGCACGGTTCGTAAGGACCTGAGCGACCATTCTAACTACGGCGCTCGAAAAACTCAATCGCCAGGCGATGTGGACTATGGCAACACCATAAAGGCTGCTGACTTCGTGGTGAATGGCCAATTTCCGATGCAGATCTCGATTGACGGGTTGCTATCCGGCGGTTTCATCCAGATCCAAGATCTCGACGGCAGCACCAGTGAGGGCTGCTGCATCAACTTTTGGACCCCTGCTGAAGTCAAGTTTGCGGACAAGACCCAATCGACATTCACCATTCGTAACAGGCTCATCGATCAGGACATCGCGCCGAGCAGAGAGGTCCTGCATTGGATGCGATCCGGCGGGAGGACTGGCATCATCGGATTCACCTACGCAGCGATGGCCGATGGGAGCGGGAATATCGAGATGACGCAGACGGAATATTCATCGGAACCAGGCCCCAATGGGTTTTCCGATGGCACCTATGCTACCTTCTCACCAAAGCATTCCTGGGCGGTGCGTGCTTCAATGGCCAGACACGCGACCATCCTAAGCAGCGTCCCAGCGAACTTTATGCTCAACCTGACTCGCTTCGTTACCGGTAACTTCATCGCCGGGGGAGAGATTGTCGCCGTCTCGCAGTCCGAGAATCAAGTACTGGTTGGAGTACTGAGCGACAACTTGGTGCAAAGGACGCTGTCTCTACCCAAGGCACCCTACGGCTTTGTCAAGCCGTTTCAAGGTGCCGGTGCCTCCAGACAGAGTATTTTGCTGGCGCGCGCCGGGCCTAAGGAGGACAGTGAGTGGGTGAATCTAGCGAAGATCGACTTTGACGATGCCGGCAACGCCAACCTCGTAACTGCGGACTTCGACCTTGAGCTCGAAGCGGAACAGGACGCATCGGTGCTCGTGGGCGACGTGATGGGCTGGGGCCATGATCAAGCCGTGGTCGTGAAGCCCACACCCGACGACAGGACCACCGTAGCCATCTACGGCCAGCAGAGCGGAAGCCCTGACATCGTGTGCGTGGGACTGCACCAATGCGACCCGACTGTGAGCAGCGAACTTGTAGGCCCTCTGCTCACCGCGCTCGTGCCGTCTCTTCCCTCCTCACCCAAGCCGGTGGGCCAAGACCTGCTCCAGATTGCGCGCCGTAAGAACGGAAAGCAGCAGTTCATCGCCTTCCATACGCATGTAGCCAGCGGAGACCAAAATGACCCTCTCTGCAACTGCGCCGTATCTGAGGTCGAGGACGCACTCGCGTCGCGCAGCCCGCAGCACTTTTTCAGCATCAAATGGATGCCAGTACGAGTGCTTGAGCAAGCGCGTGCGGTGCTCGAGGTCTTCAGCTGGTACGGCGTGCTGGGAGTGCGTGTGTTCGCTTGCTCTCACACTGAAGACGGAAGCGTTGGCGAGTGGACGTTGCACGGCCAGTTTCCGCATCTGGGCCAGACATCCATAGGCGCTGGGCTAGGGTGCTATGGTGATTGGGGCCATGGATTTGTGACTTGGGCGGAGGAGAACGAGTGGACCGACGCTAACACGTTCAGGCCAGTGGAAAAAGACGACCTGAAATCGGGATGGTGGGGAATGGTGTGGGAAGATTGTGATAGACAAAGTGTACGCGGGTGGGATGTAGAGAGGCGGCCGCTGCGGTAGCTACGGTGTCGGCTCTAGGCTACTATAGGCTCTATATTGAGGAATGTCAGTATATTCAGGGATCGCAAGGACCCAGGCATCGAACGCGATTATTACCATCGATGTTAGTCAATCGCGGTGACTACAATCAAGGCGGTTTCAAACGTCAGCGCGTCAACAGCATATCCTGCAGCAGATTTTGTACTCTGGTGTCGATAAAAGCCACTTGTATGGACGTTGTAGACGTCTGCCTATACTTTGGCTCGTCCTCATATGACGTTCTGGGGCTCTCCAGCCTCTCGGCTAAGTGAAGAAGTACCATGGAAGCGTGGCAAGTACCAAGGAAGCATAGCAGGCAGGTACCAAGGATGCATAGCTGCTGAGACAACATAAGCACACACTCGTAACCTCCTAAAATCCCTTTGCACCTACACTAACCCCTAAAACACTTCAACGCCGTGAAGAACGAAGCAAGAAGAATGCCCTGGACGAAGGAAATCATCGCGGCACGAAATGCACTCCTCAAGACACACTACGGACGATTCAACAGCCTGGTCAAAGATGGGCCAGAGTGGACGAGACTTGCAGAGTCTGGAAGTGTCTGGGACTCGATCTACAACATCCGGAACAAGGAGCCGTGGATGGCGGCACAAGAGAAATTGAAGGAAGAGTTACGCAGGTTGGACAATCTGGGCGAGAAGGTCCACCTAGGGTGTAAGAAGAGATGTCCCTTGAACACTGGCCCACATCATATAAGGCTTTGCAGCGACGTTCTTGCTATTTTCTCTTGGAAAAGTTGCATGATCGAGAACAACTCTCTTTCGTTAGCGACCGCAAGAAGAATCGAGGAAGATATACCAAAGGTGATGCCAAACAGCGAGCACGTATTCGAGGAGGCGATGAAAATTCGCCTACCATCAGCGGAAGAGTTGGTGCGGTTAGATCAAGGTGATGCCGCAAAGTCAGATCAGTACCTTGAGTTACGCAACAACATCGTTGCGACACAAGCTGCATTGTCCAGCAGACACCTTCAACGTGCAACAAAGCCCGAAGAGTTGCTCCAAGACATACGAACAATCTCACGCATCCTCTTTCTCGGCACAAAAGTCCACTTCAAAGCTGGCGAGCTACGCATCCTCCCAATCCAGGTTCATTCAGACCCCAAGGCCATCTTTCCCTATCCTCAGGAACTGCGCCAAAATCTTAAACGGTGGTCAGACTTTGTTGTTGCTGGGGAAGACGGTTCCGGAATTCACCCTTTGCTCAAAGCAGCTTGGGACAGTTTCTACTACGTGAGCATCCATCCGTTCCAAGATGGCAACGGAAGAACTTCGCGCATCTTCTTCGCCACTCACGTCGCTAAGAACGGAATGCTTCCCGTTGTATGCTCAGAGTGGCTTCCAAGGGAACAATACCTGCGATACATGTCCCTGGCAAGATCCGGCAACCCATTCCCGTGGTGCCAAGATCTCGTTCGTTCCCAGATTGCCGCATTGGAGGGTCTCAATGGTATATCGGATGGACGTTGAACTCCCCTGAAGACGAGCTGGCTCAGAGGCACCGCGCCTGGGAGGCGATAGCTCATGCCGATGATGGCCATAGGCTCTGATGTCATGTTCGAGGCTAGTTCAAGTTGAAGGAAACCTATTGTATCTAGTATCAAGATATCAAGTGTGCTACACGCGATTTCAAAGGTTGAGCGAAGAATACAATCACGGTCCTAATATGTCTGCTCTCGATGATAATGCGCTAGACGGGAGTGGCTCATCAACTATCCGTCACCGCAGCCTCTGAACCTGCTGATAACATGCGCTCCATGAGCAGGGAGATAGAAAAGAATCATTTTTACTACCACCCTATCTAGTGAAGTAATTCAGAGCTACCCACCTCTGCCGGGTCCGCAACAACCCTGATCGATGTAGCGCGCTGGTGCAGTAGCGACGCAACCCAAACGGCCCAGACAACTCACATACTTTGCCTCTGCAGTTGTACTCAAGTTCGGCCGAGCGCCTGCGCCCACGAAAGCGTATACTCGCAGGCAAGCAACCTTGTTCTTGAATTGCGTTCGTAACTCCCAATACTAAACGTAAGCCATACATACAGTCTCCGCAACGCAGCGAGTATGCCCTACAGCTCTCTCACGCTTGCTAATAGCATGCGGCACATGTCCTCTCCAAACCTAGAGTTCATCATGCCCGCTCTGACCACTCAGATCCGGCATAGCCATAATCTTGACCACCAAACTCGTCCAGCCCGTAAAATGCTGCGTGCGCTGCCCTTTACCCGTCTCGGGGTTATATTGTTCCCACGCAAAGCCCGTCTCCTTCCAACTCTCATAAACAGTATTGACCAAGTTATTGCGAAGTTCCGTGTAGATTTTGGTTGCGCGAGCACGGTGGGGACCGGATTGAGTCGCGACGTTCTGGAGAGAGACGTAGGGTTAGTAAGAATGAAATAGCACGAGAAGGGGTAGTGGCAGTAAAGAAGAGAGAGAAAGAGAGAACTTACAAGTAACTGCTTGACAGCCAAATAATTAATCGGCATCCACACCGGACCCCGCCAGTAATCCTCCGCCGTATGATAAAACTCATCGCTCTTGCTCAAACTCCTAATACCAAACGGACTCCACAGCTCCTCCTCGTCCTCGATCAAATCAAGCACATGGCCCAGCTTCTCACTCCCTTTATCCACAAGGCCCGTCAAAAAGGGAAACAGCGAGATATAGCCCTTGTGGCAAACAAGCGAGTGTTCCTCATAGTCATCAATGGTGGCGTCACAGTACGCCTTGTCCTTTTTACTCCAGTGCAAGTCATCAATGTTGCGGACAATAGCTTCGTCGTAGCGCGCAAACTCGGCCGCGTCATCTTGTTCGTCGAGGTAGATTGCAATGCGCTTGATTGCGCGCGTCATCATGCCCATCCAGCTGATCAGGTCGACGTGCAGCTCACCAGGGTGTGGTGGCTGCGCGCGAGGGTAGTCGTCGAGACCAGAGGTGAGAATGTGCGAAGGTGTGCGCCCGCGCCAACGGTAGCCTTCCTTGGTGGAGAAGGCTTCGCGGTCGTAGCTCTTGATGTCGCCGGCCTGGGTCTTGCGGTACCAGAAGTAGTTGCGCTTGAGCAAGGGGTAGAGCGAGCGGAGGTACTCAAGGGCGGCTTCGCGGTTCGAGAGCTGCATCGAGTAGGACTTTTCTTGTTGCAGCTTCTCGCTACTGGTGTCGGTCTTGATGGCGTCTAGTTTGTCGAGGAAGGACGTGATGACCATGAACAGTGTTGGTGGGTTGGCATAGTGAGGGTACTGGACTTGAAACTCCTCTGGTACTTTGCTGCGGGCCTCGGGGCCGAGAATCTGTTCGCGACCGATCCAGCCATCTTCGTCCATGAGGCTGAACCAACTCTTGATGATATCGAGAGTGAGATCGGCATCCCAGTCGATGACGGGGAGGAGATGGAAACCCTCATCCCACAGGAAACCGCGGGGGAAGAAGGGTCGCGATGGAATGGCGGTAAACAACTCAGACGGTCCTTCGAGCTGGGCTTGGTTCCTGCTTCGCGCTTCGGCAGCCTCCTCCCAAAAGCCTTCGCTATCTTCCTCGTACGCAGGGTCGTAGGATCGATCGACACGGGAGTCACCGAAGAAGTAGCCGATGCCACCAATGAGGTTCGAAAATAGCGACTTGCCAAATTCCTCGTAGCGTTCCTTTACGAAAGGTGGCTGAGGCTTGAAGATGTCCGTGAAGCGAGCCGAGAAGCCTGACGTGACGGAATCGATCTGCTGCGTAAGATGCTCCGACGTAATCTTCTCCGGCACGGACCCAGACGAGAAGATGACGTCGAACTCAAAGGCACCTTCAAAGACCTTCTGCACCAGGTGCATGTTGCCCTTACCGGGTAGATGCTGGATTGTGTAGACCTGCTCTGGCGGTGGTGGGTTCTGCTCGCCGTACTTGGGGACCAAGACGTCGATCTGGCCCTTCATGTGTGCGAACATCATGGCCTTGACCTGCCATACGGCTTCCTCTGGTACCTGTCCGCTGTGCACAAGTGTCCGATCCAACGGCTTCTCGTCGTAGCTGGGGTGTTCATGAACAGGGTGCTTGCCCTTGCCATCCGTGACTGTGAGCTCAAACTCGCCCAGTTCTTTAGTCTGCCCCTTCAAAACCACATCGCCCTGCATACCAGACTCAGATGAGTCCGCATCTGCGACTTCCAAGTTTCCGAAGCCCTCGAGCGTGTTGTACCAGACGATGGTCGTTCGCAGGTTGGGGCCAGCATCTTCCCGTGGTGTGCCCTTGATCCTCGCACCCCAGCTACCGCCGTGCTCTCCACCGGGAAACTTGATGAACTCGGTGGTGATGTCGATCTTGTTGGCGGGATCGTGGATGGTTTGTCGGCCGCCGCTGCGTACGTCGTATTCGTCCCAACCGTAGCCATCGAGCTCGTGCTGTTCGCAAGTGTGTATGAAGT
>Ga0265797_10010970_pt1 | contig 11439 bp, 5 predicted proteins | sample P2T30metagenome_FD_192433 | JGI IMG/M metagenome (GOLD analysis project Ga0265797, IMG submission 192433) | Plant litter microbial communities from East Loma Ridge, Irvine, California - P2 T30 | ecosystem: Environmental > Terrestrial > Plant litter > Unclassified | place: USA: California... | reverse complement strand
CCAGAGTTTATTTTTGCTTAATTGCTTGCTGAGATAGTAACTACACACCGAGCATGCCGAAGTTGGACTGCAAGGCCATCGGCCTTGGCATGCACGCCGACGTGCACATTTAAAAATGTTATTTCGAAATCGTTTTTATGGCGTTGTTTTGCTATATTTTTAACATTAAATATAGCACGGAAACACTGCAGCACTCAACGAGAGCGTATTGTCGCGTCAGCCTGATGCAACATGGGCCGTACCATTCTGACAACTAGCAGTAACAGCTACTTACCCTCGCTGGCGTCCAAAAGGCATTCCAGTCATCAATAAAGGCCTGAAATTTTAGCATTGGTTCAACATTATGCCGCGCAACCTTCGCTATCGTGCGCCGTTGTTGAATAGATAATATTGATCTTGGGCAATCAAAGCGTAGAAGGTTTGGCATTGGCTGCTGCGGCGGTGCCAGGAGCCGCAGTTACGTCTGGGGTAGCCACGGCCCTGGATGGCGAACTGGCCCCAATCAACACGCCGAACAGGCGCGGCATCATGGCTTGGGCGAGCCGGTAAGTAACAATCAGAACGGCCGTGACCACGAGCGGTGCCAGGAACCAGTACACCGGATAAGGCAGCGCGCTGCCGGCGCGCTTGTACACGAGCGAGGTCACCATCAGGACTGGTGCATGCGCCAGGAACATGAAGAAACTGTATTTACTCAGGCGAACGAGCCAGAAACCAACTTTGGTACCTACCAGCAGCATCGCCGCCGGCCAGATCAGGAACGGCGCCACAATTCGCAGGTAAGTCGTGTCGGCGATGCGGAAGTAGACCATGCCGGCGCAAGCGAGGGCGAAGGCCGCCAGGCAGGGCACGGCATAGCGGTCGAGCAGGCGCAGATTCCAGCCGCGCACGGCCGCCATCCCGCCGACATAGAACAACACGGCCATCAGGTCGCGCCGCACCAGCAAGCCATCGTAGTTCGAGAAGAACACCACGCCCACCAGAACCAGCCCGGGCCAGGCGAAGTTGCGCAATAGCCAGCCGAATGCAGGCGCGAGCAGGATCAGCACCAGCAGATCGCGCAGGAAGTTCAGGGGATAGTTAATCGGCGAGCCGCTGATGCCGAAGGCGGCGTTGAGCCAGGTCGCTGCATCAAACGGCCACAGGGAACTCGACAGCTCAACGCCGGCAAACAGTTCCGCACCAAGCGCGAACGGCAGCAAGGCCAGGTTGAAGAACAGGAAAGGAACCAGGATGGTGCGCCCTTTCTTGCGGAACAGACGCATCGGGTCGCGATCGAGGCAGGCGTTGAACAGGAGGAAACCCGAGATCACGGTCAGCACCGGCACGGTAGCGCGGAATACTGCCAGTTGAAAATACGCCTTGGTCAGATCGAACCACCCATTGCCGATGTCGGCCATAGGGACATAGGCCGGCGTATGCAGCACGATCACGCCAAAGATCATGACAAAGCGCAGCAATGCGATGCGGTCACGGATGTCACGGTCAAGTGTCATGAGGGAGGGTCCAATTCAGAGGTGCTGCAGTAATGGAATGCGATGACAGGGAATGCGCGGAAGTCACAACCATTGCTTGGCCGCAATGAGGCGGCCGAAAACTCTTCCATACCATAAGGACAACACTTTCGATTGTCAATCGTGCACCAACAATGTTACACAATCATGTCCGGACCCCACATTATTTGCTGTCACCACGACGATACGAGATGCCACCGGCTGCCTGCGCCCGACCTTGAGGACCACCGTTATAGATAGTAGGAAGGTGGATTGGCCAGCTTGCCAGGTTCGAAACGCCCGATGACATCCACGAGTTGGCATACAGTCGACTGTCAACCTACAATCATGGCCGGTGCCAATATGCTGCTCGACGGTATCATCCCAAAAAGAAATTTGCCCTGCCACGCAATCCATGCTGTTCGCATGTTTTCAACACGTGCATGACCAGATTTTTCAACCCAACGCGCCCTGTGACAATGTCGTATTCCACTCGCGCAGCAACATTCATGAACGGATATCGGAATGAACGAATCATTTTTCCACGTCAAGCGCCAGAGTGAAGGGTTCAAGACGCAGGGAGAAGCGCATTGTGCTCTGGGACACCAGATCGCCCGCGATTCCGGAAGTCCCGATGGCATTTACGCCGAGTGGAATTGGGACGGGAAGTGCTTGACCGCACGCAACGACCGCTACGGGATGTTCCCGGTTTTTTATTACGCGCGCGACGGAGAGTTTTCGCTGTCCTCGTCCATCGATCAGCTGCTCAAGGCCGGCGCTGATCCCGAGCTGGATGAAACGGCGCTTTCCGTATTTTTCAGGCTCGGGTTTTTCATTGGCGAAGATACGCCTTTTCGCCATATCCGCGCCCTCCCACCAGCAGCGTCGTTGTATTGGGACGGTGAATTGCGCCTCGAACGCGCTCCGAGGGCCGGCGGACTTCCCAGCCGTGGTGAATCGCGCACGTCTGCGCTCGACACCTACGACGTACTATTCCGCCAGTCGATGGCACGGCGCCTCCCTGGTGATGAGCATTTCGTGGTCCCGCTGAGCGGAGGGCGTGATTCACGCCATATCTTGTTTGAACTGCTCCGTCAGGGGCACAAGCCTGACCGTTGCATTACCGCGCTGCACTTTCCTCCGAGGGGAAATGAGGATGCGCGTATCGCTACCATGCTCGCCCAGGAATTTGGACTGAAACATGACATCATTGCCCAATCCGGCTCATTCTACGACGCTGAAGCGGCGAAAAATCGACTGACCAGTTATTGCACTGATGAACATGCTTGGTACCTTGAGACAGTATCCAATATTCGCGCGCGCGATCGTGTCGTGTATGACGGCATCGCAGGGGATGTGCTCTCTCAAAGCGTGTTTTTGACCGAAGAACGTCTACGCTTGTTCCAGACCGCCTCACCCAAACAGATTGCTACCGAGCTCTTGAGCAAGGCTGAAAAGAAGCTTCAAAGCCTGCTCGCACCGCAGCTATACCGCAGCACGAGCCTTGAACGCGCGATCAGCCATCTGGAAAAAGAAATCGCAACCCATCTGGACTGCCCGAATCCAGTCGGATCATTCTTTTTCTGGAACCGTACACGCCGCGAGATTGCCTTAGTGCCATATGGTCTGCTGGGGGATGTGCCAACCGTGTATGCCCCCTTCCTGGACCATGACCTGTACGATTTTCTTACTGGATTGCCGGTCGACATGTTAGTCGGTCATACCTTCCACAGTGAGGCCATCAGCCGTGCATATCCCGAACACGCTGGCCTTCCCTACGAAGACAAAGGAAAGCGGGCCGATTCGCCCGACTTCATGCGGCTTCACGCGGACTTCGGCAGACAGGTGGCCAAGCGCCTGTTGCTGCGCCCGTCATCGCGCCTGATCAATCAGCGCTATTTCTTGCCACGCGCCGTACGGTCACTCTTGAGTTCAACGTTCAGCGCCTCTACCAACGGGTACAGCCCGCTAGCGCTTTATCTCGACCAGCTCGATATTGCATCGCGCCGCTAAGCGCCGCTTTCGGCGTGCGGGCCGCTGCGTGACAGGACGCCGGAGACATTGTTTGCGGGGGTAATGAAACCTGTCGCTCAAGCCGCATCCGGTGTCGCCACCATGTGGGCCTTCCAAGGCCTGCCGGGCGCGCACGCGCCCGTCGGAGCGGTACCGTGCATCGATGGTGCTGCGATGAGGGAGGAGTGACGAAGGCTTCCGCCAAGGAGATTCTTCATGAACCGCGCAATGGCGGATACTTGGCGAAGTAATGACTGTCCAGAATGGACGTTGTTGGCGCGGCTGGCTGGGATCGAACCAGCGACCCTTGGCTTCGGAGGCCAATACTCTATCCACTGAGCTACAGCCGCGCTGGAGGCGTGACGAAGGATACAGTCTTTCCGCGAATCCGTCCATGGGGAGAGGCTGAAAAACCCCTTCCACAATGGTGGATTACACTATAATAAGATGCTTGACGGCATTTGCAAAAAGCCACTAGTTCGCAGTGCCCCAGTGGCCGGTTTTTTTATTGAATTAAGGAAATCATGAGCGACGCACATCACGACCATCAATCCCTCATCCGTACGCCAAAGCAGCTCGTCATTGCCGTCACGGGATTCTTTCTGGTCATTGTTCTCGGTATCATTCTGTTAGTCACCTTCGTCACCAGCACGGCAACGACCGGCGCCGGTACTGATGGCCAGAATGCCGAAGCCATTTCGTCCCGTATCCGACCGGTCTCCGAAGAAGGTTTTACGCTGGTCGACGCCAACGCGCCGCGCATTCTGCAAGCAGGTAGTGCTGTCTACGCCGCTACCTGCGCCGCTTGCCACGACAGCGGCATGGCTGGCGCGCCGAAGACCGGCGACAACGGCGCCTGGGGGGCACGTCTGGCCCAAGGCTATGACACCATTCTCAAGCACGCGATCGAAGGCATCCGCGCCATGCCCGCCAAGGGCGGCAATCCTGACCTGGACAATCTTGAAGTCGAACGCGCACTGGTGTTCATGACCAACAAGAGCGGCGCCACCTTCAAGGAACCGGCCGAACCGGCGCCGGCCGCCGCCGAAGCCAGTGCAGGTACCGCAGAGACGCCAGCGCCAGCCCTGACCGCGGCGACGGCTTCCTTGCCGGCCGCACCGGCTGCTGCTGCCGCGCCGGCTCTGGCCAGCGCCGATGTTGGCAAGAAAGCCTACGACTCGGCGTGTATCGCCTGTCATGGCGCCGGTATCGCCGGTGCACCGAAGTTCGGCGACAAGGCAGCATGGGCTGCCCGCCTCGGCCAGGACGCTGCGGTGTTGCACGAGCATGCCATTAAAGGTTTCCAGGGCAAAACTGGATTCATGCCTCCGAAAGGCGGTTCCGCCCTTCCTGACGCCGAGGTCAAGGCCGCGGTCGATTTCATGGTGGCAGCCGTCAAATAGAAAAGACTGCTTGTCAAGCGCGACTGGATCGAACGAAAAGCGCCTTCCGGGCGCTTTTTTTATTCAAATCATCATGTTTCGTTGCCGCAACGCAACTCATCCATAAGTAAGAATTTTAGTGATCAAGCGGCGGCGGCTGGCAGCCGTTGCCATCATGTCCAGCCGTGACGGTGGCACATCAAACAATGAAAAAACAGCCTTGACGTTGATAGCGCATTCGACGTTGATTTCCCAATCGTGACGCCGTCAGTTTCTCTTTATTCAAGATAATTGAGCGAGATAGAGAAATGCTCTTCACTAAATCGGCCATCTGACGATAAAAGCACGACGGCCACCCATGTTCGTATTCGATATCTGTATCGAATAACCGCTTATCCAGTTTGAACGAAATACCGCGCCCAACTTGTCGATGCGATGAACGACATTGTCGATGCCGACCACTCTTCCTTCGAGATACGAAATAACTGGCCTTCCCCGCAGCATAGCTCAGTCAGCTTTACGCATGTTCAAGCCGTTTCGCTCCTCGTCCCAAGCGCAGCGCCTCGTGAAGCACTGCCTTTTCAGCAAGTTTACGGGCATGCATAGACGTCCAGACCAGCTTGACGGCGTCTGCGGATCGATCCCGAACCACCTCCTCGCAGCGATACGAATCAATGCCATCACGGCTGCTTCGGGACCGCGGAGTAAAGCGTCATAGCGAGCGCTCACATACAGGACCATCTCAGATACCTACTGGTAAATCAGCGCTTTTTTTTTCAAAACTTTCCGGCGCTTTATTTCTCTAGCCAATCCGGATGACGATCATTCCAATCTACCGCCAAAATATTCTCATCCGATTCAACTGCCAATAAAAATTCAAAAAGAAAACGCCAGAAACTGATATTAAATCCAGAAGCAATTATCTCAACATTTCAAGTGAAAATTCTTGTAAGAAATAGTTGCCGTTCATATTCAATCCTTATGGATTGTTAAACATTGCAATTATGCATTGTCACAATTCGTTACAAACTGCATGGGATAAACAACGTATTCTTTAAATCTTTCCAGCCGGAACAAGTTCCACACCGGAATTTTTATAGGACATAATCCCATGCAAGCATTCCGCAATATGCCATCGACCAAACATACCGCCCTCCGTCTTCATACCATGCTGCTGATGTCGCTGGCTGCTGCCGGAAGTGCTTCCGCTGCCACCCTGTCGGTGGGCCCGGGCAAGACCTATGCGGCGCCTTGCGCGGCCTTCGCCAAGGCCAAGGCCGGCGACGTTGTCGAGATCGACGGCAGCAAGACCTATAGCGGCGACGTGTGCGCCATCAGTGTCAGCGATCTGACGATTCGCGGTGTCAACGGCCGTCCAAAGATCAATGCTAACGGCAAGAATGCCCAAGGCAAAGGTATCTGGGTTGTCAAAGGCAATAACGTCAAGGTCGAGAACGTCGAGATGTACGGCGCCAAGGTGGCCGACAAGAACGGCGCCGCCCTGCGCCTGGAAGGCACCAACTTCACCCTGCGCTCGTCCTACCTGCACAATAACGAGAACGGCATCCTGAGCGGCGCCAATGGCAACAGCACGATCGTGGTCGAAAACAGCGAATTCGGTTTCAACGGCTACGGCGATGGCAAGACCCACAACCTGTATATCGGTAACGTCGCCAGCCTGGTGTTCCGCTTCAATTACTCGCACGACGCCAAAGTCGGCCACAACCTGAAGTCGCGTGCCAAGCTCAACACCATCAGCTACAACCGCTTCTCGAGCACCACCAACAAGCCGAGCTACGAGATCGACCTGCCGAACGGCGGCACCTCTTACATCATCGGCAACGTGATCCATCAGCCGGCCAGCCACAGCAACCCGGCCATGATCGCGTATGCGATGGAAGGCGCGAGCAATCCGTCCCAGGACCTGTACGTGGTCAACAATACCTTCCTGAACGACGACAGCGCGCGCGGCACCTTCGTGATGATCAGCGGTAATGTGAAGACGCCTGCTCTGCTGCAGAACAATATTTTTGGCGGCACAGGTACCGTGACCGGCCAGACCACTGCCGTCCAGAAGACCAACTTCCGTTCGGTGGCGCCAGGCTTTATCAATCGCGTGGTGTTCGACCTGCATCCGCTGGCTAACCCGCTCGTGATCAACGCTGGCACCGCCCCTGGCAAGTCGGCGACCGGCGTCGCATTGGCCCCGACCGCACAGTACAAGCATTCTGCCTCGAACGAAACCCGCCCGACCAGTGGCGCGCTCGATATCGGCGCCTATGAGTCCGGCACTGCACCCGCCGCCCCGGCCACGCAGACGCCTGCACCGACGCCGGCACCGGCACCGGCACCGGCTGACACCGGGACCTGGACCAACTGCGGTAGTGAGGGCTATACCTGCAAATTCACCGGTACCCGCCAAGTGCGTTACGGTGTTCCCGGCGCCTACATCACCAAGAGCTTCACCGCGAAGACGACCTGCAGCACCGCCGTGTTTGGTGGCGATCCCAAGAAAGGCGCCACCAAATCCTGCAGCTATTCGAGCTTGGCGCTCTGATCTGCAGACTGGCAGCACCATGCAAAACGGCCGCGCAAGCGGCCGTTTTTTTATGCGGATCATTGCCGAACGGGGCTGCCGGACAGTTATCCAGGAGCCCCGACAGGCGGGTCGTGCTTACCAGATGATCACACGATCCTTCGGCGCCAGGTACATCTTGTCGCCCGCCTTGACCCCGAACGCCTCGTAGAAACCAGGCTGGTTCTTCAGCGTGCCGTTGGCGCGGTACTGCGCCGGCGAGTGCGGGTCGGTCTTGATCTGGGCGATCTGCGCCGGCTCGCGCATCTTGGTGCGCCACACCTGGCCCCAGCCCATATAAAGGCGCTGGTCGCCGGTGAGACCGTCGATGACCGGTGCAGGCTTGCCCTTCAGCGAAATCTTGTAGGCTTTATAGGCAATCGCCAGGCCCGAGTTGTCGCCGATATTCTCGCCCAGGGTCAGTTCGCCGTTGACGTTATAACCTTCCAGCGGGCTGAAGGCGGCGTACTGGTTGATGAGCGCTTTGGTCTTTTCGCCGAAACGCTTGCCGTCTTCTTCGGTCCACCAGTTGCGCATATTGCCATCGCCATCGTACTGCGAACCCTGGTCGTCGAAGCCGTGGCTGATCTCGTGGCCGATCACGGCGCCGATGCCGCCGTAGTTGACCGCGTCGTCGGCGTTGGCATCGAAGAACGGCGGCTGCAGGATCGCGGCCGGGAACACGATCTCGTTCAGTTCCGGGTTGTAGTAGGCGTTGACGGTCTGCGGCGTCATGCCCCATTCGTCGCGGTCGATCGGTTTGCCCAGTTTATTGAGTTCGCGGTTGTATTCGACTTCGCGCGAACGCATCACGTTGCCGACCAGGTCATCGCGCTTGACGGTGAGCGCGGTGTATTCCTTCCACTTGTTCGGATAGCCGATCTTCGGCGTGAACTTCGCCAGCTTGGCCTGTGCTTCTTTCTTGGTCGCAGGGCTCATCCAGTCCAGCGTGTCGATCGAATCCTTGTACGCGGCCAGCAGGTTGTTGACCAGGACTTCCATATGCGCCTTGCGCTCGGCCGGGAAGTGCTTCGCCACGTACAGCTTGCCGACCGCGTCGCCCAGGCTACCCTCGAGCGTCGACACGCCGCGCTTCCAGCGTGGTTCCAGCTGCGGGATGCCGGCCAGGGTGGTGCCGTTGAAGGCGAAACGCTGGTCGACGAAGGCTTTCGACAGGTAGTTGGCATAGCCGTTCACAGTCTGGAATTGCAGGTACGCCTTCCAGGTCGCCAACGGCACGCGGTTCAGGACCTCGGCAAAGCCTTTCAGGTAGGTCGGCTGGCTGACGATCAGGTAGTCGGCCTTGCCCTGCAGGCCCGTGGCCTTGAGCCACTGCTGCCAGTCGTAGCCCGGCGCCAGCGCGGCCAGCTGGTTCAGTTCAACCTTGTTATAGGTCTTGATCGGATCGCGGTTCTCGACCTTGGTCCACTGCACCTTGGCCAATTCGGTTTCCAGGTCGACGATGGCTTTCGCATCGGCCTTGGCGTTTTTACCGCCGGCCAGCGCCAGCATCTTCTCGACGTGCTGCTGGTACTTGGCGCGGGTGTCTGCCAGTTTGGCGTCGTCAGTTTTGAGGTAGTAGTCACGGTCCGGCATGCCCAGGCCCGCCTGGTACAGGTCGGCCACGTACCTGGTCGAATCCTTGGCATCCTGGTGGATGAAGAACACGAACGGCACGTTCACGCCGATGCGGCCCAGGTGCGCGAACATGGCAGGCAGTTCGCCCTTGCTCTTGACCGCGTTGATCTTGCCCAGTTCACCGGCCAGCGGCTTGGCGCCCAGCTGTTCCAGGCGCGCTTCATCCATATAGCTGGCGTAGAAGTCACCGATCTTGCGCGCCTCGGTGCCATTCGCCGCGCTGCGTTCCATCGCGGCTTTCTCGATCACCGCGCGCAGTTGTGGCAGCGTGTCGTCGCGCAGCTGGTGGAAGGCGCCCCAGGTCGACTTGTCGGCCGGGATTTCGACGCTCTTGAGCCATTTGCCGTTCAGGTGTTCGAAGAAATCGTCCTGCGGGCGCACGCCCGGCTCGATGAACTGGGTGGCGATGCCGGACGATTGACCGGCTGCCTTGGCGGCGGTCGCGGGAGCGGCGGCGGTTTGGGCCATGGCCATCGGCGCCATCAGCGACGTCGCAAAAGCAAGCGCCGCAGCGCTGAACAAATGTCGTTTCATGAATCTCTCTCGTTGTAGTAATTGCAAACTGTGCGTGCAATGCAAAACGGGCCGGCGCTTCGACACGCCGGCCCGTTAGGGGAACCAGATTACCAGATGATGACGCGGTCTTCAGGCGCCAGGTACAGCTTGTCGCCCGGCTTCACGCCGAAGGCCTCGTAGAACTCCGGCATATTGCGCACCGTGCCGTTGGCGCGGAACTGGCCCGGCGAGTGCGGGTCGGTCTTGACCTGGTTGATCTGCTGCGCTTCGCGCATCTTCGAGCGCCACACCTGGCCGAAGCCCATGAAGAAGCGCTGGTCGCCAGTGAGACCGTCGATCACCGGGGCCGGCTGGCCGTTCAGCGACAATTTATACGCCTTGTAGCCGATCGACAGGCCGGCGTTGTCGCCGATGTTCTCGCCCAGGGTCAGCTCGCCATTGACGTTGTAGCCTGGCAGCGGCGCGTAGCCGTTGAACTGCTTGACCAGCTTGTCGGTGCGGGCCTTGAAGGCGGCGCGGTCCTCTTCGGTCCACCAGTCGCGCAGGTTGCCGTCGCCATCGGACTGGCTGCCCTTGTCATCGAAGCCATGGCCGATTTCGTGGCCGATCACGGCGCCGATTGCGCCGTAGTTGACTGCGTCGTCGGCGCGCATGTCGAAGAACGGCGGCTGCAGGATCGCGGCCGGGAACACGATCTCGTTCATCGTGCTGCGGTAATACGCGTTCACGGTCTGCGGCGTCATGCCCCACTCGGTGTGGTCGATCGGTTTACCCAGTTTCTCGATATTGCGGTTGTAGGCGAAGGTCGAGGAACGCATCGCATTGCCCACCAGGTCATCGCGCTTGATGGTCAAGCGCGCATAATCGCGCCACTTGTCCGGATAGCCGATCTTCGGGGTGAACTTGGCCAGCTTGGCGCGCGCTTCCTTCTTGGTCGCAGGGCTCATCCACTCCAGGTTGTCGATCGACTGGCCGTAGGCGATGATCAGGTTCTTCACCAGCACTTCCATACGCGCCTTACGCTCGGCCGGGAAGTGCTCTTTCACGTACAGCTTGCCGAGCGCCTCGCCCAGCGCGCCTTCGACGGTCGCGACGCCCTTCTTCCACTCCGGACGCTGCTCGGCCACGCCGGTCAGTGCGGTGCCGTAGAAGGCAAAGTTCTCGTCCACGAAGGCTTTCGACAGATACGGTGCGTATTCACGCAGCAGCTGCCATTCGTAGTAGGACTTGATGGTGGCCAGGTCGGTTTTCGCCAGCAGGTCGTTCAGCCCGGTGAAGTAGCTCGGCTGGTTGACGATGATGGTATCGAGCTTGTTGCCCACGCCGGCCGCGCCCAGGGCCGCCTTCCAGTCGTAGCCTGGCGCCAGTTTGGTCAGCTCGGTCACCGTCATCTTGTTGTAGCGCTTGACCGGGTCGCGGTTCTCGACCTTGGTCCACTGCACCTTGGCCAGTTCGGTCTCGAACGCGACGATCGCCCTGGCCTGTGCGGCCGCGTTCTTCTCGCCGGCCAGCGCCAGCGTCTTCTCGACGTGCTGCTGGTACTTGGTGCGGATCTCGGCCAGCTTGGCGTCGTCCTGCTTCAGGTAGTAGTCGCGGTCCGGCATGCCCAGGCCGCTCTGGCTGATGTAAGTCGTGTGTTTGGTCGACTCGCGCATGTCCTGGCCAACATAGATGCCATACGGGCTGGAGACACCAATCTTCGCCAGGTGGGCCGACAGGGCCGGGATGCCCTTCTTGTCCTTGAGTGCGCGGATGCGCGACAGCTCGCCGGCCAGCGGCTTGTAGCCCAGGCTTTCGCGGCGCGCGTCGTCCATGAAGCTGG
>Ga0265797_10010969_pt1 | contig 11442 bp, 7 predicted proteins | sample P2T30metagenome_FD_192433 | JGI IMG/M metagenome (GOLD analysis project Ga0265797, IMG submission 192433) | Plant litter microbial communities from East Loma Ridge, Irvine, California - P2 T30 | ecosystem: Environmental > Terrestrial > Plant litter > Unclassified | place: USA: California... | reverse complement strand
GAGGAGCTTGTTGGCAATGTCATGTTGTCCATCAACTACCTCGTCTCCCTCCTCAAGAAGGGCTGGCAGAACGTTGGCTCCCTCACCCTCAAGGCTTCCATGAGCCCGCCCAAGCGTCTGTACTAGACGTTTCGCTGGTGTATGAGTGAGGTAGCCCGCGCGCGGATACTTCTTTTTTTTGGGGCTAGGAATGGAGGTAGCTAGTATCTGTACTTCCTCGCCTTGACTGGTTGAGGAAGGCAGGAATGGAAGCTTCAGTTTCTTCTCCACTGATGGGATCCATGATTTTTCGAATGAAAGCTGTGATGTTGAACGAGTATGTGGGGAGCATCCACTGCTATGGCAGCACACGAACGTTGTGTCCTCTAGAATGCCGCAGGTATGGCTCCATTGTGAAGTGACGATCGCTACCTTAGAAGGTAGTTATGATACTCTCAACAAGATGAGCGTTACATTTCTGCATCTAGATGTGCCCAGGCCATTACAACATGATCATTCGTTAAAGACACTCTTGAACACGCCTTCGTCCGCTTTCTCTCCCTCCAAAGCATCGTTCGTCTCAACGTCGACATTGGCCCGCTCGTCTGGTATCCTATCAATATTCCTCTCCTCTTTGCCATCGCGATCACCACCCTCAGTACCACCGCGGGAAAATTTGGGTAAGCCATTATAATTCGCGTGCATCATCATCCTATCCAGAGCAGCTTTGCTAACCAGATTGCCGGTACCAGCGGCCTGGCCACTACCATCTCCCGCGCCAGCTTCACTAGGGTCCACACCCGAGTTTGCAGGTGGTTTGACACCGAAGCGCTTACACAGCAGACGGGTTGGGTAAAACAGATGTTTCGAGCGTGTGAGAGGACCGTACATGCCAATCTTAGCAGCCTCTTCGGCCGGGTCGGTAGGTCTGCTGGGTGGCTCTGCAGGGGCGTCAGGCGCATCTGTGGCGAGCTTAGGTTTGGCTGTGGAAGATGTGAAGCGCGTGGCCATTAGGCCGGAGATAGGCTTGAAGACTTCGGCCGCTTGTGCAAACTCGCGGAGCTCTTTGGCCCATTCCTCCGTGGACCAGGTTGGTGGGCGTGGAGGGATAGTGGAAGATAGGCCCGCGCGGAGAGTCAGGAACGCTGTGTAGCGCGAGCGCTTGTCCAGGTCTTCGCTGTAGGGCATCCAGCCGCTGTGGCCGCGGTGTAGAGCTGCGGAGGCTGTTTGCGCATCTAAATCGGGGATCAAGTCCCAAAGAGTCCGGTTGGTGGCTGTATTGCTCGCCTCGAAGCCAGCTGGAGCGCTTTCACCGCGCGCTTGAGGAAGATTCGAGCGGCCGCTAGCGGATGCGAGTTTGTCTCGTGCTGCTGGCGTCATGAAATCAAAGATAGACTTTCCTGGAAGGGGAGCTTCGCCTAGCAGGGCAGAGCGCGCTTTGGCGTCGAGTGATGATGTTTTTGCGGCGTCGGCGGTTGACTCGAAAGTACTTGGCTGGACGTCGAACTTGGTGGCGCGTTTCGGTTTCCATCCTTGAGGGACGATTGGTGGCGGGTAGCGAATCTCAGTCAGGATTAGAAGAGGTTTGGTGGACAGGACGAAGCCGTTGAGCGGAAGTCGACCATCGTGGCATCTTCGGAAGCCTTCGAGTGTATTTGTCGGTCTCTGGATTGCCTTCCTTGACGATGTGAATGTTGGGCGCTGTGTGGTCGTACTTGCCACCAGGCCACCCTTGCGCTTCTTCTTGTCGCCTCCTATGATTTTGCTGTAGTTGATCGATGGGCCAATCGCGTAAGGGTCTTCTTCATCTGAGCCGGTATCGTTCAACACGCCCACTCCGAAAGAAGACTTTTTCAGCTTCTTGGGCTTGACGAGAATCTTGGAGCGGTTGGCAGATAAAATGCGCGCATCTGCATCGCTATCATCGTCCTCGTCATTCGCACCGTGGCCCACAAGTCCATCAAGACTGCCTTCCCCAGCGAATCCAAGACCTTTCTTGTCCGTCTTCTTGCTGAAAGTGATCATGCGCGTGTTTTCAGGTGCGAAGAGATGTGTCTCGCCAGTCTTGTCGCCCTGCGCTCTTCTCTTCACTTTTGCACCAACACCTTGTCCCTGCCGCCATCCCATACGCTGCAGCAACTTGACGCCCATGGTCTCGCCTGTGGTCCTGAACATGTCGGAGAACATTCCTTTGGAGGATTGATCTCCAGACTTCGAGCCCAGACCTGCAAATGTACCTTGAGTCTCTAGCTGCTGGGCTTCATCTCGTTCGGCGAGATCCTCTTCATCCATGAAATCCTCCGGACGGGGTTGCTGCCTTTTGTTACCATCCTGCGCCTTTTGACCGCGATCTTTTCGCGAAGAAACAAAGGTCGAGGGTGTCCAGCCTTCTTTGGAGCCGACGGAGTTGAAGTAGCTGTAATCGTTGTCAGATTTTGCAGGCTATCATGCAACTCTCAAGATGATCCCACTTACCCTGCGCTGAAACCTCCTGTAAATGCGCCGTGTAGTCTCTTCCTCCCGCGCTCATCCGTCACTTCTTGTTTCCATACAGGCATATAGCTGCCATCATCCCTCGCCTCCGGATCGTATGCTGGCAGAGGAGTTCCATACAATGCGAAAGGCGCATGCTTGGGCGGGCCATCGGACTCGAATGCGGCCCTGGAGCGCTTGGAGGACATGTCTTAGTGTCTGCGATTTGCTGACAGCGAATGGCTTTGAGATGGCCCGTTTGCTAAGGAGGGAATGGATAGGGTAGACTTACCTAGTTGTTGAGTGTGTTGGAGTTGATCATGCTAGCATTGGTGTAGGGTGAGGGCTAGACACAAACAGCAAGAGCAGAATGGCCTTAGGTTTTTGCTACTCCACGTGCTAAGATGAATGATGTGACGCTCACTCTGGTACTAACGGTATGGCATGTTTCTATTTGCAGCAGGGCATACCTTGGTCTAGCTAGGTATATCTAACGGCCCGCTAGAACCAGAACCAGCCTTGCCCGCATACAACCGCCAGCCAGCCATCGCAGGGGGGCAAGGTAAATAATCACACACTTTCACGTGCTTCTACCGACGACGACGACGAGGCAGACCTTACATGCACTTTGTTTACTACTGCTAGCCGTGCATAACTCAGTCAGGTACCCATCACAACACCGACCTTATCTCGCTGCTGCCCCGCCCCCGACCATCGCTGCTCCGATCCACACCACCCCCTAGTGCCGCCTGAGTGAGACGAACGCGTGCGCAACGGCGTCCAGAGTCGTCTTTGTGGTCCCTCCCCACCACGGTCCGAAAGGTCCATCGACAAACACTCCACACCAACACCTACACGTCCAACACCACGTCGACCCTCGAGCCCGACGTTTCGACATTGCTGTCACTGCCGCTGCTGCCGCCCTTGCGAAACCCCCTGTTGCCAACACATGCTTGTCGGCGCGCCACAAACCCCTCTACGTTATGTCTGCTGCTGCACAGCTGCCTGCGAGACGTCCGCAGCAGCCGGCTGAACGACCACATCGCACCCAAAGCACCACCTCCCGTTCCACCGCACCTACTTCTCCCCGCCGGACAATGTCGCAGTCACAATCGCAATCACAAAACTACTCTCCCAAGACCCATTCACGGACACCATCAAGTCACCTACAAACCCACCTACAGAACGAGTCCACCAGTGGCCGACCCGCCAGTCAGCGGAGGAGCGAGTCGCGCGACAGTCCCATGGCCCAGTCAACACCTCCCGGTGAGACTGCCAGAGCCACCTCGGCACATAACCATGCTGGCGGACATTCTCGTTACAATACGGAGCAGCCACAGCCTGCTCCGGTAGCTGCTAATGGCGCGGCTCCGTCAGAAGTCAGGTCATCGACCGGCCAGAATCTCAGGAGGAGGACCACCCTCGACGCTCAAACCGGACATTGGGAGCTTGGCAAGACTATTGGCGCTGGCAGCATGGGTAAAGTGAAGCTCGCGCGGAATAAAGAGACTGGAGAGCAGGTCGCTGTGAAGATTGTACCCCGAGGAACGAATGATGGAGAGCACCGCACGTCTGCAGAGCGCGAACGAGCAGAACACAGCAAGGAGGTCCGCACAGCACGTGAGGCGGCGATTGTCACATTGGCCGACCACCCCTATATTTGCGGCATGCGCGATGTTGTCAGAACAAACTACCATTGGTATATGCTTTTCGAGTATGTCAACGGAGGCCAGATGCTCGATTACATCATCAGTCATGGTCGACTCAAGGAGAAGCAGGCGCGGAAGTTTGGCAGACAAATTGCCAGTGCTCTGGATTATTGCCACCGCAACAGCATCGTACACCGAGACTTGAAGATTGAGAATATCCTCATCAGCAAGACTGGCGATATCAAGATCATCGACTTTGGATTGTCTAACTTGTTCAGCCCACGGAACCACTTGAAGACATTCTGTGGTAGTTTGTATTTCGCTGCACCAGAACTCCTGCAAGCAAAGCAATACACTGGACCGGAAGTCGACGTCTGGAGTTTTGGTATCGTCCTCTACGTCCTGGTGTGCGGCAAAGTACCGTTCGACGACCAGAGCATGCCCCAGCTGCATGCAAAGATCAAGAAGGGTGTTGTCGAGTATCCTCCCTGGCTCACAGCCGAGTGCAGGACCTTGATAGCCCGGATGCTTACAACGGATCCCAGTCAGCGTGCAACACTGGCGGAAATCATGACCCACCCGTGGATGACCAAAGGCTTCAACGGCGCGCCCGATAATTATCTCCCTCAAAGAAAGCCACTGCAACTACCATTGGACCCTGCTGTGATTGAAAAGATGACCGGATTCGACTTTGGAGCGGCGGACGTCATTACAGCACAATTGACACAAGTCCTCGAGTCCGAAGAGTATCAGCGGGCTGTTAGGAGTGCAGAGAGGAAGAACGTGCAACACACGCCTGAAATCGAGAAGAAGCGCGGTGTCTTCGATTTCTACAAGCGCAGAAACTCTACAACAAGCAGAGACACGCTGAACACACCATCCATGGAAGCAGTCCAAGTAGGCAACGATCCTATCAACGCTTTCCACCCTCTCATATCAGTCTACTACCTCGCCTTGGAGAAACAAGAGCGTGAGGCTCGGGAGAAGAATCCAGGCGCTTTGGAGATGCCACGGACCGAAGGAGAGCAGCTCGTACAGGTCCCTGGTCTGCCCGAAGTACCGCAAGCTGCATACACCAACTCGCAATCATACGAACTTGCTGGAGAGAAACCCACTGGCGGACGCTCTCGACCTCGTGCTAGGACACATGGCGAGGATGAGGTTGCAGAGGGTATGAAGAATGTCAACATCAACAATGCACCGTCACCTACAAACCCAGCAATCATCGAGCCATCCGGTGGGCATCAACAACAACATACTCCAGCTCCTGTACGGAAAGAGAGCGCAGCAGCTGGACTGCTGCGCAGATTCAGCACTCGACGACACAAAGACATGGGAGATCGCAGCCACCCACCACCTGCTTTGGCAGTCCACGGCCCAAGTGAGGCACCTAAGAAGAGCTTCTCTGTGCGTCGAACTAGAGATTCGAGCGCGACGAGGTTTAGACCCGGGTCTGCTCAATCTCGTCAAGGTGATATGCTCATACCGCCACAGTCAGACGCGCCGCAGGAGACGAAACCCAAGCGAGGTGGAGGTCTCGGTCGCAGTGTCAGTGTTAACTCCAGCGATATTAGAAGACGCCTTACCAGGCGTGGCGTGTCAGAAGGGTCATCAATGCGGCCTCAATTAGCAACCTCAAACAGCCACGACACCAGGCAATCGATGGATCAATCCCGCAGTGACTACGCTGCGTCAGACAACGAGCCTGTAACGGGCAATGCTGGGTCTGGATTTGCTTCAAGAACAAAGTCCCTCAATCAAGGCCGGAGACAAAGCATGCAGAACCGACGCGTTCGCCGGGATGGTGCGCGCACTTCTGACGTACCAGAGGAAGACGAGTCCGATGTTCGACATGAAACGAATGCTGGATCGCCTGGCAGCCCGCCTGAAGCAAAGCCTACTTTCCTCAAGGGCCTCTTCTCCGTCTCCACAACATCAAGCCGTCCACTAAAGGTCATTCGCGCGGACATCATCCGTGTTCTTGGCCTGCTTGGTGTCGAGTACCGAGAAATCAAGGGTGGCTTTGACTGTCGCCACGCTCCCAGTCTTGACGCCTCACACATCAGCCCGCCCAGCAACTCATATCAGCGCGCAGCTGGGGAGACCAGCACCCATGTCCAGAACGATATCGGCACCAGCACGGCTCTGCGGTTTGAGATTTTCATCGTCAAGATCCCTCTGCTTAGTATGCATGGAATTCAGTTCAAGAAGGTCGATGGTGGGACGTGGTATTACAAGGACATGGCGCAACGGATCATCAAGGAGGTCAATCTCTAGTGTGCATTTTACTTCTTTACGCGTTCGGATGCGTCGTTTTCTGAATTGGTCTAAACTTTCTTGCAAGAGCATTTTACCAGCAGCAGCGTTCATAGCGGTCATCGAGGCCTGTCGTTTGAATGACATGTACCCTCTTTCTGTCAACATGAAGTTGCCTGTCGTACGTGATTGTGTTATCTCTGCTGATTTCTATGGGAAGGTTGGCGAGTATGCCACTGCTTAGTCGCGCCGGCTCCCAGAAGCCACAACTTCTTGAGCGCTGGCAAGTTTTGACCCTCCTTTCCCGACCTCGATATCTTCTCTACCCTCATCATCCTCGCTTACCTCCTCCTGCAAGCTCACTCCACCATACCCACGCTCTGCAATCTCCGGATTTCTCCTCGCCCACCACAGCAGGGTCAGCAGGGTGAACACCGTCGCAGCTGACATGACAGTCGCCAACGGGAAGCCAATCGGATATTTAGGAGCGTCCGCGACTCGCCACACACCCAGCGGGATCGTGGCATGGCCGACGTAGACCAATGTAACGGTCATCGCAACGATGATAGCGCGAGCTTCCGGCTCCGCACGCAGGAGCTCCGCAAGCCACGCCATCAAACTCGGGTTCCCGGCATTCGTCGCATACGTCAGGAAGTAGAACGTCAAGATCGTCTTGTCGCTCGACGGCCAGCAGCTCAGTACAGCGAGTACAATAGCTGACGCCGCGCTTGAAGCGACGGCTATCTGCCAGCGCCAGTGCTTCCAGTCTGAAATCCAGTTGAAGGAGATGCTGGTGACGATTTGCAAGGCGTAGCCTCCAAGGGGCAGGATGTTCACTTCGTAGGTGCTGTACTTGCGGTTTCCGGCGCTGTCTTTGATGCTCTCGAGGTAGAGCACGAAGTAGGAGTTTGCGCGCGAGGACCACGCTGAGAGAGCGAAGGAGATCATCACGAGGTATGTCACTGGGTGCACTATGAGTTGGCGCAGTTTGGTCTTGAGGACGGAGACGGGCACGATGCGGCTGGTCGTGGCGCCGAAGGAGTCCATGCGGTCTCGGGCGAGTTGTCTTTCATCTTTCGTCAGCCAGATGGCGCGAGTGATGGCCGGGGAGTCTGGGATTGTGATGAAGGCCAGCAAGCCTTGCCCTATGGTGATGCTGCCCGCGATGATGAACAGCCACATCCAGCCGGACAGTCCATGCACGCCGTTCATGTTGCGGTAGAGAGAGGCTTGCAGGATTCCTAAGAACATTGCACCTGCTACATCGCTGACGTTGAAGAAAGCTAAGCGGAGGGCGAGCTCGGAGGGCGTGTACCAGTTGAAGATTAGCGCGACTACGCTGGGCCAGAAGCTGGCGGATAGCAAGCCGAGGAAGAATCGGAGGGCGTAGATTGTGTGCGCGTTGGGTGCTTTGTGTGTGCTGGGAGTGCTATTAGTGTGTGTTGAAAGTGTCTTGAATCGTTGGACGGGTTGATCTGTGTATCGCTAGCATCTCACTGGCGAAAGAATGCTTTTGGTGTACTGAAGCCGCTGATAACACCGCCCACGAAGGTGTCGGCCAGTGAGATACAACAGTGAGTAGTCCATGACATGGTCTGATCTTACTGGCAGAAGGAATATCGACTTACAACAACACTAACAGTCCCCATGTTATCTCACAGCATGGCAAGAAGAGAGATGGTCGGACTTTCGTTTGGATGATTTGGCCAGGGATCAATCCGATAGCATAGCCGATGGAGAAGAATGTCGTGAAGTTCACGAGCTCGTTACCGTAGAGGCTAAGGTCTTCCCTCATACCTGATACGTAGGCTTGAGTTGTAGCAGATTGATCCAGTTCCTTGATCAACTGCGACTGTCCTTAGTTGTATGCATGGTTGGTATCGATCTTGGAATTCACTCACACCTGCAACGAACATCCAGAGGAGCAGCATGATATCGAGCTTGAATAGTAAAACATTCCTTCTCTTGCGGAAGTATGGTATGACTTTGCCAACATGTCCGAAGACTCCAGCTCCCTTGTGAAGCTCTTCTTCAGAGTTATTGTGAGTATCGGCAGGGTCCGCCATGTCGTCTCTTGATGTCGCCGTGGTCGATAGACTGTGTTTCGATGTCTTGATAACGTATCAAAGTACTCACACAACGACAAGACTATTGAGTGCTCGTCAAGACTAAGTCAGCCACGTGCATGATGCATCTTGTAGATCTCGGGCTTTGCTTCCTGAGCTGTCGTGACTAGCACGCCATCCTTCCAAGCTTCCAACGCAGACTAGCAATACAGGCATCTCAATGCAGTTGAGTGATGGACTGGATCCTTGGTGCGCTTGGCAAATGGTGTTATATTTGGTAGTTTGTCAGCGGTATTTGTTTGTCGGTGGTGAGAGTTCGGATTCTGGAGGCAGCAATTGGGTGGAAATTGTACTCAAGCTGAGAAGATGGGAATTGTAGACGCGCGATGACTTGCTGGATACAAGATAGTGTACCTAAGTACTCAATAATACACAAAGTAATGGGGCACGACTTTGTTAACTAATCAATCGTGCGACCGCAGTCGGCCGGGAATGTCCAATGTCAATGCATAGAGCAGACTTCATCACTTGAATGTACCGTTTCAGCGTGGCTTCTCAGGCGTATTGAAGTTCGCCCTACTCTGCTTCTTCTTGAGCGGGCTAGCAACCGGCTTCATCGCCGACTTCACCTTGTCCATCTTCACCGACTTCCACCACCGACTTCGCCTTTGACGCAGGTGAAGCCTCCGGAATCTCTTAGTCAATAGTAAGATTGTTTCTTGAGCAGCGCTCGTATTTGCAGCCTGCTCAGCCACAAGTTGCTTCGTCGCTACAAAAATCGTCTCGGCTTCAACCCTGTAACACTGGAGACTGTGTCAGTTGAAATCTATGCCCACAGTGATAGTGACTTACCTCGGCTTTATACCAACTGAGTTCTTCTGCGCCAATCAACCGGATGAGGGTCTTGATCTGCAACTAGCGTGGCATTGTGCAGTTTGCCATGTTGCGCAGGCCGATTTCCGTACACTCTTCCCACCTTCTTTCATCGTAAAGAGCAGCGCGTTGCTGATATTTCTCGTAGTAGATATCGTGCGCTAAATCAGCCATGATTGTGGTCAATATTTGGGTCTTGTGGCTGTGGCAATGAGGTGCCCAGGTTGAGTGTTGTCAAGAAATATGTATGGATGGCGCAAAAGACAAGCGCTTAGTGAGCGCTTTCACTTCAGCGGATCCTGGGACACCTGAACCCACTACAAAAGCAAACACGTGGAGAGCAAATGAAATTAGAAGGACTGGCCCTTTGCTGTAAGTCGCTGACTCTCGTTGTCAATTTTGTAAATCACTGCTTGTTTCTTCGATCCTGTCGCACAGTGGGCCACGCCAAAACGCCTTATACACTTTCCAACGTCTACATATGTCCCACCATTACGCAACACACATCACACTCTCGTCACGTCTTCACTAAAACTGCCCAATCCCGTGCTGCAAAGGTATGAGATTTGTACGCTGACGAGATGCACATCGACCCTCTTCCGATGATGGCTTCCAATATGCTGGTTCTGTTGACGACCCAGAGGCTTCTGTTCCTGCTCCTGCTCCGGCCAAGTCCCTTGATGCTGACGCTGGTGCTACCCCTGCCGCTAGTGCTGATGACGATGCAAGTGCTTTAGGCAACATGAACGCTGAGTTTCCCTGCGGCCATTGCTCTTCAACCTTCCCAGAGGAAGCGTTGCTTCACGCTCACGTGGAACAAGAGCACTCCGTCGCAGCAAAGACTTGTCTGGGCGACAAGTGGGTTGGGAAGCTCACCGAAGACCTTTGACGACGTTCGCCGAACCATCGTTGCGATGCAGCGCAACCATATCGGCCTTCGCAAAGACTTATGGTGGCTAGGAAAGAAAAATGAGCTCGAGCTCATGCAGCAAGGAAAGAGATTTGACCAAGAGTTGTCTGAGATACTATCTGACCGTGCGGCAGAGATGAGGAAAGCCGCCGAGGAGCTGCAGAGACAGTGTGACGAGAAATTGGCGCGTGAGCAGCGGTTACGGGAACGGGCTGCAGTGTTGATGGAGAGGTCTCGAGTGGACGAACATGAAGACAACCTGCAGAATGAGCTTGAGGAGTTGAGCAAGTAAAGTAGATCATGTAGCCCGAACGCACGATGTCACAAATAGAAGTCCACTCGTGCCTTTCTCTCCTCGTTCAGAAGTAAGTGCCGGACACTTGCCATTCTTCGCTGTTTTCATGCTTGTTTATCCTAGTCTGTAAAGTGACTTTAGATCTTTCCCCTCTGACTGGTGTAAATATTCTTTCGGTATACGGAGGTCGCTGACACCACCACTCACCATGGTCTGATCCATTGAGATGCCTAAGATTTATAATCTGTAATTTGTCAAGCTCTCACTGGTATAAGAACTCTCTCGATAAACTGAAGTCCCTAATACCACTGCTTACCATATTCTAACCCATTCAGATTCTTAGACTGATTACTCAAAATCTCACTGGTGTAAGTATTCTTTCGATATACGAAAGTCGCTGACACCACTATGTCCAAAAGCTCTATCCAGTGAGATACTGAAATCCATCCTCTAGACTTTGTCAGCTGGTGCCTGTCACTGCGTAGGGAAGAATGTTGAGATGATCCTAGTGAAGTAAGTTGAGTGACGTTGAAGTTGAGCTCGAGGGTCGGTCGCTCCTACCAATCTTAAGACGCTTGCTCAAAATGAGTTCAGACTATTCCGACAAATTGCTAAAATGCAAGCACCAAACACATTCAACCCAAATCTCAGCATCCATCCCAGAACTCACGCCGCGCAATGATCATCGTCATGTCCTCGGTCATCATCATCTCCTCAGCGTCATCCTCTCGCCATCTCGTCAGTAATCGTCCTTTCCTCTACAGCATCAACGTCAAGCCCCTACCCACTCAGCATCGTCAGCGCGAAGCCTTGTCACCACCTTCTGTACACATCAGCTGTCCATCAGCGCAGTCCTGCAAGACTGAATCTTCCTCTTGTTGAGGCTGACAACGCAGTGGACACATCATACTGATGAATGGAGGCCCTCCAATAAAACCATAA
>Ga0265797_10010968_pt1 | contig 11442 bp, 8 predicted proteins | sample P2T30metagenome_FD_192433 | JGI IMG/M metagenome (GOLD analysis project Ga0265797, IMG submission 192433) | Plant litter microbial communities from East Loma Ridge, Irvine, California - P2 T30 | ecosystem: Environmental > Terrestrial > Plant litter > Unclassified | place: USA: California... | reverse complement strand
TCCAAGAAACTCCCCCACAAACGCCAAAAGACGACGACGATGAAGCCATCTCTGTTCGACACCAACCGCGTCCGGAACTGCGGCTCCAACGAGTCCTTCCTCAGCACCGAAACCACCGGCCTCATGAACTACACCGGCGCCGGTTCCGACACGGAGGAAGAAGACAACACGGAGCTAGAAAACGAGTATCTGAACAAGATGTCCGACGACACGGACCGCCCTGTCGAGACGTGCTTTGGCTGGGGCGTCAATGTGTGGCGCTCTTTCAGTGGCAGCGGGACCATCTACGCGGATGTGGATGATCGGGTGAAGAAGATGATGCGCGATGAACAGATTTGGGGGAAGAAGAAGACATTGGGTGCTGGGGCTGGTGAGAAGCGCCAGCGTGGTGCCGGTAAAAATGACCAGGAAAACGCGGATGCAGTGTTGAAGATGGGGTTTTCGGGCAAAGTGCCAGTGGCATGTAAGTATGACCGTGAAATGAATTATTCCAGGCAGGTCAAGCTTCCGATCGAGGACAAGGCCGAAGACGAAAATAAGTCTCTCAATAAGAAGCAGGTTTCTGACAAGAAGCAAGGCCCCGACGAGGAGAATACACCCGCAACCTACACTGACGGCAACATCACGTACCCCAAACTTCCTCAACTTTCCGGTCTTTCTGAACTTCCCCAACTGCCCCCTCTGCTCGATGCGCCCCCTAGCCCCACACTCTCAGAATGGAACTCTTTTCACGTCTCCCCGTCGCAAATGGAGGATATCCGCGAGCCCATCTCAGCTTCGGATACTCTACTGCCGTCTCCCTACCATCTCCAACACCCAAACGACACTCAGTTCCATCGTAGAAGCACAAGTATTGACCCGGTGGTGGGTAATTCGAATCGGCCAATTAAGCCGCTTCCCGCGCGCGCACAGGGCCAAGTGATGGAGGCTTCTTCTCCCTCTTCCCTGGATGCGGTTACTAACGTTCCCTCTTCCACGGGCGCAGAGATGAGCATACACGCTGGTACTCCTTCGTCTCTTTCAACTTCTTCTACAGCTCCAGTTACTGATGCTCCTTCTTCTACGTATACCGGTCCCAGCACCCCCTCTCTCCCGGGTAACAGCTGGAATGCATTCGGATTGCAAACCGATAGAGCCCGTCGAATTGTATCTGGTTCCTTTGGTAGCTTTGAAGGTCGTCCTCTGGACCGGTTTGACGAGCGGGCGTATCGGTTGGCGCAGAAGGGCGATGACAAGAACAAGAGCAAGGGCAAAGGCAAGGCCAAGGAGGATGGAAAGGATAGCGATGACAAGGACGACAAGCCGAATCCTTTCAAAGGTCGGCCTTGGTTGAGGCGACCTTGAAGTCTGCAGTTTTGGGTTAGAGGCCGGGTATTGGAGGTAGTTGGTCTGGTTCAGAGAAATGTCTAGGATTTCGAGCCTGGTGTGTGATAAGCACTTGGCACAGATAGGACATTGGCGGGCATGTATGCTATTCATTCATGGTAATATGTCGATGGAATCAAGGCACTACTTGATCACTGCAAAACATTGTTCATCAGAGTGTCCATCGTGGGTACCATGTGAGTCTTCTTGATTCTTTTGATTTTTTGTAGATGGGCTCTCTCCAAGCCTTGATCAACTCCATCTACTTCTCTCTCTCCTTTCTTGTGTATCCAGAAATGTAAATAAGCCTCCAAACAGGGGTATTGGGTATAATGAACAACGCGCAAAAAAAGCTACTACTCATCATGATCATCGTAATCTTCTCCAACACTGGCCCACCCACACTGCCATCTCTTTCCTTCGCTTTCGCCCCCAATCCTCAATTCCCTTGCTTCACTCCCCTCTTTCCATCTTCGAACGCGGAAGTCGTCACTCACACTGATCAGGGTGCCATTGCGCGCCCATGATACGCTCGTGACTTCTGCGTCGTGGCCCCGAATAAGGGGCGTGCCGTGCTCGTATATGGGGATGCTATCCGGGCAGCGGCTGTTCGTCAACGAACGAGTAAGAGATGGTCTCAAGAGCTTTCCAGCAGTATGAATGTCGGGAAGGTCATCTGTGTCGTTGTCTTGATGTGTGGTTTCGCGCCTAAGAAAGATTTCGTCGGTGGGGAAGAGCACGGGACATCCATCTGTACTGCCAACAGCAAGCATTTCAGTTCTGTCTTCACATGCTTTGCGAAGTGAAGCTTTTACGTAGAAGGACCCAGCGTGGAAGTTCTGGTGGCGGAATCCATAGATAGGTCCCAGACCTTCTTGACCAACGCCGCAATATTTCTGTTTTGACGAGGATGTTGTTGATAGCTCCGGGGCTACGCCGAGAATGAGGTGGCTCGTCGAGTAGGCGTAGACGGTGTTATCTTTGCTGAGTGCGTAAAGTCGCGATGCGTCGCCGTTAAGGGTTAGTGAGTTGATGGCGAAGTGTCGATGGCGGTTGTGGGATTCAGGGTGCTGGGTTGTAGCAATGGGGATAGCAGGTCCACGCAATGAGTATCTCCCCCTGATGTCCCAGAGCTTGACACATGTCGATGCGTCAGAAGCAGTCAGGAGCAGGTGCTGGCGTCCCTCGGGTAAGAACGAGAGCGCTGTGACCGAGATATCGTTTCGCCGGGCAACGTTTTCTGTCTTTGTATTCGACGATGTTTTGGTAGCTGAGGACACGGATGGGAGACTGATATCGGCATGTGCTGAAGCGAGAGTGCGGATGACGCTGGCGTAGGGCGCATCAGACCCCCAGGCTGAATGTATCGATCCCTGATTTCCCTTGCACCGAAGATCCCAAATCTGCACAGCGCCATCCCGACTTGATGTTGCTACAATCTTGTCGTCGCCCGGCTGGAATCGTACTTGCTTCACTGATGACTTGTGCTTGGCGAGAACTGAAAGTGTCTGTTGGGTGCGGACGTCGATGATCTGGGCTGTCTGATCACCAGACCCTGCTGCGAGGTACAGGTCATCCGAGGAGAATTGCATGTCCATGATGGCGTTGGAGTGGGCTTTCCAGGACAGATGTGGCTTGGAGAAGTCGCCCTCGGAATCCTGTAGATGGATGTTACCGTCTTCATCTCCTATGGCAAGCATAGAGTTGGCTGGTGATTGTCAGCATGGGGATGTGTTGTGGTAAAGGCAGTAACATACTATTGCAGCTTGCTGTGCAAAAAGGCGGAGCGCCTTGTGATAGCTGATGAACGTCGTCTGCGCCGCTGTAGAAACTGGCTGTCTGTTCCTGCCATGATACACAATGATCCTTCCGAAACCCTCGACCGACACCAAGTATTCCACCGAATGAGCGTTGCAATGTTCTTGATGGGCCTCCTAATGTTCTTAATCTTCGAATCGGTTCGGGATACACAGCAGGCTCTTCTGAATCAGACTCGTCGAGTATGTCGATTGCTGGCGGGGTGACGTAACGTGATCGCTTCGACGGTGACGACAGGGCAGGAGAGCTCTCGGGCGACAAGTATGGCTTCCGCTTGCGTGAGGTACTATGTGGGGTGTGTATATGGTTCTCGATGTCGACAAAGTTGACTGTTTTCCGAGGGGTAGTCCGCGTTGCCCGGCCACGGTTGAGGGCTGATCGTGTGATGTCCTGCAATTGGCGGCCCGAGCTGGTGAGAGAAGTGCGTGATGATATATCTTTGGAGTGCCGCGGAGTGAAGAACCGGGTGAAGCGCTTGGGTGTGATAGGCGGCGGTCGCTTTGGCTTGCGTGAGCACGCAGTTGCTGCGGAAGCAGGCGGCGGCGATGAACAGAGCTCAGGCGTTGGCTCTTGGATGAGGATGCTACGAGGGGCGCAGGGTGACGACATGGCTCTCTACTAGCGCATATATATACAAAAACACCAATGGACGATCTAGTGGAGGTAGAAGGGTATTTAAAGGCCTGGGACTGGAAAACAATGGATGCTGATAAAGTGGTGACGAGGTTGGAGAGGAAGGCGCACGGCTTAAGCACGTCGCGAAGAGCAGGCGCGACAGACGTGATGCACTAAACCATCCTGGGTGTTGAGTGGCTTGGCTTTCCCTCGAGGCGCATTTTTTTGCTCTCACTCTGCGACAGCGTGTCAAATGTGAAGTAAAGGAAAAAAAAGCAATAAAGTCACTGTAAGTCACTAAGAAATGATCATGATCAGTTAAGGCAGCGTACATGTGCTTGTTTCTCTCTTGAGTTGCAGCCTCGGCGAGTTGCGCGGCATCTTTCCGTCTCGTCTCACGTGAGAGGCACCGCTAGCACGGTTCGTTGCCAGTCGGTGGTCGGGGAAACCAGGCGCAGGGACCCACCAAAAAAAGTCGACGAACATTACGGACTCGAACTCTTGGCGGACACCTTCATCACCACAAAGCTCTCCAACACGGGAGACGCAGCGCAAGATGGGCGCAATCAAACGAAAAGCAGAACAAGGTGCTACGCCCTCGAAGAAGGCGAAGAGCGCACCGTCGGACCGATCAGCGAAGCGGCGCAAATCCGATGTCGAGCAAACTTCACCAGCCAAGGCGAAGCCTGAGAGCGCTGCGCCCAAGCCCAGCGTTTTCAAGGATGAGGAGAAGTCGTTTCCTAGAGGAGGCGCCAGTGTCTTGACACCCCTCGAGCACAAGCAGATTTCCATCAAGGCGAACCAGGATGTACTGTTCGAACAGGCCGGCATCAAGCGCCCGGGCGGCGGCGACGATGGATTCAGCGACATGGGTTCCGAGGACGACGAAAAGGCCACAGCCAAGTCGAAAAAGAAGTTCCCCACGAAGAACAAGAGGTCGCACGAGAGTGGAGAGAAGGAGGACGTTGTGAGGGCAAAGGGCCTGAGCTACAAGGTGAGCTAGGCTTTAGCCCAATTTGGTATTGATACTGATAACAGCAGAATTTGCCGGCTGGTACCATTGTACTCGGTCAGATCACCGACATCTCTCATCAGGACCTCGTACTTGCGCTTCCGAATAACCTTGTCGGCTATGTCCCACTTACCGCGGTGTCCGACAAGCTCAACGAGAGGCTAGAAAAACTTCTCACAGACGAAGATGCAGAGAAGAACGAGGGTAGCGATGATGATGGCTTGGAGGATGTGGATCTAAAGGACATTTTCTCGGTGGGGCAGTACGTCAGGGCGTGCATCACAGCAACAAACGAGAACAACGCAAGAGCAAGGAAGCGATTGGAGCTGTCCATCGATCCGAAGCTTGCCAACAAGGGCCTCAGCAAGCGCAAGATACCTGTCAACAGCATGGTTCAGGCGTCGGTGGTTAGCAACGAAGATCACGGTCTGGTCATGGACTTGGGCTTGGGTGATGCCAATCTGAAGGGCTTTCTGCCCAAGGGAGAACTGGGACCCAAGGTGCAGCATGCCAAGGTACAAGAAGGCGCCGTCTTCTTGTGCTTGGTCACAGGAATCAACTCCGACGGACGCATCATCAAGCTCTCCGCCGACCATACTAAGGCGGGCAACGTCACCAAGGCAAACACATTGACAGAAGCACCAACCATCGATGTTTTCCTCCCAGGAACTGCAGTCGACATCCTTGTAGCCGACACCACCTCCAGCACACTCACAGGCAAGATTCTTGGCCTGATAGATGCAACCGCTGATGCCTACCATTCTGGTGCTACTGAAAAAGCTGCTGACGTCTCCCAAAAGCACAAGATCGGCTCCAAAGTCAAAGCGCGTATCGTGTTTACGTGCCCAGACTCAGAGCCTAGGAAGGTTGGCGTCTCTCTGTTAGACCATGTGGTATCCCTCTCCACACGCATGTCCGGTAAGCCAAAGGAGCGCAAACCTCCCATCGACCTTCTCCCTATATCGACCATTGTGGAGAGCGCCAAGGTCGTCAAGGTGGCCCCAGCTCAGGGTGCTTTCTTCGATCTCGGTATCAAGGATGTTGTTGGTTTTGCGCATATCTCGCGACTTTCTGATGACAAGGTCGATGCGATATCCGAGGAGTCCGGCCAATTTAAGCTCGGCTCGACACACAAGGCACGTATCATCGGATACAATGCCCTTGACGGAATCTTCCAGCTCTCTCTAGAGCAAAAGATACTTGATCAACCCTTCCTTCGCATTGAGGACATCAAAGCTGGCCAGCTCGTCAAAGGCAAGGTGCACAAGCTCATTGCCGATAAGAATGGAGCCGCTGCCGTCCTGGTCCACCTTGCCGAGGGCATCACAGGTCTGGTCGCGGAAACCCATTTGGCAGATGTGCGTCTACAACATCCAGAGCGCAAGTTCAGAGAAGGCGTACCTGTTACAGCTCGCGTACTCTACACTGAGCCCGCTAGGCATCAGATACAACTCACCCTGAGGAAGTCACTGGTCAACTCAGACGCCAAGCCCTGGACCAACTACGAGATGCTTTCCGAAGGAGTAACCGGCCCGGGCATCCTAGTTCGCGTACGTCGTAACGGCGCTACTGTACGTTTCTATGGCGATGTCAAGGCATGGCTTCCAGTCGCAGAAATGAGTGAGGCATTCATAGAGGATGCTACGCGCCACTTCACGAACGGCCAGGTTGTAAAGGTGCGCGTCATCTCCGTCGATGCGAAGGAGCGCCAACTTCTAGTTTCTTGCAAAGATCCTGCTGCCATTGACACTAACAAAGAAGCCGCTTTCAATGCGCTCAACCCTGGTGACATTGTCAAAGGCACTGTACTCGAAAAGTCCGACGACAGCGCCACCCTGGATATTGGAAATGGCATCAGAGGCATTCTCCGCATCGGCCATCTGACAGACGGATCGGCGAAGAAAGACATCTCTACCATGAAGAAGATTCGTGTGGGCGGAACTTTGGAAGATCTAGTAGTTCTGACGAAGCATGGCAAAAACCGTTCGGCAACCGTCTCTAACAAGCCCAGTCTTCGTAAAGACGCCCAGGCTTCCAAGCTCGCAATCAGTATCGAGGACTTACAAGCTGGAGAAACGGTACATGGATTCGTACGCGGAGTTTTGCCCGACAAGATATTTGTTGAGCTTGCAAACGGTATAAGCGGTGTGCTTTTCAAATCGCAGTTGCCAGAAGAGATGATCTCTGAACCCAATTTCGGCCTCCGAAAAGACCAATCTATAACCGCCCGAGTGACACACGTAGACGCAGGAAAGGGGTTCTTCTGGTTGTCGATGAAAGCCGAATCTGATCTAGATTCGGCAAACACTGTCGACACCCCTGTGAAAACGGGAGAAGCCCTAGTGGATCCGGTTGACCATAAGATCAAAACGACCGATGAAATCAAGTTCGGCACACTGACAACCGTTCGTATCAAGGCTATCAAAACCACACAGCTCAATGTTGAGCTTGCAGACAACGTATTCGGACGGATTTCCGTGTCGGAGTTGTTCGATGGGTGGGATAGCATCCCAGACAAGAAAAGACCTACGGCACACTTCAAGATGAATCAAAAGATTCAAGTGAGGGTTCTGGGCAGACATGACGCGCGCAACTTCCGTTTTCTTCCAATCACATCCCGTACAAGTAAGACGCCAGTATACGAGATGACTGCAAACACGGATAAAATCAAGACAGAAGCGGATGTACTAAGCCTTGAACAAATTACACCTGGATCGGCCTATACTGCGTTTGTGAACAACATCGCTGACCGCTACGTCTGGGTGAACATCTCGGCCAACGTTCGCGGACGTATTGACTTCTTCGACCTGACCGAAGATCTCGAGAAGCTCGCCAATGTAGAGGAAAATTTCCCAGTGGGTTCTGCTCTTAAGGTCCGTGTAAAATCGGTCGATGTTGCAGCGGGAAAACTAGACCTGACGGCCGTATCTACCGTGACCGGCAAGACTTTGAGCCTCCAAGACATCAAAGTGGGGTACGTACTGCCTGCACGCGTCACCAAAATACACGAAGCATCGGTAGTGGTTCAGATCAATGACAACATTGCTGCACCCATCTTCCTTGAGCAGTTGGCCGACGATTATGACATGGCCAAACCAAACAAGTTCAAGGTCGGTGACGTCTTGCGCGTATGTGTCATCGACGTCGACATTCCCAACAAGAAACTAGGATTGTCAGCTAGACCGTCCAGAGTTTTGAGCTCATCACTACCCATCAGGGATCCCGAGATCAAAGACAGGAAAGAGCTCAAGGTACATCAGGTTATTCGTGGCTTCATCAAGCATGTCTCCAGTAACGGTGTATATGTGCGTCTCGGTCCTCATGTTGAAGCCTATGTCCGTGTCAGTCATCTCTCAGATGATTACATCAAAGACTGGAAGTCCGCTTTCCATGTAGATCAACTCGTGACTGGCAAGGTCATCTCAAATAAGGAAGATCTGCGCAACCCCCAGTTGAGTTTGAAGACTTCTGTAATCCAAGGCGACTATAACGAGCCGATGGAGTTTGGTGATCTGAAGACTGGTCAGATTGTCACCGCGAAGGTGCGCCATGTCGAAGATTTTGGTGTTTTCCTTGTGGTTGATAATTCCAACAATGTCAGTGGACTTTGCCATATCTCACAGCTGGCCGATAATGCTGTTGACAAGGACAAGATCAAGGATATGTACAAGAAGGATGATGTTGTCAAAGCCAAGGTTGTGAAGATCGATCCAAAGCAGAGAAAGATCAGTTTCAGTCTGAAGTACTCACAGGTCAAAGACGAAGGAGAAGACGAAGATATGGAGGATGCTTCGGAAGTTGATCTGGCTGACGATTCCGATTCTGACGGCGGTGTTGAGCTTGACGAAGATATCGACATGAGGAGCGTCAAGAGTGTCGAGAGCGACGAGGATGTTGAGCTTGTAGATGCGGACGAAACTGAAGACGTTTCAGACGACGAAGCAACACAGACACCTGCGCAAGGTCTCAGCACATCTGGATTTGACTGGACAGGTGCAACTCTCGACATCGACCAACAGAAGCGTACGGCCGATTCCGACTCTGAAGATGATACTCCGAAAAAGAAGAAGAAGAAGAGCAAGAAGGTATCTATAAAAGAGGATCGCACCGGTGACCTCGACGCCTACGGTCCTCAATCAGTCGCCGACTACGAGCGCTTGTTACTTGGCCAGCCAAACAGCGCCGAGATGTGGGTGAGGTACATGGTATTCCAGCGCGAGCTGAACGAAATCGAGAAGGCACGTCAAATCGCCCGTCGCGCACTAGCGACCATCAATGCAAGGGAGGATAAGGAGAAGCTTGACGTTTGGACCGCGTTATTGCATCTTGAGAATGACTTCGCGAGCGATGACGCTATTGAAGCGATTTTCAGGGAAGCAAGCCAGAACAACGATTCCCGCGAAATTCATGAGCGGATGATCAAGATTTACATCTCATCAAGAAGGCTCGACGTAAGTGCTCTCAATCTACCTGTATCACGATGAAGCTAACAACTATTCAGAAAGCGGATAATCTCTACCAATCCATGATGAAGAACAAGACTTTCACACAAGACCCGAAGTTCTGGCTCTCGTACGCAGCCTTCCTCATGGACGTACTGCAACCTCCTTCCGCATCCCGAGCCCGTGCTCTCCTTCAACGCGCTACACAATCTGTCGCACCAACACAACACCGCTACCTCACCCAAAAGTTTGCCGCATTGGAATTCAAATCTCCTAATGGCGACGCGGAGCGCGGACGCACCATCTTCGAAGGCCTAGTCGACACATTTGCCAAGAAAGGTGATGTCTGGGACATGTATCTAATGCTGGAGCAGAGCCATGGTGATGAGGTCAAGGTACGGGATTTGTTTGAGAGGATGACCAAGGTTGGGAAGGCCTCGAGGGTTCGCAGTGTATTCAAGAAATGGGCCGAGTGGGAGAACAGCGTGGGTAGTAAGAAGGGTGTTGAGAGGGTCAAGATGCTTGAGGAGCAGTGGAGAGAGAAGAATGCTAGCAAGGCTGACGAGGAGTAGGCAGGTGTGAAAGTGAAATGAGATGGAGCATGTTGGCAGTTGCATCACTATGGTGTTTCTCTTTGCTTGAAATTCTACGGGTTATAAAAAGTCTGTATTACTCAATATCGATCATGATGACTTGATTATATTCTCTCCGTTTGCCTTGTTTCAAACTTAGTCAAATGGGGATTTTCCATCGCGTATATCTCGGTGGTTTCTTTGAAAAAAGAATTCTAGAGCCACTTCCCGAAATCTAGAAATAGATTGCTCTGTCATGCTCGCGCTAGCCCACGTTATTCTTGAAATACTGTAAGTTGCCTCTGCGCTCGCTACTCTGATGCCATTGCTCATGCCGGCTTCTCCCCAGCGAGAAGAGCTGACTTAGGGGAGTGACGTTTCGCTCACGCACACTTCCGAGCACACTGGATATGAGACTTTATCATGAACCCCCCAAACTTCACTGGGTATTTTTGGAAGCTGTGGTAGGCCGAAAGAGTGTGGTGTGCCAGAGAGTGTCTAGGTTCTGTCTCTCGCTGTGTTTGTTTGCCTCTCTCCTGGCATAACCCCAACAGGATATTGAAAAGCGCCCATTTTGATAAGATTTCGCTGTTATTGCTGCATTTAGTTCTGTTGGGCTATCTGTATTTCTTGCCGCTTCGTGGCACTCATCAGGTACCATCTTGTTATGGGGTTACAGTTATAATAGGTAAATCCTTTGCAGTCTGAGCACAGTGGGGTGGAATAAGCTGGGAAGATTTTTCAGGTTATTTATCAAGGTTATATTCTTGTATAGCATGTATTGTGTAGCCTTGTTAGCGATGTAAGCATTGTTTATGTCACTATCAGGTTCGTGCGCAGCGCCAAATGAGTACCAGCTCCTCTAGGCACCATTAACCACCCACAGCCGCAATATCCAGTTACCAAGCAATCGTAAGTATCACAAGTTGATCCCAAGCATCTGTTTACTACAACTCCGCAAAATCTCGTGATAGTAGTTGTTGGAGCTGCCTCTACAGCCTCATCTTTGTTCAGATTTGCGATGGCGGGGATGCGCGGCACGGACACGGTCAAGAGTCCAAAGCGGCGAAGAACTAGAGCGGCCGCCCGCTGAAGAACATCTTTCAACTCCTTTCCTATCTGATACCAGCCTGTTAGCTCCAACCTGTACGTTCCGTAGTCCGTACCACGTTATAAATAGACTGTATTTACGCCGCCGTTTTTGAGTCAGCCGACATTTTCTAGCACCAAATAGGTACCTAAGCTATTATCGCCACCAGCGCAAAGCACCACGTTGCCTTCATCAACCTCACGACCTTCACTCAACTCACAAGCACAGTGCCTTATAGTAATAGCTTCGACGATGCACATCGTGTGTTGCTTCGTGTCTGCGTCACCGACACCCCTGGTTGTAATCAGAAGTGCTTCCACGCCCTAGGGAATGATTTCTGTCAGTACCACCTTGGAAGAAACATTCGAGATGAACCACGTTTATCGGGATATGACCATCCTCATGTCGTCGGTGACTTCGATTCGGACAAGCCGTTGAGGCGGTGGTTCGTATAAGACTTTAATGTAAAGGGGCTCTTGACGAAACAACAGACGTTGGCATTGCCACATGACGTTTATATCGCAAGTA
>Ga0265797_10010967_pt1 | contig 11442 bp, 16 predicted proteins | sample P2T30metagenome_FD_192433 | JGI IMG/M metagenome (GOLD analysis project Ga0265797, IMG submission 192433) | Plant litter microbial communities from East Loma Ridge, Irvine, California - P2 T30 | ecosystem: Environmental > Terrestrial > Plant litter > Unclassified | place: USA: California... | reverse complement strand
CTGCCGGTCGAACACACAGCAGTATGGATTGATGTCTGCGGCTGATGTGGTCACGAACATTACATGAGATGGTTGGACGCTTGGTGGCTCCTGGCTCATGTTGTAGCACGTCGGTGTACTGCACGTACATCAACCATCGAGCATGAGCGCAGTACACAGCTTCAAGAGATAGAAATCGCGCAGGGAAAAAGCATGAATATGTAACACGGGCTTGTGTCTAGCTCTTGCATTCTAGGTCTGTACGATCGTCTGATACCTTCTCCATTCTCGAATTACAGCTTTTCTCGCGGACTTCAATCGTTAGAAGTCATGTCTAACCCACAGAAGTGAAGCATGGAAGTCCTACTCTGACTGTCCTGGACCCATGGGCTTCGCCAACTTCGCAGCCTCAGGATCCTTCGTAACCTCATCGTAATCGGGCCGCGGCAGCTCGAAGGCTTGCGTCGTGCGACCATATGATATGCCACCCAGCCTGGAGATTGGCTTCATGACCTGTTCGCTGTCAGCATACATTATTTCCACCCATATATGATGGCTTACAGCTGGATCGAGCAATACGTTCTGCTCGTCTATGGCGTCGTCTCTAGCCCAAAAGTGCACACCCTCCACGAAGGCTGTGACGCCCGTTTTCTTGTCGGGCGTCTCCGGGTTCTTGGATGTCCACTCATGCGTATAGACCAGTTTTCCCTCGATGCTGAAGACCGCTTCTTGCACTCTGTCAGGCTTGACCATCGAGCTCTTTGCGCCATGCAGTCCACTGAAAGACCATTCTGACACGCCAATAGGTGCATTAATAGCCGTGAAATTGGCCGCTTCGATGTACTCTTCCGTAATGATATTGATGGTACATTCTTTTGTCTCCAGCAGATTCTTCAAGCTGTCCTTTGCCCTGTCTTTCCCACCCGAGAAGCCCAGAACGAATATTGGTGGATCGTGGTTTACCATATTGAAGTATGAAAAAGGCGCTAAGTTGCTGCTCTTGCCGTCTGGAGCGACCGTGGACACGAAGCCTATCGGACGAGGGACGATCGCGGAAATGAGCATTTTGTAGTTGTGCACCACAGGTCTGCCCTCTGCATATGGATCGATTGAGCGATGCGACTTCTTGAGCACAGAGGGTTCATTGGGGCCGGATCCAGGCTTCCAGTCTGGCTTCGGTGCTTGCGTGTAATGGAAGTCGTTGGCTGCAAAAGCTGGGCGTGACGCTTCTATTGCCTTGAAGTCGCCGTGAGGATTGCGCTTGATCTCCTTCTCTGCGTCCATTTTGCCGGTAGCCATTGCGATGTTTGACTGTGGAAGTTTTTGCGTGGATGTGCTTTGAGCGTAGACAGGGCACACTGTCAGTGGTGGAGGAAGCTCGGATATTTATGTATTCTCTGTTGGAGTCGAAGTCCTGGATTTGCCGTCCTCTTTTCGGAGTTTTCCGATCAACTTCAGCGTATGTGGGCAGATGCTGTTGGTGGTAGTGATGAGATAAGGCTTCAGCACTTATAGAGCCTCGAGTAACGAAGCTGCATTTATGAGTCTCTCGGTTTGTTTCGGAATATGCCGATGGCAGATACGTGCGCAGTCAGGGCAGAGTGCTATTGCATTGTGGCTATTCGCGGATGCATTCCGCCATCCTCAGAGCGGAAGCGGAATCAACGCTTCAAAACTGTGACTTTGGATATGGACATGCTCTGTCATGATCTCTCGTTCGAATTGCATCAATTCATCCAAGCTCTCCCAACTACCATGATGATGCGGCTGTCTCTTTCCCAACCTGCCTCGTACCTGCGTCATCGCTACCCCGCGATGTCTTCAAGCTACCCCACCAACTCGGAGCTAACCAACCATCACCGTTAGATAAGAGTTGAGCTGATGCGACATCTTCGAGATTTGTACTTCTGGATCGTGGTCACTTCAAGTCATTCCACTCGAGATTAATTTATCCAAAATTGTCTTCGAAGACTTCCTCGTCCTGCACTTGTCCAACAATCACCGTCTATCGTCGTTAGACCATTGCCCTTCAGCTCACAGCATTTTACTACGCTCACTCTATAGTTCGCAAAGCGTAATTTGCACACCCGGAATAATCACATGTCCTCCTCCAATCTCCCCAACCTCGAAAGCCTAAAAATGGAAGACGACTACCAAATCTACAAACTCGGCACCTTCGCCCTAAAATCAGGCGGAGAACTACCAAACGCATTCATCGCCTACAAAACCCTCGGCGACCCCTCCCTCCCAGCCATAATATACCCAACCTGGTATTCAGGATGTAACATATCCCACACCAACACCCTCCAATCCCATCCCACTAACTACCCACCAGCAATATTCGACAACCTCTGGCTCACCGGACCCAACAAGACCCTCAACCCCCAAAAATACTTCATCATCATCCCCGCGCTCTTCGGCAACGCACAATCTTCCTCTCCCTCAAACATGCCTGACCTGCGCCCGTTTCCAGATATTCTCTTTTACGATAATGTGCGCGCTCAACACGAGCTCGTGACTAAGCACCTGGGTATCAAGCACGCGCGCGCAGTGCTGGGATGGTCAATGGGCGCGGGCCAGACGTATCAGTGGGCTACGCAGTTCCCGGATTTCATGGACTTGATTGCTCCCTTTTGCGGCTCCGCGAAGACGTCCCTACACAACCAAGTTTTCCTCGAAGGCGTGAAATCCACACTCTACGCCGCAATCGGGACATCCTCATCTGGCATATGCCATCCCACCTCCCTCGCGCCCAATTCCTTCGCCCAGCGTTCTGCCTTATCCCGATCCCCAAAAGAAACAGGCCTCAAAGCGCTGGGCCGCGTGTACGCAGGCTGGGGCTTCAGCCAAGCCTTCTACCGCGAGAAATTATACGAGAGTGTCTTGGGCTTTACCGATCTAGAAACCTTTATGAAAGACTTCTGGGAAATATGGGCCCTGAGTAAAGATCCAGAGAACATGTTGACTATGGCGCATACATGGCAGGCGGGCGATTGTTCTGCTCAGGAGCCGTATGGCGGGGACTTTGGCGCTGCGATGAGGGGCATCAAGGCGAGGGCGCTGGTTATGCCGTGTCGTACAGATTTGTATTTTCCGCCAGAGGATAGCGAGATTGAGGTAGGATGTATGAGGGAGGGGGTGGGGGAGTTGAGGGTTTTTGAGAGTGTGTGGGGACATTGGGCTGGGGGGCCGGGGGATAGTGTGGGGGATGTGGAGTGGTTGGATGCGCAGTTAAGGGAGTTTTTCGAGAAGAATTAATGTTGTGATTGTTGGTAGGCCTTGTACGTTCGTACGGGTGAATAACAACAACGAGGTTCTTCTGTGACTTGGTATTGTGATTGCTTGATCTATGAACGTGGGTGCTACGAAGGTATACCTGAGCTCGGCCACGAGTCGGACCGATGTAGGATCGAGTCGGCTCGTTGGCCAGCATTGAGCATCCGACGTCTCTACCGATGCTCACGATCCGACAGTGATAGTGTTTTGCTATGGTATTATAGCAATTGCATACAGTCCAGCTGATAATCGTACAAATACAAGATTCCATCTTCCACATGCCTGTACTCAAGCGCGCAAATCCTATCCTACAACACAGTATGTCTACCCAACAAGCACCGGCCCCAACCCACACCTCCCAAAACCCCATCACGCACCCCCACCATCACTCTCATCCCCACTCTCCAACGCAACCCTACAAACCCTACACTGCCTATACAACTTCGCACAAAACTCCCTCACCGTAACATCCGCCCCCCCATCCAACCCCACCCCATGCCCCTCCATACAATACCACGTCCAAGCCCCCCCATTCCCCCCATCCCTCGCCAAATAATTCTCCCCGGGACTCCACGTATCCAGTGAAAAAGTAATTCTATCGAGCCGCGGCCCGCCCATGTTTTTAAACGACTGGCACGCGTGGAACCATATCCACAGCGGATTCCACAACGGGTCGCCGATAGCCTTGGCGTCGAGCGTGAAGTGCTTCAGCTGTGTGAAGGCAGATAGGTCGTGCCGGATTTGCGTTGCGAGCTTCCAGTCTGCGGAGCTCATTTGGCGGGGGTCGGTAACGCCGAGCATGCGGGATGTGGTTACTAGTTGGAGACTGCAGGAGCGGATGCGCTGGGATGTTGCGGAGGAGATATTCCAGATGTTTTTTGAGGGCGGGTGCGTGGTGGGTGCGTTGTAGTTTTGGGGCGAGACGGTGAGGTGGAATGTTGCGCGCTTGCATTGTAGGGTGGTGTATTCTTTGTGGACTTGCTTGGAGGCGAGGAAGATCCATGTGCTAGCTTTGGGAGTGGTGGGTGTGAGTGTGGCGAGCGAGGACCAGCGCTCGGGTATGACCCAGCTTAGAGACGAGGTCGGCTGTTGGCTGGTGGGTGGTGGAGGATAGATAGGATCTTCGATTAGGTGTTCGTAGACCATGTCTCTCAGTTCTCGGGGGAGGTTCATGAATGGAAATGGTGGTCTTCTGTCATCTTGCATCGTTTCATATGTTGTGAGCGTCCAAGAGAGGAGATGTGAGAGGGCAAAAGCGAGGAAGATGGTCAGACCGATGAGTTTGAAAGCTGGGATCGTGGGAGAGATGCATGACGGCCACGAGGACGGTTTTATGAGATTACGGAGGTCTTGGACGCAGATCACAGGGTGACCAACTCGCAGGAAATCGACCATAGCGGTAGGTGCCCAATCGAGCTCGTCCTCGCTGACGGGACCCGGCAGATACTCGATCAGCTGTCACAATTCAAGCCGTTGCACAGCTCCCTGACGATTTACGAGGCTGTTGTTTCTGTATGCGGGGACGTTGCTCGCCTTATGTGGATAGCGTTGTTGGTGGAGGCGTCAATTGTCGTGTGCGATAAGCGGCGTAGCAGACCGGTAAGAATGGTAGCGAGCGACGGCTACAAATTCAGCGCCCGATGTAACGAAACACGAAGACAGGAGAAGGTTTTTAGGTTGGTAGTAAAGTCATAAGGGTGCGCGCGGAAGACGCACTTTCAACAACAAATGCTGGTGCCTGAAAGGCAACCTGAAACGACGCATCAATAAGCCATCACGAACCATAATTCGCTGCACAGCCCTGCGCCATCGCACTGCCACTATTGATTGCTCGTGATGCCAGCAAATGACTGGCTTTGATGTACATGGCTCAATGTATTCCCAGTCAATTAGGAATCTGCAAAGCGATGTTGCTTGAGTCGTCAAGAAGTGCGATCCTGCACAGTAATCGCCTCAAAGGCGTGCAGCTCATTTTTAGCGCGAACGTATTCGTACATCTGGCCAAGCACGAGGAGCAACACGGATGCGTCAAACTCCTACATGTCAAGCCCTCGAGATTACGAGAAGGTCTTTACTAAGTTATTCTGCACTATTTTATTTGCAGCAGTTTTGCTAGAAGTGAAGTTTGTTCGTCTCCTGAACAACCTCTGGTCAGCTGTCAGCACCATTACGTACAATGGTAGTTTTTCACATGCATCACGATGTCAGTGATCGGGACGACATTGATTTTGCTGTGATATTGCTTGCTGAAATGCCGAGCACAGCTTCTGTGCATCTGTTTTCGGTAGTCTTCCTGGGGTGACTTTACCCTCCATGCTATCATGTCGCACATGCTATCGTGGGTATCGTGCCAATTCCTGCCACTGCAGTCTTCCAACTCGCCAAGTTTGGGCCTACCCTTCTTGTAGGCGCTGTGAAGCGAGCTCGGTCGAATTGGACTGGTGTGCGTTGCCGTCGTGTTTCGTTGCGCAAGTGGTGACCTCACTCTTCTTCTTGTATGAAAGGATTGGCGATCTCTTCGCTTCCGTCGACTGGTGAGATGACAACGAGGAGGGTGCCTCGTGCGACTATGAGACCGAGCTTGCGATACCGGATGTTGCCTTCGTCGTCTATGAGACTGTCAGCAGAGGTTATTGGACGCAGGCCATGAGCATCGTACCTGTCAATGCTTCCTTGACCTCGTCGAGAACGAGGTTCATGAGCTGGTCGTAGCCCTTGAGCGTGCCAATGACTGCAAAACAAATTAGCACGGCTGCTCCTCCCAATGACTCCAACAGCATCTCTCGCGACCAATGTTCCACATACCTTCGCGCCCGCCACTGAACTTGACGGTGAGCTGCTTGTCCATGTACTTGCTCAGATCCAGAATATTCTCCTTCTTTGGCCGCTCAGTCTGCGCTGCTCCACCGCTCTGTGCGCCTCCACGCCCACCGCCCCGTCCTCCCCGGTCGGCGCCTCGTCCACCGCCTCGCCCGCCTCGAAATGCGCCTCGCTCAGACATGTTCGAATCTGAAATTGGATAGAGAGCGGTGATGTAAGAGCCGCCTTACTTTCTGCAGTGACGTGCAGCTCAAGCTCTTGAAAAGTGGCCAGTGCCCGCACTAGCGCGTTTCCCGCTCAGCTGCACGTGACCGAAAGCAGGGGCGGATATGTCACGATTCCGCTGAACAGTGTCGAGACTCCGCTTTGGGAGCCTTGCCAGATCTGCCGCCAGGCCGCGTACTTTGCGGCATTTTCTCACCTCTGATGCCTGGCTAGCCGTGCATAGGTAGGTACTCCGCGCACTCGCCACATGCGCCACCTTGTGTGAAGGCATGCGCCAGCCTGCCGTCCCAAACGGCACAGGACTTTGATGCTGCAGTTTCACCGTGTCCGCATGCTCGTCCTCCAGCGCATGTTGGTGGTGTCTCGTAAACGAAGCCACGGAGGATGAAGCACGAGGCGCCCTCAGCACACGCTGGCATCGCCCGAGCCCAGACCACGGTCCTCAGGCGGGAGCTCAGCGGCGGCGAGTTTGATTGGATGGGAACTCTGCTCTCTCGGACTAGCATTATTTCCGTGCCTTCGGCCCCCTGGCGTCCACCCTTCAGGTCCTGTCTTTGGCTCCGCGCGCGCTGGTCTGCGTCTAGCCACGGCCCGTTCTTCTGTGACTGCCGTTGCGATCTCCGCCGCACCACCTGCTCCCACCTCCCATCTCTCCTCCGTCACCGTACTCCAGACTGCCAAACACAGCTTCTTCGCTACACAGTGCCATGGCGCTCTAGCAGAGTTGCCGCCCGTATACCTCCCTGTGTCGTGTTGGCTAGCGCCTCCGACACTTCCACCCTCTGCCTGCAGCCCGCCTTCCGCTGCCTCGGTCACCCAGCGCAGTCATGTCCAACATGGATCCTCACCACCCGGCGAGCGATCGCACCACAATGGCTTCGCAACACCATGCGCCAACGCCTCATGCCGACCTGAAGCGCAAAAGAAGCCCTTCGCACGACACATTGCACTCTGCGGCGGCGCCACTGCCCAAGTCCGCCAAGACGCACAACCACCTGCAGATCAACTACCTCGCAAGACAGCTCAACGACGACCTCCCGCTGATTACCAACGATGATACGCTGCCGAACATACTTTCGCTGCTTGGCGACTACCAGGGCGTCCTCGACCGCCATGAGAGTATGGCATGCAACCTGGGCGCAAGACCTCTGGGGCCGATCCTGATCAAGCGCTTCGAGAGATTGTTCGACGGACCGCCACGAGTGTTGAAGAGCCACGGGAAGGATGGGACGACGGTCACGTGGCTCGACGTGGTCGACTTCGCGCGCAACAAGCCGGAGCAGTTTCAGCTGGGACAGATGAGCGAGGGCGTCCGCGTCTGCCAGTTCTACACGAAGCAGTGTCGCGTTCAGATCTCGGAGGAGGACTTCGTGCTCATCTCGTCTGGCATCCCCCAGAAGATGATCCCACCGCAGCCCATCATCGAGGACGAGGAGAAGGAGCTAGGCACGATTGAGATCCTCGAGAAGAATCTGGGTCAGATCTGTCAATTGGCTGATCAGGGTGAGTTTCGATGTTGGGTCTGAGCGAATTAGACTAACACCCTCCAGTGGCTGCGCGCACGCGACAACTCAACCACAGGCTCAAGGGCCGCAAGCAGGCCATTCTTGACAGACGAGCTACTTCGAGTCCTACGCCTCCAGTCCGCCCAACCAGTCCCTCTAACGTAGCACTCATGAAAGGCGGCATTCCAAGTCATTCGAGCGCACCACCACCACCGACTCAATCCCAGTCGCAACCGCAAACGCACTCGCAGTCGAACCCACACTCCACGCAAACCTCACCTGGCGGCTTTGTCTCCGTGAACGCGCGATCCCATCATGAATTGAACGGCAACGGCACTTCATCCAGCACTCGCCACGAGTTATTGGCCAAGTTTCACACTGTGAGCGAGCGACGCCCATCTTCGCAGCCTTCGAATGGCGCGGCAGAAGCTAGACGGTCATCGATATCGGCTCACGGCTTAGCACATCCACCAACACCAGCGTCGAATGTCTCCAGGGCCCCGTCCAAGCCTGTGGAAGCGGCCCCAGCGAACTCAAATGTCACTAGGCCATCACATCTGAACGACTTGGAGCTTCACTCGATGATGAACTCACCTGTACCTATCCCAAACACGCCCTCCAGTCTCCTTCCCGCTGCCAGTCAACGCAACAGCGTGCCACAAGAGAAAGATGACGGAGGACCTTTCAAGACCGAGATGGTACACCGCATGGAGACGCTGGCTAAGGGCGAGCGTATACTGCCGCCATGCGACCGGTGTCGCAGGCTGCACATGGACTGTCTAAAGAATCTCACCGCCTGCATGGGCTGCACCAAGAAGCATGCCAAGTGCTCGTGGAAAGAAGTCCGCGAGGGCGAGCTGCGCGGCAACTACACGCATCCTCCACCAGGTAGCAACAGCAATGTCCACAGCGAGACATCAGACCACGAAAGTCGAGCGAGCACAGCTTCGCCAGCCCAGATGCTCAGTCCACCTCATCACGCAAGCAATGGCAGTCATACACCTCAACACCTGCCACACCATCCACCCCAACTCCAACCAGAACACCTGCTCGAGCACCAACGGCCGCATCCATCGACTGAGACACCCTCACATCACCACCCGCAATACGACGCGCCACCTGCACATGGCCCGAGGATACAGTCGCATCACAACATGCCGCCTGAACGGCCGCAAGAAAGCAACGTGGCGACACAGTTGCAAGAAGCTGCTCAGACGGGGCTTCCGCATCCTGCTGGTAATCAGAACGTCGGCGGTGGCAGTGCCGAATATCACCAAGCCATGGTCGCGTAGGCAGCGCAATGAGGCATTAGATTCACTTTAGTGCCTGATGCTCGATGGTATAATGGCTGACGTTTATGCGGATGTATTGAAGGCACGCGCAAGTTTTGTTTGGTCTTGTTGTTTGTTTGTGATACCACTTTCTTATGGGTGGGTTGGTTGGGTTATTGAATATGATGATACATTACCACGTCTGGAGCGCTTTTGACAGTGTTTGCGCATTTATCTCTTGTCGCCGCTTCCAATCTATTCGTATGAAGGTTCCGTCTCTATCAAAAGTGCTGTATTCAGCAAAGTGACGGACATTGTCGTACACTCGACGCGCACGAGCGACCATTGGATTCTCTTGCAAGTCTCGCAATCACCTACCTACCCTTGACCTGGTATTTTCCAGAGAGTGTGCAAAGACGGCAATTGCATACGAACATGATGTGGAGATGATGCAATGCATTTCATTCAGCGAGCCTACGTACTGCATGTTATCACGCGTGAAGCAGATACGGAAATTCGTTTGCTCCAGTAAGGCACTGGGTAACTTTCGTACGCTGCATCAAACATCGCTCCGTAGTCCTGGTCCCTGTCAACCTCGCATCATAAGCAGACTGTTAGTGGGGTATTTTCTAGGCTACATTCCATCGAGAACATCTCACATACCAAAAGAGACTCCGAGGCTTCAACACTCCACGATGCGATTTCGCAAAGACACCCAAGCCTCGCTCATCCTAAAAGACGGAGTTAGTGCCCTAGACGTAGCCAAAGACGCCCACAGTTCCCAGCAAGCACTCAAAGACAGCGTCAAACACGAACAATCAACATACCACGGATACAAATGCTCCTGGTCGGTTCTTAACGCCGCGAAGGAGGGCAACGTCGCGGTTCTACGCCGCCTCATTGACGCGGGCGCCTCCTCACAGCCCGAAACGGATATTTTCGAGGATGGAAACTCGATTCTGATGGCTGCTTCTAGAGAGGGTCATCATGATGTAGTGCGCTATATGCTGAACTTGGATGCGGAGAGGATTGCGAGAGATGGGTTTTCGTCTGAGGCACTTGAGTCTGCGGTGCGTGCGGGACGGCATGATGAGGTTTCGCGGTTGGTTGAGGCTGAGGGGTACGTGACTGTGGCGCGAGGAAATAAGGATCAGGGTGAGTGTAAGTCTAAGAGCTATATGCAGGACGAGTGCTAACACTGCACTTGCTTCTCCGAAGCTCTGCGAGAAGCTGCTGGGAATGGCGATCTTACACTCATAGAGCTGCTTTTGGCAAATGAGGCGAGACCGCATGGAGGCGGTGATACTCATTCTAGCATGACTGCTCTCGAACGTGCTGCCGAAAAAGGTCACACGGCGGCAGTGCGCCTCCTAAGCAACCGAGTGACAATGGAACCACACAACAGCGACCCAGACGCTCTAAAACTTGCCGCAAAAGGTGGCTTCCTGCCAATCATCGAGAACCTACTCGAAGCCGGTGCCAACCCAAATGCCAGCAACGCTTTACATGTCGCAGCCTACGAAGGCCATACAAGCGTAGTGAACAAGCTCCTAGACGCTGGCGCTGGTCTGGACAGCAGCGAGGAGTACAAATATGACGATAGAGACGGCCACCTCACTGCGCTCCAGGGAGCTTCTCGTGGCGGCCACATCGACGTCGTCAAGCGCCTGCTCGAGCTAGGCGCCAACGTTCACGCGATTGCACGAGACAGAGGCTCGACGGCGCTCCAAGGAGCTACGAAGAGCGGTTCCGTGCAAGTGGTACGGTGCTTACTTGCTGCTGGCGCTGACGCCAACGAGCCGGCTGAAGATTACCAGCGCACTGCTCTGCAAGCTGCTGCTGAGATTGGTAATCTGGAGATGGTCAATTTGCTGCTTAATGCAGGTGCTCTGCTCGAACGGGAGGCGAGTGAGTCTGGACAGAATCACCCGGCTCTCGAGCTTGCTATTAAGAACGCACATGTCGATGTTGCTCATAGACTTGTGGATCTCGTTGTTGGGCCGAGCGAGGAGACGCTTCCGGATCATATGCATGACCCGTTTGAGTTGGCGCTACGCGCTGCTGCTACTGGAGGTTACGAGATGTTGGTACGTCGGTTGATGGGGATATCAGAAGTCTCGAAGCAAGAGGTCAATACCTTGATTGCGCGTGCGGCGAACGAGGGACACACTTCGCTGGTACAGTTCTTTCTCGACATGATTGCTGAAAGCGATGACATCAAGCCTGCTGGGTTGCAGAGTGCCGTGGAAGGGCTGAGCTCTGGATTTCCCACGTTGATACTGTTCGACTACTACTAGCCCATGGTGCGGACGTGAACTCTACATCGAGACATTCGAAGCCTGTGTTACATGTAGCAAGCCGCAACG
>Ga0265797_10010966_pt1 | contig 11442 bp, 10 predicted proteins | sample P2T30metagenome_FD_192433 | JGI IMG/M metagenome (GOLD analysis project Ga0265797, IMG submission 192433) | Plant litter microbial communities from East Loma Ridge, Irvine, California - P2 T30 | ecosystem: Environmental > Terrestrial > Plant litter > Unclassified | place: USA: California... | reverse complement strand
TGGACGCATGTCGGTGGCCTGGAAAGTGTTTCGGATATTCGCTACGGCCGTGACCCTATCTTCGGTCCAGGCCCCTTGGCTGGAGGGCGTTGCCAGTCGCTCAATGCCAGTACCATCGGAGCGGGCGATGCAAGGAACGTTAGCCGCTATTGCGAAAACGATGGCTTCACCACCTCGGATTCTTGGGGCTATCGCATGCGTGCCATTTGGGACTACAACGATGCGATCGCTGGGGTGAACCTCAAACCGAACGTGGCTTGGTCTCACGACGTTAAAGGTTACTCCCCAGGCCCTGGCGCCAACTTCGAAGAAGGTCGCAAGGCCGTGAGCCTGGGTCTCGACGCGGAATACCAGAACACCTACACGGCAAGCCTCGCCTATACCAACTTCTTTGGCGGCGATTATAGCGTGCAGGATGATCGCGACTTCGTTGCCCTCAGCTTCGGCATGAACTTCTAAGCGCCCGTATTCATAGGAAGATAGTTATGAGAACAACAAAAAGACTGTTACAGACCGGCGCTATGGCTTTGTCACTGCTGGCCTGCAGTGTGATGGCGGCGGTATCGCAGGATGAAGCGGCGAAGTTGGGCAATACGCTGACGCCGCTTGGCGCAGAGAAGGCCGGCAACGCCGACGGCAGCATTCCGGCCTGGACGGGCGGGCTGCCGGTCAATGCCGGGGCGGTGGACGATGGTGGCTTCTTGGCTGACCCGTTCCCCAACGAGAAGCCACTGTTCACCATCACGGCGCAGAACGTCGAGCAATACAAGGCCAAGTTAACGCCGGGCCAGTACGCGATGTTCAAGCGCTATCCGGAAACCTACCGGATGCCTGTGTTTACAACCCACCGTACTGCAACGGTGCCGGCCGACTTGATGGCTGCAACCCAGCGTAACGCCACCGCCACTACGCTGGTGCCGGGTGGTAGCGGCTTGCAGGACTACCAGATGGGCAATGCGTTCCCGATTCCGAAAGATGGCCTGGAGGCGATCTGGAACCACATTACCCGTTATCGGGGCGGTAGCTCGCGGCGTAACGTCGTGCAGGTGACGCCACAGACCAATGGTTCATTCAGCCCGGTCAGCCTGCAGGAAGAGTTCGCATTCCGCGCGCTGATGCCAGGCGTGGACGCCAGCCAGCCGAGCAACATCCTGTTCTACTTCAAGCAGCGAGTAACGGCGCCTTCGCGTCTGGCCGGTAACGTGCTTCTGGTGCACGAAACCATCAACCAAGTGAAGGAACCACGCATGGCGTGGTTGTACAACGCCGGGCAGCGTCGTGTGCGCCGCGCGCCACAGGTGTCCTATGACGGGCCGGGCACTGCAGCGGACGGCTTGCGTACCTCGGACAACCTGGACATGTACAACGGTTCGCCAGATCGCTACGACTGGCAACTGGTGGGCAAGAAGGAAATCTACATTCCCTATAACAGCTACCGCATCGACTCGCCGAAGCTGAAGTACGCCGACATCATCAAGGCCGGGCACATGAACCCGGATCTGACGCGTTATGAGCTGCACCGCGTCTGGCACGTGACCGCCACCCTGAAGCAGGGTGAACGACACATTTATGCCAAACGCGATTTCTACCTCGACGAGGATACTTGGCAAGCCGCTGCCATCGACCACTACGATGGCCGTGGCACCTTGTGGCGAGTAGCTGAGGCTCACTCTCAGTATTACTACGACAAGCAAGTACCCTGGTACGCCGTGGAAGCCATCTACGACCTGCTGTCCGGTCGTTACCTGGCACTCGGTCTGAAAAACGAGGAGAAGCGCGCCTACGAGTTCAACTTCCCTGCCAAGGAAAGCGATTACACCCCTGCCGCGCTGCGCCAGTCTGGCGTTCGCTGATTGCGGTGAGCGACACATGAGCCGGCCTCAGGGCCGGCTTTTTATTGTGTGGAAGTTGCGATACGCATTGCTGTTCCGCCGTCCTCCCGGCCACTTTGCCCGGCGCCCATTAAACGCATTAAACATTGGGCTATGACTCGGTATCGACGCGGTTAGAATCTGCGTACGTTTATCCGTCTTCCAGGATGCCTATGCACGCCCAAAAGCCTGCTTTAATCCGCGAAACCTTTCCCGTCGGCCCCTTGCAATGCAACTGCACCATCATTGGCGATCCAGTGACGGGCAAGGCCATGGTGGTCGACCCGGGTGGCAACCCCGAGTTGATCATGACGCGCTTGGAGGCTCTAGGCCTCAAGGTAGTGAGCATCATCCATACCCATGCTCACCTCGATCACTTCCTCGCCTCCGGGCAGATGAAGGAGAAAACCGGAGCGACGTTGCACCTGCACAAAGATGACCAGTTCCTTTGGGACAATCTGGAAATGCAGTGCCAGATGTTCGGCGTGCCATATACCCCAGTTCCATCGCCTGACCAGTGGCTGGCGGATGACGAAGCGCTAGCGTGTGGTTGCGGCGTCGTGTTGCACACGCCGGGCCATACACCAGGCTCGATGAGCTTCTGGTTTCCTGACGCCAAGTTGTTGATCGCCGGCGATACGCTGTTTCGTCGAGGCATTGGCCGCACCGACCTGTGGGGCGGCGACTACGCCAGCATCGAGCGCTCCATCAAGCAGCGCCTGTATAGCCTGGATGAGGACGCTACCGTGGTGACCGGCCACGGCGCAGACACCCGTTTGGGTGATGAGATGCGCGAAAACCCCTTCGTGCGAGCATAGCGGGGCAGCCATTTGCAGACTTTCAGCGTGCTGATGTTAGGCTTGGCGGGAACTTGGCCCGGCTCGGTGGTTCGAAGCCGCGGGTAAAAGTTTGTCACCACATGCAGTAATACAAAGGAATCGTTCATGAATAAGTGCCGTGCTCTGATCACCGCGACCGCCGTCTTGGCCGTTCTTTCTGGCTGTACAGTCAATCCTTATACCGGCGAGAGCCAGGCCGGAAAATCCGGGATCTATGGGGGGGTTGGCGCTTTGGCTGGCGCGGCTGTAGGCGCTGCTACCTCGAGCAAGAAGGACCGCACCAAGGGCGCGCTGATCGGTGCGGCAGTCGGTGGTGCCGCGGGTGGCGGTTATGGCTATTACGTCGATACTCAGGAAGCCAAGCTGCGTCAGCAGCTGCAGGGCACTGGTGTTCAGGTTCAGCGTAACGGTAATGACCTGACCCTGATCATGCCGGGCAACATCACTTTCGCCAGCAACTCGGCGGATATTTCCGGCAGCTTCTACCCAACGCTGAATTCCTTGGTACTGACCTTCAAGGAATTCAACAAGAACGGCGTGAACATCGTCGGTCATACCGACAGCACCGGTTCCGCGCAGCTCAATCAGAGTCTATCCGCGCAGCGTGCCCAGAGCGTGGCTTCGTACCTGTCGGCCAATGGTGTCGCGGCATCGCGCATCTCCGCGTCTGGCGTCGGCCCGAGCCAGCCGATTGCCAGCAATGCCAACGAAGCGGGCCGTGCCCAGAACCGCCGCGTGGAAATCAATCTGCGCCCGCTGTAAGCACCGCTGCGTTATCCAGAACCCCGCTTCGGCGGGGTTTTTCATGCCTGTGATTCTGTCCGCCGATACATGGCTATGTGGCACAGCGTGGCTAGACTGATTGAGAGTGGACCAGCCGGCGCGGCGCTATCGGCCGCTCGATACTGACGCTGGTTTGGGTAAGCAGTTATGGGCATGGAGGTAGGTGTGGTACAGGAGCAGGATCAGACGCTGGGCATTCTCGTCGTCGATGACCGTGTGGAAAATCTGGAAGACATGCAGGAGTTGCTGGAAGAGATCGAGCGGCCCGTGCACTGCATCGATTCTGGCGCCAAGGCCCTCGAATTCCTCGCGCAAACGCAGGTGGGCCTGGTGTTGCTCGACGTGCAGATGCCGCGTATGGACGGTTTCGAAGTGGCGCGGCGCATGCGCGAAGACCCACGTACACGCTTCACCCCAATCATCTTCATTTCCGGGATGATCCAGACCGATGACGTGCTGAGCCAGGGTTACGGCGCCGGCGCGGTGGATTTCATGTCCAAGCCGGTGCAGCCCGCGATTCTGCTGCACAAGGTACGCGCGCTGCTCGAGCATGAGCAGTACCGCAGTAGCCTGCTACGCCTCAGTCAGCAATTGGAGCGTGAGCGCGCGTTTAATGCGTCGATCCTGGATAACACTGCCGAAGGCATCATGGTTGTAGGCGATGATGGGCGTATCCGCTTCGCCAACCCTGCGATCGCGCGCATGCTCGGCTGCACCAGCGACGAGCTTGCCGGCAGCGCGCTGCTGGGCTGGATCGACACCCCGCACGAAGACCATTGGCACACCTCGAGTTTCCACCAGCATTGGCAACGTGGTGAGACCCTACGCCTGCACGATGCCAATTTGCGCAATCGCGAAGGGCATAGCGTGCCGGTGGCGCTGTCCTGCTCGCCATTGCCCGACGGCCAGCAGGCAATGATTCTCCTCGCGCTGGATATGTCGGTGGTCCGTGACCTGCACCGCCAGCTTGAGTCGCTGGCGATCACCGACGCTCTGACCGGGTTGCTCAACCGGCGTGGGTTCCTGCAGGAGTTGCAGGCATCGATCTCGCGCAACGAGCGTACGGGGCAGAAAGCGGCTTTGCTGTTTCTGGATCTGGACGGCTTCAAACTCATCAACGACAGCCTGGGACACGAGGCGGGCGACAAGGTATTGCGCTGGGTCAGCGGGCAGCTGAAGGCCTGCCTGAGGCCTTATGATCGCCTGGCGCGTATAGGGGGCGACGAATTCACGGTGATTCTCGACAGCCTCAACAGCCCGTCGGATGCCGCCTCCGTGGCGCACAAGCTGATCGACCAGATATCCGGCGAACAGCAATTCGAAGGTATGCACTTCAATCTGGGGGCCAGCGTCGGTATAGCCTGCCTGCCCGCTGACGGTACGACCATTGAAGATGTGCTGCGCGCCGCAGACACCGCCATGTATGCGGCCAAACGGGGCGGGCGGCGGCAGTTCCGCTTCTACGACGCCGAGGCGCAGCCGCTCAGCTGATCACGGCTGCTCTTGGTGCAGCCGTGCGAGCTGATCGTCTTTTGCTTGCCAAAGCTCGTTGATCCAGCGCTGGAAGTCTTTGCGATAGGCCTCGTCCTGGTCATAGGCGCGCCCGATGAACTGTGCCGGGATCGGCAACTGTTCGATGACCACCACGACCTCTTCCAGCTGGCCGCTGAGCAGCGCCCAGAACCCCGGGCTGCCTTGCGGATAATGCAGCGTGACGTTGATTATCCCGTGCAGCTGCTCGCCCATGGCATCGAGCACGAAGGCCAGGCCGCCGGCCTTCGGCTTGAGCAGGTAGCGATAGGGCGATTGCTGTTGCTGATGCTTGGCACGTGTGAAGCGCGTGCCTTCGACGAAGTTGAAAATCCCCACCGGGTTGTGCCGGAATTTGGCACAGGTGCGCCGCGTGGTCTGCAGGTCCTTGCCCTTCTTTTCGGGGTGCCTGGCCAAGTACTCCTTGGAGTAGCGCTTCATGAACGGAAAGCCAAGCGCCCACCAGCACAGGCCGATCACCGGCACCCAGATCAACTCCTGCTTGAGGAAGAACTTGAGCGGGCGAATGCGTCGGTTGAACAGGTATTGCAGCACCAGGATGTCTACCCAGCTCTGGTGGTTGCTGGTCACCAGGTAGGAGTGCTGGTAGTCGAAGCCCTGCGCGCCCTCGAGGCGCCAGCGGGTGTTGCCGAGCAGCTGCATCCACACCTTGTTGCAGCTGATCCAGCCTTCGTGAATGAAAGTCATCAGCCGGTCGCAGCCGCGCCTTACCAGTGGCACCGGCAGGATGATACGCAGCAGGGTCACCGCGAACAGCGGCCAGCACCAGAACAGCGTATTAAGAGCCAGCAAGGTACTGCCCAGCAGACCAAGCAATGGGGCAGGCAAAAAATGCAGCATGGACGCACGAACCTCATGCAAGTGACGCCCTGGCAGTCGGCGCCAGGGCAATTGGCGCACAGGTTAACGGTTGGCGTTGGAACTGCAAGCCGATCCACGAACGAATCGGCTCGCCTTCACTGGCTCATGTTGGCGGCCTGGATGGCGGTGAGGGCGATGGTGAAGACGATGTCATCCACCAGCGCGCCGCGGGACAGGTCGTTTACCGGCTTGCGCAGGCCCTGCAGCATGGGGCCGACGCTGATGCAGTCGGCGCTGCGTTGTACCGCCTTGTAGGTGGTGTTGCCGGTGTTCAGGTCGGGGAAGATGAATACCGTAGCGCGACCGGCCACCGGACTGTTCGGCGCCTTCTGCCGGCCGACACTTTCGATGGCAGCGGCGTCGTACTGCAGTGGGCCATCGAGCAGCAGATCCGGGGCGGCCTTGCGGGCCAGCCGGGTTGCCTCGCGAACCTTCTCCACTTCCTCGCCGCTGCCGGAGTCGCCGGTCGAATAACTGAGCATCGCCACGCGCGGTGGGATGCCAAATGCCTGGGCCGAGCTGGCGCTCTGCAGGGCGATCTCGGCCAGTTGCTCGGCGTTGGGGTCGGGGTTTACCGCGCAATCTCCGTAGACCAGAACCTGATCCGGCAGCAGCATGAAGAACACTGACGAAACCAGGTTAGCCGGGCGCGGTCTTGATCAGCTGCAGCGCCGGGCGGATGGTGTTGGCGGTGGTGTGCACGGCGCCGGACACCAGGCCGTCGACCTCGTCCAGGGCCAACATCATGGTGCCGAGCACCACGGTGTCTTCGAGCTGGGCGCTGGCCATCGGCGCGTTCAGTCCCTTGCCCTTGCGCAGCTCGACCATCGGTTCCACGTAGCGCTCGCGGATCAGGTCCGGGTCGAGAATTTCCAGGCCCGGCGGCAGCTCGATGCCCTGAGCCTGGGCCACGGCGTGCACGTCCTCGGGCTTGGCAAGCAGCACGCAGCGGGCAATACCGCGCGCCTGGCAGATCGCCGCCGCTTGCACGGTACGCGGCTCGGCACCTTCGGGCAGAACGATGCGTTTGTTGGCAGCCTTGGCCTGCTGCACCAGCTGATAACGGAACGCCGGCGGCGACAGGCGTAGCTCGCGGGGGCTGCCGCAGCGGGCAGCGAGCCAGTCGTGATCGAGGTGGCTGGCGACGAAATCGGCGACCTTCTCGGCGCGCTCCTTGTCGTCGACCGGAATTTCCTTGTTGAGGCGATTCAGGTTGGTGGCGGTATCGTAGGAACCGGTACTGACGGTCATCACCGGCAGGCCGCTCTGCAGTGCACCCCGACACAATTCCATGATCCGTGGGTCTGGGGCGAAGTCGCTGCACAGCAGCAGGCCGGCCAGTGGCATGCCGTTCATTGCTGCCAGGCTGGCGGCGAGGATGATGTCGTCGCGGTCGCCCGGCGTCACCACCAGCGTGCCGGGTTTGAGCAGTTGCACGGTGTTTGCCACCGCGCGGGCGCAGAGCACGATCTTGAGCATGCGCCGCTGCTCGTAATCACCGGCGTTGAGTACACGGGCGCCGAGCAGCTCGGCGATATCGCGGGTGCGCGGTGCATTTAGCTCATCGAGCCAGGGAATGCAGCCGAGCAGACGGAATTCCGGGTGGCGCAGCAGCGAGGAGTGTTCGCGCAGGCGTGCGGCGAAGGCGTCGAGGCCATCGTCGCTGCGGATCTTGTTGAGGATCACGCCGAGCACTTTCGGGTCCTTCGGACCGCCGAACTGCTGAGCCTGAATCTCCACGCGGTCACACAGCTCGCTGAGGCTTTCCTGCTCCGGCGCAGAGACCAGGATCACGTCGGCATCCAGGCTCTTGGCCAGATGGAAGTTGACCCGCGCGGCGTAACTGGCCTGGCGCGTCGGCACCATGCCCTCGACGATCACCACGTCCTTGTCCTTGGCGGCCTCCTGATAGAGGCTGATGATTTCCTCGAGCAACTCGTCCAGGTCGCCATCGCCGAGGCGGCGTTCGACGTGGGCCAGGGCCAGCGGTTTCGGCGAGTGCAGGCCGTGGGTGCGGGCGACCAGCTCACTGGAGCGCTCGGGGCCAGCGTCGCCCTGGTGCGGCTGGGCGATGGGCTTGAAGAAGCCAACCTTCAAGCCGGCGCGCTCCAACGCACCGACCAGGCCCAGGCTGATCGAGGTGAGGCCGACGCCGAAGCCAGTCGGGGAGATGAAAAAGGTGTGCATGGTGTTCTCCGTGTCAGTCGAGCAGCGCCAGGGTGTCGAGGGCGATCTGGCGCTCCTCGTTGGTGGGCACCACCAGCACCCGCGTATGGTTCTGGGCATGGATCGGCCCGCTTACGCCACGCAGGCAACGCTCGTTGGCCGCTTCGTCGAGTTTCAGGCCGAGCAGGCGCAGGTGGGCGACCGTCTTGCTGCGGATCAGCGGCGAGTTTTCACCGATGCCGCCAGTGAACAGCAGGCCGTCCAGGTGCGGCAGCGCACAGCTCATCGCCGCCAGGGATTTGGCCAGGCGGTAGCAGAAGACTTCGATGGCCAGCGTCGCGCCGACGTGGCCCTCGGCACGCGCTTGCTCCAGGCTGCGCATGTCGTTGGACAGGCCTGAGAGACCAAGCAGGCCGCTGTCGTGGTTGAGCATGCGGTCGATCTGCTCCAGGCTCCAGCCGAGGGTGCGCGACAAGTGACTGTGCAGGTTGGGATCGACATCACCGCTGCGGGTGCCCATCACCAGGCCCTCCAGCGGCGTCAGGCCCATGCTGGTGTCGCGGCTCTGACCGTTAACCACGGCGCAGGTCGAACAGCCATTGCCCAGGTGGGCGACCAGCCAGGCACTGTTGCCTACGGTCATGCCGGTGAGCTCGGCGGCGCGGGCACTGACGAAACGGTGGCTGGTGCCGTGGAAACCGTAGCGGCGCACACCGTGCTCACGGTACAGCGCCTCAGGCACCGCATAGCGAAAGGCGTGTTCCGGCAGGCTCTGATGAAACGCGGTGTCGAATACCGCCACCTGAGGCAGTTGCGGATACAGCGCCAGCGCCGCTTCGATGCCAAGCAGGCCCGCTGGATTGTGCAGCGGCGCGAGCGGCGCCACGGCGCGGATCGCCGCGATCATCTGATTATCCAGGCGCTGGGCGCTGGTGAAATGTTCACCGCCATGCACGATCCGATGGCCAATGCCATGCAGTTGGCCGCCGGTGGTTTCTTGCACCCGCTGCAGCAGATGGACGAGCGCGGCGCGGTGGTCGTCTCCGGGGATCGCCTGGGTATGCTTGATGCCGTCTCGCTGCCAGTGCAGAGCAGCATCCTCGCTGCCCAGGCGTTCGGCCAGGCCGCTGATGGCGAACTCAGGTTGATCGGGATCGACCAGGGCGAATTTGATGGAGGAGCTGCCGCAGTTGATCACCAGAATATTGCGTGCGGGCATTCAGAAGTCCTTAGCGTGGATAGGCATTTCGGCAGAGGCTGCGGCACACCATCCGCAGTTGAAGTTCGTACCGATGCGCGCGCGCCGTTGCGCGGCATCGAGCACCCAGGCGCGATTTTGCCAGGGAGGCTGATGGCGCAGGTGCTGGGTATGGCCACAGGATAAGACAGCCACCCAATGGCCGTCATGATCTTGCTCAAAACCGACCAGCACACTGCCCGATGCGGCCCGCCCGTCAGGGGTTGGGTCGCTTTCGGCGCTACCCTTGGTTACACTCTCACGTTCATTTTCCCCGAGCAAAAGGTTCGCCCCCATGCAGATCGCCGCCAACAAGGCCGTTTCCATCGACTATACCCTGACCAACGATGCCGGCGAGGTGATCGATAGTTCCGCTGGCGGCGCGCCGCTGGTTTACCTGCACGGCGCTGGCAATATCATCGTCGGCCTCGAGAAGGCACTGGTCGGCAAGCAGGCTGGCGATGAAGTGAATGTCTCCGTCGAGCCGGAAGAAGCCTACGGCGAATACAGCGCCGAGCTGGTTGCCACGCTGAACCGTTCGATGTTCGAAGGCGTTGACGAACTGGAAGTCGGCATGCAGTTCCATGCATCCGGCCCGGATGGCGGCATGCAGATCGTCACCATTCGCGAGCTCGACGGCGACGACGTGATCGTCGACGGCAACCACCCACTGGCTGGCCAGCGCCTGACCTTCGCGGTCAAGGTAGTCGACGTGCGTGATGCGAGCGCCGAAGAAGTCGCCCACGGCCACGTGCATGGCGAAGGTGGTCACCAGCATTGATCCGTATGTCGGCAGCCGATTCCACGCTGCTGGCCGCTGATCATTCGTGACTGCTAAGCTGCAGTTACTAGAAAGGGCGCCTTTTCAGGCGCCTTTTTTACTTTTCTCTATTGGCTTTCGCGTTACCCGGAGCACACCATGAGCGCCTTTCACGACTTGACACTGCACGCACTGGACGGCCAGGAGCTGCCCTTGGCTCCGCTCAAAGGCAAGGTGGTGTTGGTGGTCAATGTCGCCTCTAAATGCGGGCTTACTCCGCAGTACGCCGGGCTGGAGCACTTGCAGCAGACTTATGCCGCTCAGGGCTTCAGCGTGCTGGGGGTGCCCTGCAACCAGTTCGCTGGGCAGGAGCCGGACAGCGAAGCGGACATCGCCCAGTTCTGCAGCCTCAACTATGGCGTGAGCTTTCCGATGAGCAGCAAGCTGGAAGTCAACGGCAGTGGCCGTCATCCGCTGTATCGATTGCTGGCGGGAGAGGGCGCTGAGTTTCCCGGCGACATCACCTGGAACTTCGAGAAGTTTCTGGTCGGCCAGGACGGTCGTGTGCTTGCACGCTTCTCGCCGCGTACTGCACCGGATGATCAGGCCTTGATCCAGGCCATCGAAAAAGCCCTGGCTTAATCGATTACGCAGCCGCTCTGACGCTCTTCGAACCCATCAACCATTGTGCTGTACGGGCTTGGCTTCAATTGCCAGAGTGCTCGTATGGCCGATGGTTTTCGTGGGTTTGGCGGGAATGGCGCCGATCAGGTGGTGTTCGAACTGTTCGATGATCGCCACCCAGCTTTGTTTGGCCGCATGCTGCCGCGCGTTGAGACGCACGCAGCGCAGGTGCTCGCGGTCCTCGAGCAGCCAGTGGGCCGCATCGATAAAACTTTGATCGTCATCGGCGCTGCCGAGCATGCCGTTATGGCCGTGCTCCACATGCTGGGCCGCTGCGGCCTGATCGAAGGCAACCACGCCGAGCCCCGCGGCCATGGCTTCGAGCAGCACATTGCCGAAGGTTTCGGAGAGGCTGGGAAACAGAAAAAGGTCGCCGCTGGCGTAGTGTTTGGCCAGGGTTTCGCCTCGCTGGATACCGCAGAACAGCGCATCCGGTAGCTGTTGCTGCAAGCTGTCACGTTGCGGGCCGTCACCGACCAGGATCAGTTTCAGACGCAGGCCGACGTGCTTTCGTTGCAGCGCCTGGAAGGTGCTGACCAGCAAGCTCAGGTTCTTCTCCGGAGCCAGGCGGCCAACGTGCAACACGGCGATGTCCTGCTCACCCAAACCCCAGCTGCGCCGCAGCTCATCGCTGCGCCTGGCCGGGTTGAACAATTGCGCGTCCACCCCCCGTGCAAGCAGCTCCTGACG
>Ga0265797_10010965_pt1 | contig 11444 bp, 14 predicted proteins | sample P2T30metagenome_FD_192433 | JGI IMG/M metagenome (GOLD analysis project Ga0265797, IMG submission 192433) | Plant litter microbial communities from East Loma Ridge, Irvine, California - P2 T30 | ecosystem: Environmental > Terrestrial > Plant litter > Unclassified | place: USA: California... | reverse complement strand
TACCTGCGCGCATCACCCCTTCTCATCGCATGGCGACAGACAAAGAACTCAACGACTTCCTCGAGAATGTCGAACGGCGCGCCTTCAAGCAAGCCGTGTACGCCGTGCGCAAGGACGAGGCAGCGCTCGACATCGTGCAGGACGCGATGATCAAGCTCGCCGAAAAATACGGCGACAAGCCGCCGGCCGAACTGCCGATGCTGTTCCAGCGCATCCTGCAAAACACCATCCTCGATTACTTCCGCCGCGAAAAGGTGCGCAACACCTGGGTCAGCCTGTTCTCGGGCTTTGGCCGCAAGGATGAGGGCGATGAGGACTTTGATATACTCAACGCGTACGAGGCGGAAGAAGGATCGGCCGCGGCCGAGTCGAGCATGGACCAGGTCGAGCGGGCACAAACCTTGCGCCTGATCGAAGCGGAAATACAAAAGCTCCCAACGCGTCAACGCGAAGCCTTCCTTATGCGTTACTGGCAGGATATGGACGTGGCCGAAACGGCCTTAGCGATGGGCTGTTCCGAGGGCAGCGTCAAGACGCACTGCTCGCGCGCGACGCATGCGCTTGCCGATGCCCTGCGGGCCAAGGGAATAAAACTATGAATACCGACGACATCAACCTGGCGTACAAGCTGCGCCACGCCTTGAACGAGAATCTCGACGCGCTGCCGGCTTCCACCACTGAGCGCCTGGCCGCCGCACGCGCGCTGGCGCTGTCGCGCAAGAAGCCCGATGCCGCCAGTGCCGCGCCGTTTGCCAGGAAGGACTGGCGCCGCAGCTGGTTCGATGTCGATGCGCTGTTCTCCAACGTTGCGCTGGGGCGCCTGGCGGTCGCCGTGCCGCTGCTGGCCCTGGTCGTCGGCCTGGGCGGCGTGTATCAATATGAACAACAGCAGCAGATTGCCGAACTGGCCGAGCTCGACGCGGCCGTGCTGGCCGACGAGCTGCCGCTGACCGCCTACCTCGACCATGGCTTCAATGCCTATGTGGAGTCGCAACAGCGCCGCCAATGACGAAACGCACCTCGACACCCCGCCGCGCCTGGATGGCAGCCGTGGCGGTGGCGGTTGCCGCAGTTGCGGCCTGGGCCATTTCCGAGCGGTGGAGCATTGTCGATGCCGATGCAGTGTCGGCCAGTGCCGCCGCCGGCGCCCCGGCGGGCAAGGCCGGCAAGAGCGGTCCGGTGATCCTCGACAAACCCCTGTGGCGCGACCTGACCCGGGCCCAGCAGCTGGCGCTGTCGCCGCTGCAGGCCGAGTGGGACGGCATGGATGGCGCGCGCAAGCGCAAGTGGCTGGAAATGTCGCGCCGCTTCGCCTCGATGAATCCGCAGGAACAGGGGCGCGTGCACGAACGGATGCGCGAGTGGATTCGCCTGACGCCCGAAGAGCGCAACCTGGCGCGCGAAAACTACAGCAAGGTGCGCAAGCTCGCCCCTGGCGAAAAAACCGCGACCTGGGAAAGCTACAAGCAGCTGAGCACCGACCAGAAGCGGCGCCTGGCGCGCACGCCGGTGCACAAGCCCGACGCCGCCACGACACCGGCGGAGCCGGCCATCGTCACGCCGACCAGTTGCCCGCCCGGCACCACGCGCCGCGGCGCATCCTGCATCTCGCTACAGGCGCCGAACACGCTGCCGAACGCGCCGGCGCTCACCCAGCCGGCGCCGGCCCCTGCTCCGTCGCCACTGCCTTCGCCCGCGCCGGCGCCCTCTTCCGCGCCGGCTGCGGCGCCAAGCGAGCCGGCGGCAGCGCCCGCCGCCACGGCTCCCGGCGCCGGCGCCCATCCCGCAGCCACTTCCACGCTATCGAATGCAAACGGCTAATCCTTCCGCCATCGGCACGCCCACCATCAAGCGTCGCCTGATCGCGATGGTCTACGAGGCCTTCCTCCTCATCGCCATCGAGGCGCTTGCCGTGTTCATCTTCATTTTTGCCACCGGCAACCGCCAGGAACCGGCCTGGCGCGCAGGTCTGATGGCTTTCCTGTTCCTGGTGACCGGCGCTTATTTCGTGCATTCCTGGCGCGGCGCCGGCTTCACGCTGGCCATGAAGACCTGGCGCATCAAGGTGGTCAAGGTGGGACACGCGAAAGTGCCGTTCAAAAATGCGGCGCTGCGCTACCTGCTGGCCTGGGGCTGGTTCGCGCCGGCACTGGCGATTGGCGCCCTGCTGGACCTGCACCACTTGAAGGAATGGGCGCTGCTGCTGACCATAGGCCTGGTTGCCTGGGCGCTGACGGCCTTCCTCGACAAGGACCGCCAGTTCCTGCACGACCGCATCGCGGGCACACGCCTGATTGCGTTGCCTAAGGTCCAGAAGGCCCAGGCCGCTCAGGCGAAGGCAAAGACGACGTAACCGCCCAGCAGCAGCATGCCGGCCACGGCGCACAGCACGCCGCCGAGGGTGACCTGGTAGCGGCGCTTGAGCATGCTGGTCCAGGAACCGACCGGGTCGCCTTCATACCAGTTTGCGCGCCATTCGGTCAGCGCATACAGGTGCAGCGCCATCGACGCCGCCAGCAAGGCGATTGGTTCGCGATGGACGGCAAGGACGATTGCCGCCAGGACCAGACAAAACGATGCAGCTTTGCATTGCGTTTTCATACTCGGTTCCGCCCGCTTCAAATGCCGGCTTTTCTTGCCGCGCCAGCACGGATATCAACAAAGACAACAAACGTTCACAGCTGATTGACTGAAGTTAATTCAATCAATTACGTGAGTCTATTTCTTTTGGGTGAAGTACTGAGGAAGATCAAGCCGTAGGGTGGGTTCTTGAACCCACCGTTTTCTTGGCACGCAGCTCGAACGATCAGGCGGCGCATGGGTGGGTTCGAGAACCCACCCTACGAGGCTTGCGGCATGCCGAAGTGGGGCTTATTGCTGCGGCTGTACGGAAGCTGAGGCAGCGTGGGCACAAGTGCCTTGCGCGGCCCGGCCCACCCTACGAAACGGGCTGTTGTAGGTAGGGTGGGCTCTTGAGCCCACGCGGTATGGTACCGCCGAGAACCATAAAAGCGACCGAAGCCGCTATCGTGGATCAGAACCGCTCGTATTCCGCCAGGTAGCGCCAATGCCCTTCGAGCAGCCCGGCCATCGGAATACGTCCCACGCGCAGGCGTTTCAGCTCGGTCAGCGTCAGGCCGACTTCCGCGCACATGTGCTCGATCTGCCCCGGCACCACGCCCTTGGCGGCGAAGCGCAGGCGTCCTTCGCTCTGCCAGCTGACCTTCATCGGCGCGATCGGCTTGCGGTTGAACGTCAAGCCGTGATTCAGCAGCGCCAGGCCGCCGTCCTTGATGCCGCCATCGACCTCGGCCACGTACTCGTACTCCACGCGTACCGCATCGTCGACCAGCTTGCGCGCAACGCGGAAGTCCTGGGTATAGACGACCAGGCCGCTGGCATCGGTTTCCAGCGGCGTGCACAGGGTCAGGCGCGCCAGGTGGCGCTTCAGGAAGCGCGGCGCGCCGTGGGTAGCCACCAGCGACTCCGGGCCCAGGCCCTCCAGCGCATTCGCGCCGCGCATGCCGACGCCGCCATTCACGCCCGAGGGCTTGTGCAGCAGGATCGTCACCGGCGCCGGCTCTTCAGCCTTCGCGTTCGGCAGCAGCACGACCTGCTGGCCAGGGGTCACGCGCGTGGCCGGGTCTTCCTGCACCACGCCGTCGACGCTGACCCAGCCGCCGGCGATGTAGCGCTCGGCCTCGCCGCGCGAGCACGGTACCAGTTCGGCCACGCGCTTGGCGAGGCGGACGCCTTCGTCGGACTTTGTTTCAACCATCATGCCTGCCAGTTCTTGAAGAAGGATTTGAAGGCGCCGACCGTGCGGTCGACGTCGGCGCGCGAGATGTCGAGGTGGGTCACCAGGCGCATGCGCGGACCGACCGTGGCGCGGATGCCTGCATCAAGCAATGCCTTGCGCAGCGGGTCGCAGGCAGCAGCCGGCACGTCGAGCCAGAAGATGTTGGTCTGCGGCGTGCCCACGTCCAGCGCGTCGATCTCGGCCAGGCCACGCGCCAGCGCGGCGGCGTTGTCGTGATCGTCGGCCAGGCGCTGCACGTTGTGCTCGAGCGCGTACAGCGCGGCCGCGGCGATGACGCCGGCCTGGCGCATGCCGCCGCCCAGCATCTTGCGCCAGCGCTTGCCCTGCTCGATAAACGCCTTTGGTCCCAGCAGCACCGAGCCGACCGGCGCACCCAGGCCCTTCGACAGGCAGACCGACACGGTGTCGAAACCGAGCACCACTTCGCGCAGGCCGATGTTCTGCTTCACGGCGGCATTGCAGATGCGCGCGCCGTCGAGGTGGGTGGCGAGGCCGCGCACGTGCGCCAGCGTGGTGGCGGCGGCGACATACTCCTGGCTCAGCACGCGGCCGCCGATCGTGTTTTCCAGCGCCAGCAGGCGGGTGCGCGCGAAGTGCATGTCGTCGGGCTTGATGTAGGCCTCGATGTCGGCCAAGGCAATCGAGCCGTCGGGCTGGTTGGCAATCGGCTGCGGCTGGATCGAACCCAGCACCGCAGCGCCGCCGCCTTCGTACTTGTAGGTGTGCGCTTCCTGGCCGACCAGGTATTCGTCGCCGCGGCCGCAATGGGTCATCAGCGCGATCAAATTAGTCTGCGTGCCGCTGGGAGCGAACATGCCCGCTTCGTAGCCGAAGAGTTCCGCCGCATGTTCCTGCAGGCGGTTGACGGTGGGGTCGTCGCCATAGACGTCGTCGCCGACGTCGGCTGCGGCCATCGCGGCGCGCATGGCTTGCGACGGTTGGGTGACGGTGTCGCTGCGCAGGTCGATGCAGTGTTGTTCGCTCATGGTCTTCAATTGTCGGTGGATACAGCTGCTTCGGATTCGGCGCGCTCGGCTTGCGAAGTATAGAAACGCTGCCCCATCTCTTCCAGGCCCAGCGTGGACAGCACTTCCTGCAGGCGCTCGCTCGGACGGCGGCGCGGCAGGTTTTTATAGGTGGCGACGATCAGCTCGTTCTTCATCGAATGCTCCCAGCCGACCAGCTCTGTCACCGTCACCTGGTAGCCATGGGCTTCCAGCTGCAGGCAGCGCAAGACGTTCGTTACCTGGCTGCCGAACTCGCGCGTGTGGATCGGGTGGCGCCAGATTTCGGTGAGCGCGCTCTTGCCCAGGTCCTTGCCCTTGTTCTTGCGCAGCACGGTGGCCACTTCGGCCTGGCAGCACGGCACCAGCACCATGTGCTTGGCCTTTTTCTTCAGCGCGAAATCGATGGCGTCGTCGGTCGCCGTGTTGCAGGCGTGGAGCGCGGTGACGACGTCCAGCGTTTCGGGCAACTGATCGGAGGTGGTCGATTCCGCCACCGACAGCGGCAGGAAGGACATGTTCTTGAAGCCCAGGCGCGCCGCCAGCTCGGTCGATTTCGCCACCAGCTCTTCGCGGGTCTCGATGCCGTAGATGTGCGAGGCGTCGTCCAGGTTCTTGAAGAACAAATCGTACAGGATGAAGCCGAGGTAGGACTTGCCGGCGCCATGGTCGACCAGCGACACAGTGCCCTTCTCGGCGCGCACGTCGTTGAGGAGCGGCTCGATGAAGTTGACCAGGTGATAGACCTGTTTCAGTTTGCGGCGGCTGTCCTGGTTCAGCTTGGCGTCGCGCGTGAGGATGTGCAGTTCCTTCAGCAGCTCGATCGACTGGCCGGGGCGGACTTCGGCCGGCAGTTCCGGCGCCTGGGTGTTGGGGGTTTTATTGTGCTTCATCGATCCATGCTGCCTGAATGGCTTCCAGTACACGCTCGCCGCCGCGCGTGCGGTCGTCGTCGAAGCCTTCGAGGCCGACGACCCAGTTGTGCAAGTCCACGAAGCGTACCGACGCCGGGTCGACGTCCGGGTACTGTTCATAGAGTGCTTCGGCGATGCTCGTGACGTCGGTCCACTTCATGGCAGATCCTGTCAGTGATTTTTCTCGGCTGCGTGGTTGATCGTGTATTTCGGGATCTCGACGACCAGGTCTTCCTCGGCGATGATCGCCTGGCAGGACAGTCGCGAATTCGGCTCCAGGCCCCAGGCCTTGTCGAGCATGTCTTCTTCTTTTTCTTCCAGCTCGTTCAGCGAAGCGAAGCCTTCACGCACGATCACGTGGCAGGTGGTGCAGGCGCAAACGCGGTCGCAGGCGTGTTCGATCTCGATGTCGTTTTCGAGCAGGACGTCGCAGACCGACTTGCCGGCCGGAGCTTCCAGGACGGCGCCGTCGGGGCAGAACGATGGGTGGGGCAGGATGACGATTTGTGGCACTTTGTTACCTCGTTAATTATTTATATCGTTTCGGCGCAGCGTGATACGTGTTGGCTCTTTACGAATTGTTGGCACTGGCCGTACGGTGGGCACTCCGTGCCCACGCGAATGCATGCGCCGCGTTGACGCTTTTGGAGCCGCAAACTCAGCGCATCGTTCGCGTCTGGAAATGCGTCTCGTTAGCGCGTCGTTCCGCGTGGGCACGGAGTGCCCACCGTACGGTTGAAGCAGCGTTCCTTCGCACACGTTAATGGTGCGCTTACACTTCGTCCAGCGACTTCCCGGCCAGCGCGCTGCGCACGCTCTTGTCCATGCGCCGCGCGGCAAATTCCTCGGTGCCGTGCGCGAGCGCCTGCACCGCGTCGTGCAGCGCGCCCTGGCGCGTGCCCGCTTCCACATCCGTGTCGTTCGAGCGCTGCACCGCATCGCGCACGCCTTGGATCAGCTTCGCTACCGCAGCCTGCTCCGCATCGCTCAGCAATGCCGCATCCGAATCCAGCGCCGACTGCGTCGCCAGCAAGATGCGCTCGGCCTCGACCTGCTCTTCGCGCAGCGCGCGCATCTGCATGTCGACCTGCGCCGAGCTGTACGAATCCTGCAGCATGCGCGCCACTTCGTCGTCGCCCAGGCCGTAGGACGGCTTCACGGTGATCGAGGCTTCCACGCCCGAACGCGTCTCGCGCGCCGACACCGACAGCAGCCCGTCCGCGTCGACCTGGTAGGTCACGCGAATGCGCGCCGCACCGGCCGCCATCGGCGGAATGCCGCGCAGCTCAAAGCGTGCCAGCGAACGGCAATCCGACACCAGCTCGCGCTCGCCCTGCACCACATGCACCGCCAAGGCAGTTTGACCATCCTTGAAGGTCGTGAATTCCTGCGCACGCGCGCACGGGATCGTCGAGTTGCGCGGGATGATCTTCTCGACCAGGCCGCCCATGGTTTCGATACCGAGCGACAGCGGCGTCACGTCCAGCAGCAGCCAGTCGTCGCCCTCGGCGCGGTTACCGGCCAGCAGGTTGGCCTGGATGGCGGCGCCCAGCGCCACCACCTTGTCCGGGTCGATGTTCGCGTGCGGGATGGTGTGGAAGTAGTCGCCCACCGCGCGGCGCACGTGCGGCATGCGCGTGGCGCCGCCGACCATCACCACGCCGTCGATGTCTTCCACGCTCACGTCGGCATCGCGCATGGCCTTGCGGATCGCGTTCATGGTCTTGGCGACCAGGTGCTTGGTGATCTCGGCAAAGGTGGCCGCAGTGATCGTCACGTGGACAATCTCGCCCGAGTTCAGGATGGCGTCGACGATGGTGTCGTCGTTGGTCGACAGCAGTTCCTTGGCCTGGCGCGCCTTGACCATCAGGGTGGCGGTGTCTTCGTCGGACAGCGGCGCCAGCTTGGCCTGCTCGTTGATCCAGCAGAACAGGCGGTGGTCGAAGTCGTCGCCGCCCAGGGCCGAGTCGCCGCCGGTGGACAGCACTTCGAACACGCCCTTCGAGAGTTTCAGGATCGAGATGTCGAAGGTGCCGCCGCCAAGGTCGTACACGGCGTACACGCCTTCCTTGCCGTGGTCGAGGCCATAGGCGATCGCCGCGGCGGTTGGTTCCGACAGCAGGCGCAGCACGTTCAGGCCGGCCAGCTGGGCCGCGTCCTTGGTCGCCTGGCGCTGGGCGTCGTCGAAGTAGGCGGGCACGGTGATGACGGCGCCAACCAGCTCGTCGCCGAGCGAATCCTCGGCGCGCTGGCGCAGCGTGGCCAGGATCTGGGCCGAGGTCTCGACCGGGCTTTTCACGCCGGCGACGGTGTTGATCTGCACCATGCCGGGGCTGTCGACGAAATCGTAGGGCAGGTTCTCGGCGTGGGCGATATCCTTCAGCCCGCGGCCCATGAAGCGCTTGACCGAGACGACGGTGTTCTTCGGGTCGGTGGTCTGGTGCGCGCGCGCCTTGTGGCCGATGTGGGCATGGCCGTTCGGCAGGTAACGCACGATCGACGGCAGCAGCGCGCGGCCGTCTTCGTCGCTCAGCACTTCAGGGCTGCCGCTACGCACGGTGGCGACGAGCGAATTGGTGGTGCCCAGGTCGATGCCCACCGCCAGCCGGTGCTGGTGCGGCGCGGTCGACATGCCGGGTTCGGAAATCTGCAAAAGTGCCATTGTGTGTTACCTGGTTGTTATTCTTGGGGTGCTGGATCGCTGCGGCGGCGTTCGCGTGCCGTGGGGTTTTCGTACGGTGGGCACTCTGTGCCCACGCGGAACGATGCGCTAACGCGGCTCATTTTCAGACGCCGGCGCTGCGCAGAGTTTGCGGCTCCAGAAGCGCCAACGCGACGCCTGCATTCGCGTGGGCACGGAGTGCCCACCGTACGGTCGAGTATGCGGCCAATTCATTCGTTACGAAATTCACCCGCCCATTGTACTAGTGGGCGGCATTTGCCGCCCACCGCATATCCCTTCGGCGCAGCGCGCCGCCACTCAGCCCTCGATCGCCTCGAACGCGTACTGCACCTCGTCACCGAACTTGTCGAGGAACATCAGCGCGCGCACGCCTTCGGCCGCCTTCCGGTATTCCCCGCCATCGATCTGCTGCCCGACCTGCGCCAGCAGCGTCTTGCGTTCGCCGCGCACCTGGGCGTCGAGTGCATCGAGTGCCGACGCATCCCTGGCCGCACGCGCGTCGCCCAGCGCTTCGCGCCATTCCATCTGCTGCATCAGGAAGGCCATCGGCATCGCCGTGTTCGACTCGGTCTGCAAATCGACGCCGTTCAGCTCGATCAGGTACTGCGCGCGCTTCTGCGGATTCTTCAGCGTCTGGTAGGCCTCGTTGGCCCGCGTCGCCCACTGCATCGCGACGCGCTTTTCGGCGTCGGTGGCGTTCACGAAGCGGTCCGGGTGCACGCGGCCCTGGACTTCGCGGTAGGCCGCATCCAGCGCGTCCATGTCGACATGGAACTGCGCGGGAAGCTGGAACAGCTCGAAGTGATTCTGCATCAGGCGATCAGATCCGGAAGCTCTCGCCGCAACCGCAATTGTCCTTGACGTTCGGGTTGTTGAAGCGGAAGCCTTCGTTCAAACCCTCGCGGGCGAAGTCGAGTTCGGTGCCATCGATGTAGGGCAGGCTTTTCGGGTCGACGAAGACCTTCACGCCGAACGACTCGAAGACGCTGTCTTCCTGCGCCGCTTCATCGACGTACTCCAGCTTGTAGGCCAGGCCCGAGCAGCCGGTGGTGCGCACGCCGAAACGCAGCCCGAGGCCCTTGCCGCGACGCTCGATGTAGCGGTTGACGTGCTTCGCCGCTTTTTCGGTGAGTGTGATTGCCATCTGCTTCTCCAGCTCCAGTCTTTAAGCGGTCGGGTGCTTGGTCTTGTAGTCGGCGACGGCGGCCTTGATCGCGTCTTCAGCCAGGATCGAGCAGTGGATCTTGACTGGCGGCAGCGCCAGTTCTTCGGCGATCTGCGTGTTCTTGATGGCCAGTGCTTCGTCCAGGCTCTTGCCCTTGACCCATTCGGTGACGAGCGAGCTCGATGCGATGGCCGAACCGCAGCCATAGGTCTTGAACTTCGCGTCTTCGATCAGGCCTTGCTCGTTGACCTTGATCTGCAGCTTCATCACGTCGCCGCAGGCCGGTGCGCCGACCATGCCGGTGCCAACCGATTCGTCGCCTTTTTCAAAGGCGCCGACGTTGCGCGGGTTTTCGTAGTGGTCGAGTACTTTGTCCGAATATGCCATGGTGATGCTCCTTGAATTCTGAGTAATTAGTGTGCGGCCCACTGGATCGAATTGAGGTCAATTCCATCCTTGAACATGTCCCACAGCGGCGACAATTCGCGCAGCTTGCCGACCTTCGATTTCAGCAGGTCGATCGTGAAGTCGATGTCTTCCTCGGTCGTGAAGCGGCCGATGGTGAAGCGGATCGAGCTGTGCGCCAGTTCGTCGCTGCGGCCCAGGGCGCGCAGCACGTACGATGGCTCCAGCGAGGCCGAGGTGCAGGCCGAACCCGACGATACCGCGATGTCCTTGATCGCCATGATCAGCGACTCGCCTTCGACGTAGTTGAACGAGACGTTCAGGTTGTGCGGCACGCGGTGCTCCATGTCGCCGTTGATGTAGACCTCTTCGATCTCCATCAGGCCCTTGGCCAGGCGGTCGCGCAGCGCTTTCACCTTCACCAGTTCGGCGTCCATTTCTTCCTTGGCAATGCGGAAGGCTTCGCCCATGCCGACGATCTGGTGGGTCGGCAGCGTGCCCGAACGCAGGCCGCGCTCGTGGCCACCGCCGTGCATCTGCGCTTCCAGGCGCACGCGTGGTTTACGGCGCACGTACAGGGCGCCCACGCCTTTCGGGCCATAGGTCTTGTGCGCGGTGAAGGTCATCAAATCGCACTTGGTTTTTTCCAGGTCGATGTGCACCTTGCCGGTTGCCTGGGCAGCGTCGCAGTGGAAGATGATGCCTTTCGAGCGGCACAGCGCGCCGATCTCGTCGATCGGCTGGATCACGCCGATCTCGTTATTCACCAGCATCACCGACACCAGGATGGTGTCCGGGCGGATCGCCGCTTCCAGCTGGGCGACCGTGATCAGGCCATTGTCCTGCGGCTCGAGGTAGGTCGCTTCGAAACCGACACGCTCCAGCTCGCGCACCGTGTCCAGCACCGCCTTGTGCTCGGTCTTCACGGTGATGATGTGCTTGCCCTTGGTCTTGTAGAACTGGGCCGCGCCCTTGATGGCGAGGTTGTTCGACTCGGTCGCGCCCGAGGTCCAGATGATCTCGCGCGGATCGGCGCCGACCAGGGCGGCAACGTTCGCGCGCGCTTCCTCGATCGCCGCTTCGGCGGTCCAGCCATACATGTGGCTGCGCGAGGCCGGATTGCCGAACTGCTCGCGCAGGAAGGGAATCATTTTATCGGCGACGCGTGGATCGATCGGCGTGGTGGCCGAGTAGTCCATGTAGATCGGGAAATGCGGCGCAGTCACGAAGCTCTGCTCGATTTTTTTGTCCAAAGGCGCGTTCATCAGTTCACTCCAGTTTGCTGTGCTTCAGTTTGTTCAGTTCTGCTCGACTGCCGGGGCAGTCGCAGCTGCGGCGGCACGGTGCACCACCACGACGTTTTGTTCTTTCTGCTTTTGCTGGTCGACCAGGTCTTGCAGGGACACCGAGTCCAGGTAGTCGACCATCTTGGCGTTCAGCGTGGTCCACAGCT
>Ga0265797_10010964_pt1 | contig 11445 bp, 8 predicted proteins | sample P2T30metagenome_FD_192433 | JGI IMG/M metagenome (GOLD analysis project Ga0265797, IMG submission 192433) | Plant litter microbial communities from East Loma Ridge, Irvine, California - P2 T30 | ecosystem: Environmental > Terrestrial > Plant litter > Unclassified | place: USA: California... | reverse complement strand
ACGAGGTGGCGGAGATGCTGGCGATGGACGACATCCTGGAACGCCGCAGCAAGGGCTTTTCCCAGGGCCAGCGCATCAAGGTGGCGCTGGCGCGCGCGCTGCTGCACCGCCCGCGCCATCTGCTGCTGGACGAACCGACGCGCGGCCTCGACGTGATGAGCACGCGCGCGGTGCGCTCGGCGCTGGCGACCCTGCGCGCGGAGGGCTGCTGCGTGGTGATGGCGACCCACGTGATGCAGGAAGTCAGCCACCTGTGCGACGACGTGATCGTGATCGCCAAGGGCCATACCGTGGCCCAGGGCTCGCCCCAGCAACTGTGCCAGCGCACCGGCATCGCCAACCTGGAAGACGCCTTCGTCAGCCTGGTCGGCACCGATGAAGGGATCGCGGCATGAGGTCCAAACTGCTGGTCGTCTTTTTGAAGGAATTCCGCGAAACCCTGCGCGACCGGCGCGTGCTCGGCCTGCTGCTGATGTTCACGCTGATGTACCCGATCATGTTCGGCTACATCCTGAACCAGCAGATCCAGCGTGCCACCCGCGCCGATCGCGAAGGCATCGAACTGGCGGTGATCGGCGGTGCCCAGGCGCCGACCCTGATGTCCCAGCTCAAGCAGAAAAACATCACCGTGCGCGACATCCCGGATGCCGGCGAGGAGGCGATCGGCGAGATGCTGCGCGCGAAAAAGGTGGTGGCGGTGCTGCGCCTGTCGCCGCAATTCGCCGGCAACTACCAGGCCATGCGCCCGGCCCGCATCGAACTGTGGTTCGACTCGGCCACCGAGCAGGACCGGCGCCGGCGCGACGTCGAAGACGTGCTGCGCGCCTACAACGCCAACATCGCCAGCGCGCGCCTGCTGGCGCACGGCGTGTCGCCGGTCACGCTGGGGCCGATCGACCTGCAGCGTTTCGATACCGGCACCAACGCCGCGCGCTCGGCCGGCTTCATCGGCAGCCTGATGGGCTTCCTGTTCTTCCCCGCCTTTTTCTGCGGGATGGCGGCCGCGGTCGACAGCACCGCCGGCGAACGCGAACGGCGCTCGCTCGAGGTGCTGATGGCGCAGCCGATCCGCACCTGGGAACTGGTCGGCGGCAAATGGCTGGCCGCCGCCTCGCTCGCCGTCGCCGGCATCACGCTCGAGCTGATCCTGGCCCACATCGGCCTGTCCTGGCTGCCGCTGGAAGAAATCGGCATGACCTGGCGCCTGGGCTGGGCCGACCTGGCGCGGCTGTGCCTGGTCTCGCTGCCGCTGCCGCTGTTCGCGGCGGCCGCCCAGATTGCGGTGGCGATGAACGCCAGGTCCTTCAAGGAAGCGCAGAGCACGGTGTCGGTGCTGATGATCGTGCCGATGCTGCCGGGCCTGGTCGTGTCGATGATGGACCTGAAGACCGCGACCTGGATGTACGCAGTGCCGATGCTGTCGAACCAGACCCTGATGCGCGAAGTCTCGAAAGGCGGCGACCTCGGGCCGCTGCCCTACCTGCTGACCTTTGGCTGCTCGGCGCTGGCGGCGCTGGCGCTGTTCGCCTTTGCCAGCTGGCGCATGAAGAGCGAGCGCTACGTGCTGGCGGTCTGAAAGCGCCTTACAATACAGCCCACTTATTACGACAGCGGAGAACGCAATGGAAGTCAAAGTCAGCTGGAACGGCCCGTCCGGGATGAGTTTCCGGGCCGAGACCGGCTCGGGCCACCTGGTCAGCATGGATGGCGCCCCCGAGGGCGGCGGCCACAACCTGGCGCCGCGCCCGATGGAGATGGTGTTGCTGGGCACCGGCGGCTGCACCGCCTACGACGTGGTCCTGATCCTGAAACGCGGACGCGAAGACGTGCGCGGCTGCGAGGTCACGCTCAAGGCCGAGCGTGCCGATACCGACCCCAAGGTGTTCACCAAGATCCACTTCCACTTCACGGTCACCGGGCGCAACCTGAAGCAGGCGGCGGTGGAGCGGGCGGTGAACCTGTCGCACGACAAGTACTGCTCGGCGTCGATCATGCTGGCCAAGATGGCCGAGATCACGCATTCTTTTGAGATTATTGAAGGCTGATCACAGGCCTGTTGAACGCGTGGACGGGGAACCCGTCCACGCTACCCGCGACGCTACTTCCAACTTTTATATGTAATACGCCGTCGTGGTCATCACCTTGGCCATCGCCCGCATCGCCATTTTCACCGGCAGCGGCATCTCGGCCGCCCCCATGGCCTGCGCTTTGCCGCCGTGCTCGATCTCGTCGTCGCGCATCTGGGTGACGATGGCGCGCGATTTGGCATCCTGCGGCGGCAGTTCTTCCAGATGGCTGTTCAGGTGCGCCTCGACCTGGCGCTCGGTCTCGACCACGAAGCCGAGGCTGATGGCGTCGCCCATGCGTGCCGCCACCGAGCCGACGGCGTAGGCACCGGCATACCAGATCGGATTCAGCAGGCTCGGCTGGGAGCCCAGTTCCGACAGGCGCTCGGCGGTCCAGGCCAGGTGGTCTTCTTCCTCGCGGCCGGAGTGCGCCATCTGGGCGCGCATCGCCGGGGTCGACGCGTGCTTGCCCTGGGCATCGTAGAGCGCCTGGGCGCACACTTCGCCGACGTGGTTCACGCGCATCAGGCCGGCGCTGTGGCGCGCTTCCTGGTTGTTCAGTTCGCAGTCGCTGGCCAGCATGCCGGGGTTCGGCCGCGCCGCCTTGGCCACGCCGCCGACCACGCGCAGCGCCTTGTCGAAGCCGACGATCAGTTGGTCGAAGGGATTGATGGCTCGTTGAAGATTGTCCATAGCTTGCTAAGTAAGTAGGCTTGAAATAAGTACGCCTGAAAGCGCCATTATATGCCTTCGCCCGGGGCCTCCCCGCCACGCTGGGCTTTGCGCGCCTGCAGCCAGTCGTGCAGCGGCCCCTGCACCGCCAGTTGGGAGATGTTCTTGGCCACGCCCAAATTCAGCTCCAGCAAAAACGGGATCGAATCGGCCGGGATCTCGGTGCAGGTCTCGCCGAACAGCGCCATGAAGCGCGGCGACTGCAGCGTCGTCAGCACATTTTCGCCGCTCATGAACTGCAGCACGCTGGTGATGGTGTGGCCGCCGCCGAGGCTGTGATAAATAAAACGGTTCCAGGCGCGGTCGACCGTCTTGAAGTCGATCGATTCCTTTGTCATCAGGCCGGCCAGGTAATACAGGCCGGCAGTGACGCGGAACCAGTCGGTCGCTTCGAGCCGGGTGCGGCCCTGGCGCGTGATGGCCAGGATTTTTTCCTCGGGAATGGGGATGTCCATGCCCCATTATGCCCATGCGTGTGATATCAGCGCAAATGTTGACAAATTGGACATCCTTTAAGGTCCAGCGTATGCTCAAGCGTTGGCGCATTGTGCTCTGACCCCGAATTTTTACGTTCCAGGCGAGTGAAAACGCCGTGTGTCGCATCGGCACGCCAGTGGATGTTCGTTTTTAATACAATGCAACAATCGTGAAAATGCACACATTTTCACGCGCCTTTCGATCGCCAGGAGTCTTCATGAAATTAAGCATCCGCAATCTGTCCAAGACCTACGCCAATGGCGTGGTGGCCCTGGACCGGGTGTCGCTGAGCATCCCGCCCGGGATGTTCGGGCTGCTGGGACCGAACGGCGCCGGCAAATCGACCCTGATGCGGATCCTGGCGACGCTGCAGGAATGCGACAGCGGCTCGGTATTCCTGGAAGACATCGACCTGCTCGACGAAAAAGATGAAGTGCGGCGCCTGCTCGGCTACCTGCCGCAGGATTTCGGCGTGTATCCGAAAGTGAGCGCGTATGAATTGCTGGACCATTTCGCCCAGCTGAAAGGTTTATCCAACCGCGGGCTGCGGCGCGAAACCGTCGCCGGCCTGCTGCAGCAGACCAATCTGTTCGAGGTGCGCCACCAGAAGCTCGGCACTTTTTCGGGCGGCATGCGCCAGCGCTTCGGCATCGCCCAGGCGCTGCTGGGCGACCCGCAACTGATCATCGTCGACGAGCCCACCGCCGGCCTCGATCCGCAGGAGCGGGTGCGCTTCCATAATCTGCTGTCGGACATCGGCGACGACAAGACAGTGATCCTGTCCACCCACATCGTGTCCGACGTGGCCGATCTGTGCGCCAACATGGCGATCATCAACAAGGGCCACGTGCTGCTGTGCGGCGAGCCGGCGCGCCTGATCGAAGGCATCGAAGGCCGCATCTGGGCACGCTTCGTCACCAAGCAGGATTTACCCGCCTTCCAGAAGCGCCATACCGTGATCTCGACGCGCCTGCTGAGCGGCCGGCCGCTGGTCCACGTCTACGCCGAGCGCTATCCCGGCGACGATGTCGAGCCGATCCACCCGACCCTCGAGGACGTGTATTTCGCCACCATCGCCGGCCGCCACAACGCCCTGCCGGGCAACTGCTGACGCCATGCGCGCCCTGTTCGCCATCGCCATCTTCGAAGCGCGCCAGCGTCTCAAGCTGCTGTCCACCTGGGTCTATTTCTTCGCCTTCCTGGCGCTGGCGATGCTGTGGATGGGCGCGGCCGGCGGCGCCTTCCGCGATGCCAGCATCTCGTTCGGTGGCCGCGTCCTGATCAACGCCCCGCGCCAGATCGCGATCTGCGCCGCCGTCCTCGGCTGCCTGGGCGTGGTGGTGGCCGCCGCCCTGATGGGGCGCTCGGTGCAGCAGGACTTCGAGCACGAGATGCACCACTTCTTCTTCAGCGCGCCGATCCCCAAGCACGCCTACGTGTTCGGGCGCTTCCTCGGCGCGCTGGCGACGCTGGCCGTGATCTTCGCCGCGATCCTGCTCGGCCACCTGCTGGGCAGCCAGCTGCCCGGGGTCGACCCGGCCCGGGTCGGGCCGGTCTCCTTGATGGGCTACCTGCGCCCCTACCTGTTCACGCTGCTGCCCAATCTGTTCATCTTCGGCGCCATCTTTTTCATGCTGGCGGCACTGACGCGGCGCATGCTGCCGGTGTACGTCGCCAGCGTGGTCATGATGATCGGCTACACCGTCGCACCGTCGCTGGCGCGCGACCTCGATTACAAGACCCTGGCCGCCCTGATCGACCCCTTCGGCACCACCGCCCTGCTGCGCCTGACGGAGTACTGGAGCGTGGCCGAACGCAACACGGCGCAGATCCCGCTCGAGGGCGTGTTCCTGGTCAACCGCCTGGTGTGGTCGCTGTTCGCGCTGGCGGTGCTGGTGCTCGGCTACTGGCGCTTTTCCTTCGTCTCCACACCGTCCGGGCGGCGCCAGCCACGCCCCGAGGGCGACCGCGGCGTGGCTGCAGCGGCGGCTTCCGGCCTGCGCGTACGGCCCGATTTCGCGGCGCGCAGCCTGACCCTGCTGCTGGCCCGCAGCAGCTGGCTGAACTTCCGCGAAGCGGTCAAGAACGTGTACTTCGCCGTGATCGCGCTGGCCGGCGTGCTGGTGCTGATCGTGAGTTCCCTGGGCCTGGGCGCCATCTACGGCACCCAGACCTACCCGGTCACCTACATGCTGCTGGAGCTGATCCGCGACGTGTTCGCGCTGTTCGTGCTGGTGGTCACCACGCTGTATGCGGGCGAGATGGTGTGGCGCGAGCGCGAAGCGCGCATGGGCCAGATGATGGATGCGCTGCCGGTGCCGAGCTGGCTGCCGCTGGTTGCCAAGACGGTCGCGCTGGTCGGCCTGCAAGCCTTGCTGCTGGTGGTCGCCATGCTGTGCGCGATGGCGATCCAGCTGGCCCACGGCTACCTGGCGCTGGAGCCCGGCCTGTACCTGCGCACCCTGTTCGGCGTACTGCTGCCGCAGTATGCGCTGCTGGCGGTGCTGGCGATCGCGGCGCAAGCCATCATCAACCAGCGCTACCTGGCGTATTTCGTGCTGGTGCTGTACTACGTCGCCACCCTGACTGTGTCAGGCTTCGGGCTCGGCCACCCGATGCTGTTGTACGCGAACCTGCCCGACATCACCTATTCGGCAATGAACGGCTTCGGCCACGCGCTGCCGCTGCGGCGCGCGCTGCTGGCTTACTGGGGCGGGGCGGCGCTGATGCTGGCCACGCTGGCGCTGGTGCTGTGGCCGCGCGGCGTCAGCGACAGTTTTACGGAGCGCCTGCGCCTGGCGCGGCGCCGCCTCAGCATGCCGGTGCTGGCGGCCTTCGGCAGCGGCGCGCTGCTGTTCGGCGCCAGCGGCGCCCTGCTCTGGTACAACCTCGAGCACCTGGGTGCCTGGCAGACGGCGTGGCGCAAGGATGCCGTGCGCGCCGGGTACGAGCAGCGCTACAAGAACAGCCTCGCCAAGTTGCCGCAGCCGCGCATCGCCGACGTGCGCCTGCAGGTCGATATCGTGCCCGAAACGCGCACCCTGAAAGTGCGCGGCTTCTACCAGCTCGACAACCGCAGCGGCCAGCCGATCCGCGACATCGTCGTGACGATGCAGCCGGGCCCGAAGCTGCAGCCGCGCCTGTCGCAGCCGGCCCGGCTGGTGGCGGCCGATCCCGAGCACGGCGTGTGGCGCTGGGTACTCGATGCGCCGCTGCCGCCCGGGGTCCGCATGGGCCTCGAGTTCGAGCTGGAAGATGCGCCCGGCGGCATCCTCGGCCTCGGCCGCGACACCGCGGTGGTCGGCAACGGCACCTATTTTACGAACGCCATCCTGCCCCACATCGGCTACCAGCCCGGCATGGAACTGCAGGACGACCGCGACCGCCGCCGCCACGGCCTCGGCGCACGCGCGCCGATGGCGGCACGCGACGACGCGGCCGCGCGCGCCAACAATTATCTCGGCAACGATGCCGACTGGATCGGCTTCGATGCCGTGGTCAGCACCAGCCCGGACCAGACCGTGGTGGCGCCGGGCACACTGGCCCAGGAATGGATGGCCAAGGGCCGCCGCTGGTTCCACTTCCGCATGGACAAGCCGATCCTGAACCTCTACACCTTCCAGTCGGCGCGCTACGAGGTGCGCCACGACCGCTGGCAGGACACCACCATCGACGTGTATTACCACCCGGGCCACGAATTCAACGTCGACCGCATGATCCGTGGCGCCAAGGCGGCGCTGGCCTACGGCTCGACGCACTTCAGCCCCTACGGGCAGCGCGAACTGCGCATCGCCGAATTCCCGCGCTACGCGGCTTACGCCCAGGCTGCACCGGGCACCATTCCGTTTTCGGAAAGCGCCGGCTTCATCGCCAAGGTCGATCCGGATTCGCGCAAGGACATCGACTACCCGTATTACGTCAGCGCGCACGAAGTCGGACACCAGTGGTGGGGCCACCAGCTGATCGGCGCCGACGCGCGCGGCTCCACCGTGCTGTCGGAAAGCCTGGCCGAGTACACCGCGCTGATGACCATGAAGAACACGGTCGGCCCCGGCAAGATGCGGCGCTTCCTGCGCTACGACCTGGACGAATACCTGATGGGGCGCGCCACCGAGAACAAGAAGGAGCTGCCGCTGGCGCAGAACGAAAACCAGGGCTATATCCACTACCGCAAGGGCAGCCTGGCGATGTATTTGCTGCAGGACCTGCTGGGCGAAGATGTCGTCAACGGCGTGCTGCACGGGCTGCTGGCCGATTACGCCTTCCATGCGGCGCCCTACCCGACGGTGTCGACGCTGGTCGAGCGCCTGCGCGCCGTCACCCCGCCCGACCAGGCTTACCTGATCGACGATCTGTTCGAATCGATCGTCCTGTATGAAAACCGCGCCGACAGCGCCGGCGCGCGGCGCCTGCCGGACGGCCGTTATGCGGTGACGATCCACGCCATTGCCGGCAAGGTACGCGCCGGCGAACAGGGCGAAGAGCAGCCGGTGCCGCTGGACGACATCATCGAATTCGGCGTCGACGACGGCGACGGCAACCCGCTGGCGCGCGAGCGGCGCCGCGTCACCGGACCGGCGCAAACCGTCACTTTGATCGTGAAAACCCGGCCGGCGCGGGCCGGCATCGACCCCGATAATAAGTTGATTGACAGAAAGCCCACAGACAACATGCTAGCTGTCGACATGCCGTAGAGTTCCAGTTATTATTCAGCCATATTTGTGTCAGGAGCATTACGCATGTCTACCGTTGCCGAACTGGCTTTCCAGATCCAGCAGCTGTCCCCCGCGGACAAGCACGACCTGCTGCGCCTGCTGCTGACGGACAGCGACGAGCCCGAGCAGGATGCCGACGAAGTCTGGCGCGCCGAGATCGTGCGCCGCGTAAAGGCGATTCACAATGGCGAGGCTGCATTGCGGGCCTTGCAGGACGACTGATACGCGCAGGATGTTGCGGCGCTGTTTGCAGCGCGCATGAAAAAACCGCGATACCGGATGGGTCGCGGTTTTTTTATACCGTCGCCCCTGCGCAGGCAGGGGCCCAAGTTCGTGGCATATCGCAAAACTTGGGCCCCCGCCTGCGCGGGGGCGACGGTTGAGGGTACAGGCCGACGCTTACGCAGTCACCTTCTTCACCGCAGCCGCCTTCTTCGCCGGCGCCTTCTTGGCCGCCACCGCTTTCGCCGCTACCGTCTTGGTGGCAGTCTTGGCAGCCGCCTTGGTCGCAATCGGCTTGGCAGCAGGCTTGCGCGCCGTGGTCTTGGTGGCCGTCGCGACGCCGCCCTCTTCACCCTCGCCCGCGTCGGCCTTGCCCTTCGCCCCCGGCTTGGCCTTGCGCTCCTCGAACTCGAAGCTGATCTTGCCGTCCTTGCCGCGCACCAGGAACGCCTTGAACGGCCGGCGCGTGCGCTGCGATACGAAGCCCGGCAGCAGATCCGTTTTGCCGTCGTTCAGCAGCTTGGCCATCTGCTCGGGCAGGATTTCCTGCTGCAGGATGATGCGGCCGCTGCGGAAGTCGCAGGTCTTCGGTTTCGCCACCTGGTGTTCGCACACATAGGCCAGGCCCATCTCGTACACGCCGCCATTGCACTTCGGGCACGGTCCGAGCGCGGTCTGGCCGGTGAAGTCGACACCTTCGCCGCCTTCGCCTTCTTCCTGATCCTGGCCGAAATCGAACTCCAGCTTGAAGTTCTTGATCTCTTCATCGCGCACGATGCGCAGGATGGCGGCGAACGGACGGCCCATCTTCGAGCGGAAGCCCTGCAGCGGACCGATGGTGCGGTTCTGCAGGAGTTCCTCGACTTCCTCGATTTCGAACTGGCGCCCGCCGGGCACCTTGGTCATCGAGAAATCGCACTGGGTGCAGGCGAAGCGGCGGTAGTTTTCCTTGACCACGCCGGCGCAGTTCGGGCACGGCGTTTTCAGGGTCGCGTACTCGCCCGGGATGGTGTCGTTGTTGTACTCTTTGGCGCGCTTGACGATGATTTCCGTCATCTCGGCGATCTCGCGCATGAACTCTTCACGCGAAATCTTGCCCTTTTCCATCTGCGACAACTTGTATTCCCAGTCACCGGTCAGTTCCGGCGCGGTCAGCTCGTTCACGCCCAGGCCGCGCAGCAGCGTCATCAGCTGGAACGCCTTGGCGGTCGGGATCATCTCGCGGCCTTCGCGGATCAGGTACTTCTCGGTCAGCAGGCCCTCGATGATGGCCGCGCGCGTCGCCGGCGTGCCCAGGCCCTTGCCGGCCATGGCGTCGCGCAGCTCGTCGGAATCGACCAGCTTGCCCGCGCCTTCCATCGCCGACAGCAGGGTCGCTTCATTGTAGCGTGCCGGCGGCTTCGTCACCAGCGCATTCGGCGTGACTTTATCGGTCCGCACCTGCTCGCCCTTGGCGACCGGGACCAGGCTGGCGCCGTCCTTGTCGTCGCCGGTGGTGTCCTTGCCGTACACCGCCAGCCAGCCGGGGTTGGTCATCACCTTGCCCTCGGTCTTGAACTGGTGGCCGGCCACTTCCGTAAAGCGGGTCGTGACCAGGAACTCGGCGGCCGGGAAGAACACCGCCATGAAGCGGCGCGTGACCAGGTCGTACAGCTTTTGTTCCGGCTCGGACAGGTTTTTCGGTACCACGCCGGTCGGGATGATCGCGAAGTGGTCCGAGATCTTGCTGTTGTCGAAGATACGCTTGTTCGGCTTGACCCAGCCCTTGTCCAGGATCTGCTTGGCGAACTGGTGGTAGTTCGCGTTGCCTTTCAGGACTTCCAGCGTGGTCTTGACGGTGCCGATATAGTCTTCCGGCAGCGCGCGCGCATCGGTACGCGGGTAGGTCAGTACCTTGTGCTTTTCGTACAGCGCCTGGGCCAGGCCCAGGGTGTTCTTGGCCGAGAAGCCGAAGCGGCCGTTGGCTTCGCGCTGCAGCGAGGTCAGGTCGAACAGGGCCGGCGCCATCGAGGTGGTCGGCTTCGATTCCTCGGTGACGATGCCCGGTTTGCCCTGGCAGGCGGCGACGATGGCGTCGGCCGCATCCTTGCTCCACAGGCGTTCCGGACGGCGTTCCGGATCGTTCTCGTCCTTCTTGAATTTGGTGTCGAGCCAGCGCCCTTCGTACATGCCGGCGGCGGCGCCGAACTCGGCACGCACTTCCCAGTAATCGCGCGACACGAACTTGCGGATTTTTTCTTCGCGCTCGACCACGATCGACAGGGTCGGCGTCTGCACCCGGCCGACGGTGGTCAGGAAGAAGCCGCCCTCTTTCGAGTTGAAGGCGGTCATGGCACGGGTGCCGTTGATGCCGATCAGCCAGTCCGCTTCGGAACGGCAGCGCGCGGCGTCAGCCAGCGGCAGCATTTCCTGGTCGCTGCGCAGGTGGGCGAAACCGTCGCGGATCGCGGTCGGCGTCATCGACTGCAGCCACAGGCGCTTGACCGCTTGCTTGGCCTTGGCATTCTGGGCGATCAGGCGGAAGATGAGCTCGCCTTCGCGGCCCGCGTCGCATGCGTTGATCAGGGTGGTGACGTCCTTGCGCTTGATCAGCTTGTTCAACACCTTGAGGCGCGATTCGGTCTTGGCGATCGGATTCAGTGCGAAATACGGCGGAATCATCGGCAGGTGGGTGAAACTCCACTTGCCGCGCTTGACGTCATATTCTTCGGGCACCGCGATTTCCAGCAGGTGGCCGACGGCCGACGACAGCACGAAGTCGTCGGATTCGAAATACTCATCGTGCTTGGTAAAGCCGCCGAGCGCCTTGGCGATATCGTTCGCCACAGAAGGCTTTTCGGCAATGATGAGGGCTTTAGTCATAAGGTTGTCTCGTACGTGTTCGGTGGCTGCGGCTCGCGCATCATACAGGAGTCGATTGATGCGGCCTGACGGGAATCTTGTCCCGTTGATATCTTATTAGTAACAATTGGCAGATAGCGGCAAATGATAAGCGCGTTGACGCGCTGTCCGCAAGTAGACTGTGCCTGTATTACTTTTTGGCAAAATACGCTGCATCTTGCTTCGATGCAAGAAAAAACGGGGCCGCGGCCCCGTTTTGTCAATCAAATCAGCATTTGAACGCCTGAGAACCCTCAGGGCAAGGCGCATCGTCGAAGACAGTACGCTAGTACGGCGAGACGATGCAACGCAGCCATGAGGGATTTTATCAGGCGTTCTAATCAGTGCAGCAG
>Ga0265797_10010962_pt1 | contig 11448 bp, 12 predicted proteins | sample P2T30metagenome_FD_192433 | JGI IMG/M metagenome (GOLD analysis project Ga0265797, IMG submission 192433) | Plant litter microbial communities from East Loma Ridge, Irvine, California - P2 T30 | ecosystem: Environmental > Terrestrial > Plant litter > Unclassified | place: USA: California... | reverse complement strand
CTTGCTTGCGCAGATAAGCCTCGGCGTTCATGGCGGCGGAGGTGAAGGACTGATCCCCAACTTCGCGTCTGGAAATTTTGGTGGGGAAGTCTTGGCTAGCGCGACCGTCCAGAGCGGACCCCCGGCCGTTCATTCCCTGCCTACCTTCCTCCACACTTCAAATAGCCCCATTCTTCAGTGGGCTGGTATTGGGGCCGTTTGTCCTTGTGTTTCTGTCGGAATGGCATTAGATTTTGCGTGATGAGGAGATTGTAGGGGAATAGAGACAACATACACGACTGCCGCATCTGAGATAGGCGGCATCGACGTTACAACGTAAAGTATCAACGAGACCTGAGTTGAGTTCAATCAGCTCTTTCCCATGATGCCGCTCGCTCTTCACCTTCGACTCCATTGGGTTGTAGGCCCCCACGCCCCTTCCTGCACTCACCCTCGCTATCTGCGTGAGCAAGTCTTTCACTCTGGTCTCGCTTCCTTTGCTTGCAATGCACCCTCACTTCCACTGATCTTGCTTCACCTTCGGCTCGACTACCTGCTGCCTCTAAGTGCATCAACTTACAACATCCCACTTAGCCCGTTATGGCTACCTTGAAGTCTACCCAATTCATCTGGCTGCTGGCTTCAACAGTGAGTGCCGCTGTGCTTCACAGCAGATCCGCGCCCTACTATGCAGGTATCCAATTCGCTGCGGATAGACAATTGTCGATTTCCGTCTTCAGTGATCTCCACTTCGGTGAGCGTAAGTCATCGCATCTCTCTACGTCGAATGAACCTGAAACCGGTATATACTAACAACTTGTAGCTGAGTCTCAGCGCGGCCGTCCATTCGCAGACTTCAAAACCATCGGAGTCATGAACTCAGTCCTCGACAACGAGCAGCCCGACTTCGTCGTCCTCAACGGCGATCTCCTCTCTTGTGAGTGGGTGGCCCCTCAAGACGCAAATCCGTTGATCGATCAGATCGTGGCTCCACTCGTCGCCCGCAACCTGCCTTTCGGCGCAACATTCGGCAATCATGATGCTTCCAAGACTTGCAGCACTAGTGCCATGTCCGAACACATGTGGTCGGACGTCAAGGGCAACAATGGCAAGAAACTCTCTTTCACGACGCAGTCCGTGTCTGGCGATATCAATCAAGTTGGCTGGAGCAACTATTTCGTCCCAGTGTACAGCTCTACGGATGCTTCTGATCTGAAGATGCTGTTGTGGTTCTTTGACAGCAAAGGAGGCATGAAGTATCAACCCACTGGTGATGATGTCGGTGTTCCGAACTGGGTCGACGAGAAGGTATGAGACTCTTGTTACAGGGATTCATAACGTACTGATTCTTGCAGGTTGTCGAATGGTTTCGCAATACCAACAACGCCTTTCGCCAGCAATATGGCCGCGCGGTTCCCAGCATGGCTTTCGTGCACATTCCGATACACGCTGCAGATTCTTTCCAACATAACGGGCGTTCCAAGACCGCGAACCCAGGCATCAACGAGGAGAGTGTAGGCAACCAGGGCGATATTTGCGATCATACTGGGAACAACTGCAAGTACGGTGGAGCCGACATTCCTTTCATGAAGGCGCTCGTGGAGACGGAAAACCTCCTGGCCGTTTTCTCGGGTCACGACCATGGCGTAGACTGGTGCATGAAATGGGCCAAAGACCTCCCTGGCAACTCTCCTAGCAACGGCAACGGGCTGAACATCTGCTTCAATCGTCACTCAGGCTATGGTGGCTACACTGATTGGACACGGGGCGCGCGTCAGATCGTCGTCAAGGAGGATATGCTGGATGCGAAGGTGGTCGACACGTGGATCCGCATGGAGAACGGTAAGATTTCGGGACAGGTGTCGCTCAACTCTACTTTCGGTACCGATCAATATCCGGTGGTGGACAGGTCGAAGACCTCATAGCCTGAGCCAAAGCGACCGAGTCTGCACCCATAACATGTTGGGTGCACATGTCTTCTATCTCGCGTTATGTGCTGTATTGCACACTGTACAACTTTTGGAAAAGTATGTTATTCACCATCTTAGTTGATAGCTCAATTCAACATGACTTAAGTTGAACGCCAGCAAATTCACGTCATGCTTGATGTAGGCCGAGTGTCTGCGCTCGTCAGGGACGGCGAAGGGGTATCGGCCCCACTTACGCGCTCCACGGGAACCGGCCCATGACATCATCGGCATTCTCACAAAACACCAAACACTACAGTTAGGTCTCCCGGGCGCATCCGCACAGTCTCGCCAGCGGAGCAAGCGTTTCAGGCGGGGCCTCCTAGCGCCTGCTAAGCATGGCGAAGCATTCTCGGCCGTTGTTCTTCACGATCGCTGTATCGCTTTCATCACCCAGAGGCGTGGTCCTACCGCGTCCGTTTTGTTACGCGCTTTTTCTTCTAAGATACCCTCGATCACCCTTCACACCACCGCTCGCCATCGACCATGTCCTTCCTTGAGCGTCAAAAGACGCGCATCACGGGTGACGAAGATGGCGCCCGTCGACACAGCATCCTCAATCCCTCGTCCTCGGGCAAGATACCCAACGCGAAGAAACCACGCACGAGACCGCCCGCATCGATACGCGATCATCTCCCTTACCCGAACTCGACCCTCTCTCCCACTTCAGGGCCATACTCCATAGGCAGCATGGAGATAGAAGTCCCTGTCGAACACCCTCGTCCGATCTCGAACATCAAGCGCAAGGGCCGGCACCTTCTGCAGTTGGAGACTGTTTTGTTTACACTATATTACCCAGCCTCGTTCGGGAGTGGTAACGGGAACGCCCCAGGAGGAGAGAAGAAATGGAGTCGCGAGACATGGCTTCCAAGGCCGCGCATGGAGACGGCGAAGGGTTATGCGCGGTTTGCTGGCATACCGAGCCCTATAAGCATCGGCATCTTTGGCGCGACCACCATGCTCACCAAATTGCGCGGTTTTAGGAACGCCCCTCCTGCGACCCATTGGCCTCCGGAAGGCAACATGAAGAAAGACGGGTATGAGATCAAGAACCAGCAGGGTAGTCCGCCCGAGGGCATGAACGACGAGCCCATGTTCCCACTGTTGATGTTTAGTCATGGTCTTGGTGGCTCTAGAACCGCATACAGCAGCCTATGCTCTGAGTTCGCGAGCTACGGCTTCGTCGTGTGCGCAGTGGAGCATAGAGACGGGAGTGGACCGCGGACTTTCATTAATCACAAGAAGCGAGGGAAGCGGAGAAAGGATGCCCAAGGAGGAGGGAAAGCGAACCATACGGATTGCGACGGAGACGTAGAAGACGACAAAGACTTTGCCAAGTTTCAGCATCTGGATCACACTGACGAAGAAATTGCGCAAGGTTATCACTATGTCGTGCGTACTGTGAGGTTTTGGAATACAGAATCTATTAGGCTGACTATAGCAGGACTACATCTTCCCCAAAGATAATCCGATGGACACCGCACCGAACAATGAGCACGGCGTCGACGGCGAACTGCGCAGCGCACAAATAGAGCTGCGCCTTTGCGAGCTAGAGGAAGCATACCGTGTACTCAAGATGATATCTGACGGCGATGGAGAGGAAATCGCACGACAGAATCTCCGAGGCGAAGGCTACGTTGGAGGCTCTTCCAGAGGTCTGGGCGGAATTGATTGGGCACAATGGAAACATCGTTTTCACGTAGATAAAATGACAATGGCTGGTCATAGTTTCGGAGCAGCAACAGTGGTAGAAGTGCTCAGGCACGCCGAAAGATTTACTAATGTGCAAGCGGGGATAATCTACGACATCTGGGGGTGACTATATCTTTCTCCCCGTCGTTACATTGGAACTAACACATTTGTAGCGCGCCTGTAAAGCCACCTGTGGAAGACCCGAAGCACCGAATACACCTCCCCCTGCTGGGCATCGCCAGTGAAGCGTTCATGTATTGGCAGAAAAACTGGGATGCGTCCATGTCTCTGATGAAGGAGGCCAGCGAGCATGGTGCCCCTGCGTATCTTCTTACGGTCCGAGGCTCCGTTCACATCAACCAAAGCGACTTCTCGATCTTGTACAAGCACGTCTCATCGTTGTTCATGAAGGCCACTGTCCATCCGCAAAGAGCTATCGATCTCAACGTCAGCACTAGCCTCGAGTTCCTCCGTTTGGTTACGCCCGACTCGGGAGGCGGCAAGTCCATCATTAATCGATGTATGACAGATGAGAAGATTCTGGACACGCCTCTTATGGAAGACATGCCCAACGACCACCGACCGAACGACCAGTGGATAGCTGCCCGACTACGAGTTGACAATGAGTTCAGGAAACGGTTAGCTGCTGGTCTGCAAAGAAAGTTTAAGCGCAACTTTCAAGGCGGCATGGGCACTGGATACACGACTTCTGACGAGATGTGGTGTTTCCATAAACCTTCAGAGGAGGATCTGCAAACATGGATCAAAGCAGAAGACAGAGGAGAAAAGCGCATAGATGAGGATCATGCTATTGTATCGGCGGAGGAATCTCGGAATAATCATCATGCGGCTGCCGATGCGCCTAGATCTGCAAGCCCCTCCCGCAGAGAGGCAGAGAGAAGCGAAAGACCGGTACGGGAACATGAGGCGGAGGTAAAGGATGCAAACAGTCAGCAAACAGGGCATGGGGTTCGAGATAGATATGATGATGCGGAGAAGAACACTAGTGGGGAGTCTGGGGGTGGGCACGCAGCGGCCGCTGCAGAGCAGGGCGAAGATGAACAATCGAACAACTGGTTGGGCGTCGTGCCGAAGCTTAGACACGGTCCAGGGCAAGCATCAGCATAGATATACAACGTTAGATTATGTGATCATACACAAGCTCTAAATATCCTTGACCGGGCTAGTGCATTGGTACCTGAGACGCATGGAAGTCGTGATTGTGACATCGTCAACTTGTAAGTTGGACAGTCTCGTTCACTCGTTCATCAAAACATTGACGTCATGATCTGTATATTCTAGGATCTACGTTGTTCCCGGTGTCGCGTCGCCCGTATACCGTATAGACTTGGCTGAAGCTACCCAAGGAAGCGTCTGCCCAGGTATCGCGCCCTGGAGCGTAAAGGGGGGCGTTTGATTAACCAAGCTAGAGAGGTTTAAACAGCTTATATAATCAAGCGCTGACAAGAAACCAGCTGACAATGGAGCGAGGGAAAAATTTATAACCGCCAGCCCTGCAGACTGCTGACAGGAGTCACCTTGGTGTCACGTGCAGCACTTGGCATGCGGCACTTGCCGTTCCGGGAAATTTGTTGTTCAGTAATCATGCTGCCAAAGCCTCCCGAACTGCACCAGAGCTACAAGACGCACAACGAAACAATTGGCCACACCCAGCTACTAAGCTCCGACGACATCGGTCTCAAACATCTCACCATCAAGAATGTCTAGGATAGGCTTGCGAGTTATAAATTTGCACGCAAATAAACCCACGTAGATGGGACCACAACGCCTGCAAACCTATGGTCATGAACCCACCCGCCCATGCACTCGTCCGCCTCTTCGCCCTACAGACAGCAGGAACTAGCCGCATCCTGTGCGGAGACGCGCATTAGCCCCGTGTAACAGCGGACCCTTGATCGATCTCGAACCTTGTGAGCTGTAGCGGCCGTTCACTGAATCGGCGCCGGAGCATCTTTTGCTTTTCCATACCTACCGTCTGGCTTGCGTCAGGTTGAACTAGTTCTGGGTGCAATCTACATGTACACAACGTCTTCCCGCTATTTTTACGCGAACCAAATTACTCCATTGAGAATCTGTACGAAGCGTTTACGATTTTCCTCACAAGTGAACGATAGCGGTGTTTCAAGAGTCGGAACGGAGTGATTAGTAGTCCGTGGAGACCGACTTCGGTTCAGCATCCTTTCGCCTTTCGTAGTCAGTCTCGCTATTGGTTCCACCGAACTCCTTCGGTGACATACCTCCGGACCTTACTCTGTTCGATCAGCGGTATCAGAAGCGAAAACCAGAATCATGACCAGCTCAGAATCAGAACAGGCGCAGACATCACGGAAGCGCTCACGCAGGAGGGACAGCGTCGATGACGGTGGTGCTGGAGGAAAGAAGGCTAGGGGCCGTCCAAGGGTAGACACACAGGACGCCACGGCTGCAGATGTGAGTGGAGACGCAACGTCCTTTTTGTTCTATCTACCCGATTCGTCGTTGTCAACTCTTGGAGCGGGAGGGTAAACGGGACATGCGCACCTGTCCTGATCGAAGAAGCTGTCAAGTTGTTGATGTGTTCTCCAGCTCGACCCACTGTGAGCTCCTCATCGTCATCCCCACCTCCTGTGAACGACGCTGATGAGCCTGCCGTGCTCCAGATGACACTACCCAGCATGGAGCTCCTCGCGATCCGATCTCAGCATTCATGTCGAATGTACTGACATATGTACCAGAGACGACGAACTCAAATCCGGCTTGCGCAGCGTGCATATCGGCAGCGGAAGGAAACCACCATCGCGTCGTTGAAGAGTCAAAGCACACAGCTCCACTCGATTATCGAGCAGATGAACAAGTCCTTTCTAAAGCTAAACGAGTCCACCGTCAAGTCAGGTCTGTTACAGCTGAATCCGAGTTTGGCCCAAGAGTTCAAGCTGGTAACGGAGACGTTCGCGAGCTTGACAAAGACAGCCAACGAGGGCCAGTACGAGGGAGACGAAGATGGTGAACACGGCGAACACGGGATTGAAGGGAATGGTGCACCAAAGCTAGCCGAACCGGAGCCTGAAGTGCAGCACATTGGATGGGGATATTCCGCAGTTCCGAAACCAGCCGCTGAGAAGCGTCCGCAGCCACAATTGTCAACACCGGATAGCTACCTCGCCCACATCAGTGCTGCATATGGCAATGTAGACTCCCGCAGGAGCGATCTGGTGGGTTGCCGTCAGTTTGGAGCTGGTGCGGTCTTCGACCAGTCGCACCGATCTTCGCAGCCTCCAGCAGACCCATCACCATCGCATACTTCATCCCAACCGACGCAGCTGCCTTTCGGGCTTGTAGACCTTCTGAGTCAGCACCAAGCACCGTATGGAACATCAAACCTACACACGTACTCCGTCCGTGTACCGACGCCTGAAGCGACACCGCCATCGAACAGACTGCCCACGCCGCCTCTATCGAAGTTAACGTCGAAGACGCTCCCTCCGGTCACAACGTACAGTTTCCAAGAAACAACATTTGCCAGACGATTGTCGAGGGCGGCGCTTGAGGCGGGGTTCCATTTGCTTAGCAACGCCCAAGCTCGCCCTACGGTACGTTTTCAGCTAGTCGATGTAGGAATTGTTTCTTTGGCTTCACTGTCATTTCTCCAGTAGTGATACAAGGCTAATCATGACAGCTAGGCAATCAACCGTGTCTTCAAGCTTTCTCTACCTCATGAGACCCTCGATCAAATACGAAGCCGCTTCCGAACTATCATGGCCCGTGGCATTGACGAAGACCTGGATTGGTGGGAGTCGCCATTCCTCCATCTCGGTGGTGCAGGAACTCATTATCCGCGACGGGACGCTGCCGGCAACGTAAAGTCTGTCAGAAACGGATGGAACGTACGGCAAATTGGGCCAACAGAGAACAAGGTGCTCATAATAGAGAATACAGAAGACGGTAGGAGTGAAGAGCTACGCGGCGTGGACCTCCGTGGATACGAGGGGGAATGGTTCGATTGTTACGACGTACAGGGCTACTTGGAAGAAAAATACTCGTGCAAGCTCGACCCGAAGAGCTCGTTCGCCGAGTGTGTCATCGAGGTTGACGACGAAGAACTGTCTAGAGCCCCCAACAGCGCACTACGGCAACGACCACACAACGCGACGAGTCTGCCTCCTCTTCACCAGAACTCCGCAAACGCATCGGCAGCTCCGTCAACCACTTCGACAAATCCGCCAAACAACTCTTACAACATCGCGGATAGTGGAGCTTATGGGCTAGACCTGTCTTTTGGGAACACCGGTGAATACCCTAGGCTTGTCAACTACGAAATCTCATATGATCAGACCCTGGGTTTGGATCTCGCACCTGGGTATGATTATGGGTTTTCGCATACACCCGCCTTTCACATGGACAACATAGATCTGGGCATGAACATGATGAGCGATGTAGCGGCAGCTCTACCAGTGGTGAGGCAGAAACGGAAGAAGACTGCCTGGCTAGACGTTTCGAAGCTGATTGATGGTGAGTGTACACATTCACGCGAGGTCAACAGTTGGCTGACTATTACTACAGAGATCATTATACACGGCGTGTGTCTCGGGCGATCACCGGGGTATCGGCGCAAGGACGTCGATGCAGCGGTACAAAAGGCTTTGGTGCATGACCATTAGCCGGTAGCGATTGCGAGGAGCATGCCAAGATACCCAGGTGCGATTCGAGTGCAGTGGCGGGAGTTTTGCTTCTTATGGGATGCAGTTGGCTGTTTGAGGTGCAATTGATGAACTGACGACGTTTGTACCAACATTTGAATCGATTCGTATGTATATTGATCATGAGCACTACTATATTTCGAATCTGCCAGAACGCTGCATCGCGATCTTTGGATGTTGAGCTGTGAGCGTGGTCACGTGTGGCGCTAGAGTAGCGTTAGGCGCTAAGGAACCGGCGCCCTCAATGATTGCCGGAACGCCGCTCACTATCACTCATACACCCACGACCCCGAAAGCTGAGGGCACCCGAACACGTCGTACAAAGCCTTCCGTCTGGGCTAGCGATATCCGTAGAACTTCCTTGACCGCGCAGAAGCTTCCTCAAGCGCGCGCACCTCTCTGCAGCCTCAAGCGCTGACGTCGCCTGCCTGGCTTGCCTGCCTATTCCTCAATCCTCTGCACGCGAGCAACCATCACAAGCCGTCGCGCAGCTATCACAGAGCCCGCATCGTATACTAGATAGCTCAGACCATATCAAACAGTCGCGATCATGTCGAACTCGGTCGTGGTTAGTATCCCCAAGGCGCGCATGCGAGCGGTGGATGGGTAAAGGCAGGCTTGCTAACAGCAACCACCAGGGCGGCGTGTACCAGCAGATCATCGAGAAGGTGATCCAGACCTCGCAGAATGACTTCGAGGAGTCGGGCGTCGATCATAGCACGCTCGACGAGATGAAGCAGGTATGTTGCAACCTGGCCTCCATCTCGGCCAGCGCGCCATCCTTTTCTTTGTCGCAGCACACCTGCGACTGCCGTCACACCGCTTTTATATCTCTCACTTTTCTTGTCAATTCATTTCTCGCATCGGTTTCGCTGGCTGCGGCGATCGCGCGGTGACCGCCTGGCTTGGGTGATGGGCGGCTGGAAGCGGGGCGGAGTTGCCGGTCGGTCTGGCAGCTCCGGGGGCGCCTCAGTATTTGAGATGCCTTCTTATAGCCCCTGCACAGCTCCCCCACCCGCCAAGACCAACGCATCATTTCCCAACAAGGCATAGTCTGTCATGTGACGGTTGTTCTCACATCATGTTTTGTTGAAGTTGTGCTGAGCATATACTGACTATCGCTAGGGCTGGCAAGAGAGGCTATCCGCTCTCAAGATTGCTCACTTCCCATGGGACCCTGCTCCTGAGCCTGTTCGTCAGCCGCCTACGGTACCGTCCAACGTAAAGGTTGACAATGATATGCCTTCCGTGTCCGGACCTCAGGAGGCTCTCAACTTCCCCAACGTGCCCGTGAAGCAAGAAGGAGGATATCAGCCACCAGTTGCTAACTACCCTCCTGCTCAGACTGCGAACAACGGCTACGGCGGTACTTATGATCAAAACCAGCAGCTCGCGCACCAGCGTGCAGCTGCTCTGGTACAGCAGCGAGTGCAACAGCAAGGACATGTGCAGCAGAACTTTCCCAATCTGGCACAACAGGGCCATCTGCCTCAAATGCCTATGCAGAACCAGCAACAGCAGCAACAACAACGCATGATGGCGCAACAGCAGCAACAACAACAACAACAACAACAACAGCAGCAGCATCAACGACCTCCACAACAACAGCAGCAGGGAATGCCACAGCAGCGTCCCCCACCGCAAAATCACATGTACACCTCACAGACTGATGGTTCGGGTGATGCTATGGCTGACTGGGAGGCCTTGAAGGCCGCACGCGCTGCTGATGCAGTAGAGCGCATGGCGGCGGACGACTTCATGCGTTCTCGCGTTGATGCCATGGCTATGCGTCAGGACAGTGGTCTCATGGTACCCCTCGATTCGATGCCAAAGGGCAGAAAGCGCAAGGCGGCTATGCGTGTCCTGCAGGCCGAAGACGCAGAGGCCTCGTCAAGCGCACCGGTTCCCGCGCGCTTCGACGGTGACGACGATGTGAAGCCAGAAGAAGATCCGGATGATGCCATTAACTCTGACCTAGATGACTCGGAGGACGAACTCGGGGATGGCGATAACAGCGACGATGAAATGGTCGACTATATGTTGTGCACCTACGACAAAGTCCAGCGCGTGAAGAACAAGTGGAAGTGCACGCTTAAGGACGGCATCTTGACCACGAACAAGAAGGAGTAAGTTGGGTGTTGAGACCTTGAAGAGATTTTGCTAACGCTTTGGAAGATATCTGTTCCACAAAGCAAATGGTGAATTCGAATGGTGAACATTCGCCACCCATTGCTAATGCCTGTGGTAGCTGAACTCGAGTTCTAAGTCGCTCCGTGCAGCGCACGAACCCCATTCGATCGAGACGCGAGTCTAGCACGCCTGATACACGACTCACCAAGCTCGATCCCCCCTTCGCGACGACAAAGCGGCTCGGTACGAACATCGATAACGGGCATCAGATTGGATACTATGGCCTCGCGCGACATTCGAGAAAGAAGAAAACAAGAAAGAAGCTGATTCCCATGACGCATTACACAGAACTATGGAAAGGACGACTGGGCGTCCTGAGTACTCCTAGTTTACGCTATTCAAATTGATTTTGCATTCATGTCAGGACTAGAAGTTTGGCTGGTCTCACATGTCCAAGCACAGGCGTACGGGCTCCATGGCAGGATTATATTTCATCAGGTGGAGTTTTTCAGCTTGAGTAAAAGAAGGAATTGTCGAGTTCGGGGCCATGTTCACAGCAAAACGTCAGGACTTCCAAGTAAGAGGCTGCCAAACAAGGGCTCTTGGTTGCTTCATCACAGAAGAGATTGTGGATTTCATTTCCTACTCTGTTCGGGTCTGGACAGACTAGCAAATACAAGAATTAGCAAAATCGGCATATGCTGAGCTCAAGCTCCCTGTTTTCTACCAGTAGTGATGCCTATCGTACTCTCATAGCATATCGTCAGCGCCACTCTCGCCATCGCTTCCTGTGCCATTGTGCATCAGGGTCTCGTCAACGTCTGCGCCCTCAGCCTCCTCGTCATCCTCTTCCACGAGCGGGACAAAGCGAAAGTCGACGAAACTCACTTGTCCGCCTGTGGCCCCTCCAGGTCCAGTCTGAGAAGCCGACCCACTGCCTTCGACCTCAATCATGAACTGTAGACTCAACACGCCTTGGGTAT
>Ga0265797_10010961_pt1 | contig 11450 bp, 19 predicted proteins | sample P2T30metagenome_FD_192433 | JGI IMG/M metagenome (GOLD analysis project Ga0265797, IMG submission 192433) | Plant litter microbial communities from East Loma Ridge, Irvine, California - P2 T30 | ecosystem: Environmental > Terrestrial > Plant litter > Unclassified | place: USA: California... | reverse complement strand
TAAAAAGAATTGTTCTAGCAATGGGCGGCGGAATAGAGACTCTCGAAAAGACTGCTCTCGGCTCTACTCTACAGCAACACCAAGATAAACAACTCTTTTGCCACCAGGCTAAGATATCCTCCTCTCCTCCTCTCAAGCAAGACCTCACAGCGCCGGTCCAATGGTGCACGCCGTTTCAGCGGGCGTCTTTCGCGGCGGGCACTAGCTGGCGCTGCTTAGCTTAGCTTTGACGCGCGGCGGCCAATGCTCCAGCTCAACCCTCGCCCCTTCTTTCCCGGCCTCCTCCCCAAAAGTCGCCCAAGCCTTCGTTCCTGTAGCAGCCACACTCGCCCGTTCGCGCACCTTCTCATCACTCACTCGCTCGCGCAGACTCGGCTTCTTGGTCAACGCTTCCTCTTCTTTCCATTCTTCTTCATCACCTGCACCTTCAAACGCCTTTGGCTCCTACACTCGCTCAGTGCATCACCCTTCTACACCCACCGACCCCTTCATCCATTGGCTTCTACAAACGAGCCGTCAACTCCCACAGCAGCTTTAATAATACCAAGGTGAGTGACATCTACCGCCGCGAGCGCTCCTGGAATCCATCGACGAGCATGGCGATACCGCATGAAGGGCACCACTCGAAACACCGCCGAAACACGAACGCCATCATCTCCATCACATGCTCGCGATTGCCTACCCCTATTTCACTCGCGGCGCTCTCAACATCTCACCTCGAACCACCAGTACTGACCATCCATCAGTTATCCACGACCCGTTAATCACAAGATGTCTCTCAAGTACATCACACCCGTAGTGGCCATTGCCGCTGGCCGTGTCGCTGGTAAGAGAATATGCGCGAACAACAGGCAAAACCACACCCGCTGACACCCACCAAGCCCAGTCTTCCTGCAGCGCCGCCACCACCACCATCCAGAACGCCGGTGATGCTTCTGCCGTCGCAGCATGCACCACCTTCTCTGGCAGCATCGCCATCGCTACCGGTACCACCGACAACATTCAGTTCAACAACCTCCGAGTGATCGACGGTGACCTTATCGCGACCAACGTGTCTCAGCTCACCTCCATCTCCGCCGACTCCCTCACCAGGATCACTGGCTCCTTCAACCTCGAGCAGGACGAGATTCTTTCCACCCTGAACTTCCCCCAGCTTAGCGAGGTCGGCGAGATTCAATGGGAGGGTCTGCCCGGTCTCCAGGGTCTGTCTTTCACCAACCAGATCAAGAAGGCCAACAGCGTCAGCATCATCAACACTTACCTGTCTTCCCTTGAGGGCATCAACCTCGAGGTCGCCGAGACCATCGACATCCAGAACAACAACTACCTGGACGACATCACCATGCAGCTGGGCAACGTCAGTGATAACTTCAATGTCTACGCCAACGGCCGCAACGTTTCCGTCGTCCTTCCCAACCTGATCTGGGCCAACAGGATCAACATTGCCAACGCTTCTTCCGTCAGCATTCCCTCGCTCGCTTCCGTGAACGGCTCCCTCGGTCTTTACAGCAACTTCTTCGAGAGCATCCAGGCTCCTAACCTCACCGACGTCGGTGGCACTCTGTCCATTGTCAGCTGCGAGAAGGCGACCAACATCTCCTTCCCCCAGCTTACCACCGTTACTGGCGGTCTCTCTGTGCAGAACAACACCGAGCTCGCGGACGTTAGCGGCTTCCCCGTTCTCGACACCGTCGGTGGTGCCGTTGACATGTACGGTGACGCTATTGACACGTAAGTTCATTCTACGCATTCACCTACGACCATTTAACTGACAATTCGCAGTGCTGCTTTCCCCGCCATTAACGATGTGCGTGGTGCTTTCACCCTCGTCTCCATGCAGAACCTTGACGACGCTTGCTCCGACTTCGAGAAGCTGAAGGACGACAGCGTCATCAAGGGCACCTTCACCTGCCGTGGCGAGGACTCCGACCCCGAGTCTGGTGACAAGCCTGAGGGCACCACCAAGGGCTCCGGTGGCTCCGGCTCCAGCAGCGGTAACTCCACCAAGGACAGCGCCGCCACCTCCATCCAGATCACCGGTGCCACCTCCTTCCTTGGTGTTGTCGCTGTCCTCTTCGGCCTCCTTTAAGCGGTCTAAAGCACATGTCCACGCCAAACGGAACGGAAACGTCATGGCACGATCACGCACAGCCGCGCTTTGGTTGAGCAGTCCACCAAGTGCCACCATACTGCCCGTCTCACCACTGGCATGAAGTGGTCATACAATCTCGTTCGGATCACATTTTCTCTCTCTTGAGGAGTCGCGGGTTTCCCTCGCACTCTTATACACTGGAGGTGAAGAAAAACTCTCGTCGCTGCATATGGCGTTGTCTCTCATATTTCTGTCTGCAGTCAAGAATGGAATTGGCTTTCTCTCTTCATAACCATTGCTTGCTTGGTGCTTTCTGCTGCTGTTCGTTGTTCTTCGTTTGTTGTACTTCAGCCACATGGGAAAGGGTTCATGGAAATTCGGGACGCTTACATGTCGTCCCACGTGCATAGAATAATTTTGGGTCCTGCTTTAACCGTAGCTAGCTTGCTGTGCGAGTCGGAGCTTGCTGCTGTGTTATGAGAGGACAAACGTATAAATGGTTAATCTTTATTTTATTGTCATGCCTTCTACTTTGTCTGCCTCCGGGAGTCCTTTCGCAGTGATTCTCTTCTCACCCTATAGAATCATTGGGCTGCCTTGGAGAACCACTCGGACTGGTCTTGCTTCTTCACTCTGGTAGATCCAGTCTAGTTAGCATTTGGGACTCCGCTGCTGACCACGTGCAGGTTTCGCAGCATTTCATGTTCATATGATCTACGCACGAGCAAGGTGTAGCGGCCGGCAATCGAATTGATGCTGTAGGTTGCTTTCCTTGTGCGATCACAACTTCGATGGCTTTAGAAGTCGCCTCGTGCTGCATAGGCGGCGACACCGCCAGTCGATAACAGCTGATGTACGTTGTCGAAGAGGGCAGTTGATGAATATTGTCGAGGAGCGCAGCTATGGAGGGTTCATGGCCCGAGTCCGCATATTTTCCTCGGTTATGTTCATTGATATGCAATGGACTGGAAGTGGTAATGGTGGCGGACCTTCGTCTGGTATATCGCCGTATGATGCTCAGTCGTCTCTAACCGCAGCGACTAAAAACATGGCATCTAGAACGTGTTCTAACATATCATGGCCTTCGCTGGCCTCACTCATTAGCACGTTTCGCATATACTCTGTCAAATATTCGGGCCTCTTTTCGGCGCTCTGCGAAGGACTTGATGGAGGTGAGAAGCGCGAGTCAGAACGTCCTTCCTACAATGTGATTTGTATCCTTACTCGGTTCTCTGGTTTGGTTTGATGGTGCTGTCAGCCTGTCACTGTTTGTATCATATGCACGTGCATGCAATACAATTGCGATTCAAGTCGGCGTAAATTGCACCTTCCCATTGCGGTCTTGTTGGTCCTTGTCATGTTTCAAAGGCCACTTGAGTTGGTCCACTTTTGACATAGAACAACATCAATTGAGCGCTATGCACGATCTATCACTTATCCCTCATAGCTTACAATAATTGTCAGCTCGCCCAACATGACGTCGCCCTCACAACATCCACGCATCCTTTGTAGCGCCAGATGTTCACTTATTCCGGTGATGGCCATTGACCTAACCCCTACCCTAAAGTCTGCCATCCTCCGCCTTGGCGTTGTCGATCGTTCCTGACAGCAATCGGTCCTCTTCAACCTTCCGCGCCTGTTTCGACCCCGGTACTCGGTGAAAGCATCTCATATCTGCATGACCTGACTCGTGATATACTGCGCTGCAACTTTCACCAAAGACGTCACAGGTACCATCGCTTGGAAGGCAAACAGCCATCGAAAAGACCGTTTCCAATCTACTGTAAACGATCGTCTCCACATCGCCAGCGCATGCAGAACGAAGAACGTCGGTATGCCGATTTTTAGTGCCTTTCAACACGGTACACTTCACTTCCCCGATCCTAGCCTGCTTCTCTATTGCATCGAGGCCGCAAGAGTGCAGAAGACTTCAGGGCTGGGTTGACAGCCGACGGATAATTTGCACCAACTCGGGCTATGCACGATGTGACGACGTGACGCGAGGGAGCTCGAGGTCTTGACCCATGCAGCGGCGGATGATTACCCGCGGCAACGGCCGTCTGACAAGCCGTTGATTGCAGCTCACACACCTTCTTCGAGACGCTTGCATTGCCGCTTCGCCTTCATGGACTCTGATCGCTGTCTTCAAGCGCTCTTCTCGCAGGATCGCGTCTGGCTTCCCCGTCCCGTGCAGAAGCACGCGCAGGACGATAGGTTTCAAAATCTCACGATGCTGGACCTGGTCGCTGGAACTTGCACGGTCTTACTCGGATATTATCCCATCAACATATCTCGATGCTCAAAGCTCTTTGGCAACCGAGATCTGGAGCTCGCAGACGTTTATTTTTGTGCCACCAAGAAAGACGTTTCTGTACTCCGCAGGGCACACTGCAGAGGTGGATCCGCTGTCTACTCCTCACCTTCCCTCACCTTCGACCCTTGAGCTCTGCGGTGGCCATCTGGGCGCGCGTCCGATCCAAGCTCTCATCAGTGGTGCACGATGCAGTGTGCAGGGATGCTCTGGGGTATCAGCGTGCCTGCAGCCTAGAGGCATCAAGAAGCGCGCTCCATGATGGCTGATCACACAACTGCATCACTCACTCGGCTACTTGCTTAGTAGGCGCGTTCCCGGCGTCCGTCGCTAACTCTATAGCGACTCGCCATCATGCAGAGACGTTCATGCTGGCCACGTGCGGGCGTGTCAATGCAATGCCATCACTCCACAAACCGCCGAACTGCGCGACTTAACGGCTTGCCACTGGACTTGCACGATTGCTTCGCAGTAGTGTCTTCTGGCCGTTGTGTATCACAGCTACAGAGGCCCTGCCTTAGTCTAGAGCTTTCAGGCACAAAAGTGGCCCTAGCATTTAGCGGTCAGAGGCTGCTGATGACGACCGTGCGCTTGAGCGCCTGCCGCTCAGTAGCACCAGCTATGGTATGCATGAGGCAAGCCGTCCCTGTCATGCTAAGTATCGACACTTTGACTACCGGCATCCACACTAAAGCAGTCTGACCCAGACAAAAATTACGCACAACATCGTGACCTTCCGTGGGGAACGACGGCGGGCGAAACTTCACCCGTTCATGCCTCCACCTTAGCCGCTCCTGCTCATCAGCAAGGGATGCTTCGATCCCTATCATCCACTCATACTCGCCCGGATGCGATGCGGTTAACGGTCCGCCCATCTACCACTTCCCCCCCCGCGATGCCGTGTGCCAATCACTTGCATAGTCTGCTGGGACAATCCTGGCCTCTCTTCACTCCGCCCAGGATCTCGAATGCACTTCCAGACCTTCCGATGCAGCCGACGAAGTTCAACGCCCCATGGCTCGAACAGAACTGCTGCTTCGCCATGTTACCGATTTTGAGCATCTACGATACCTCTCCTGACCGCTAGGGTGTAACCATGCGTCGATCGTTAGGGGAACAGTCCCACAGGTCCGTCCAACCGTTCGATGGCATCTCGTTTAGAGTTCTCGCTCTTGAGCCTTCCGCGAAGCATAAAGTATAAACGTCCTTCGATTTCTACCCAGTCGTCTGTCTTCCTTCTCTTCAATCCATTCAGACTCCACCGGACTACTCTTGTGCTCACTCTTCACATCTGTTGTGCGGCGGTCTTTTGATTTTTGGTTGGCTTTCTTGATATTTGTCTGTGCAGTTGTCTGTTTCGACCATTACACCAACACCAACACTCAACAAGCACGTCCCTCCAACTCACGACAATAGTGTTCGATTGACGTTTCAACGGCTTCGTACCACCAACACCTTCACCGCCCCTCATCATAACAACGTTAACATGAACATGCGGGAAAACTTCCAGAATCTGAGCCTCAACCATGGCAGTCGCCAGGCCAGTCTGTAAGTCGAATACAAACACTAGAACGTTGATCGATCATTTCTCCTAACACTTTTCCAGACACGAGCAAGGGCCGCTTCCCGGGGTCGACCATATACTTGCTACACGATACGACAGTTTGCCACCCGGGAGGAAACCTCATGGCTATGTCAACCAACGCCCAGCAGCTCCTGCTGCCTACAACTATGCACAGTTCCCTCAAGCCCACCCTGCGGTTCACTATGCTTATGCGCATACCAGCATTGAGGCTTCGACTCCACCGACGGCTTTGTCTTCACCTCGCGGCATGTACAACGATCACGGGTCTGATACCAGCTCGTACTCTTCTGGAAGCCGAGAGTCATCGACCTGCCCACGTGGATCTGTCATGTCCAACACCGCCACCGACAGTCGCTCCGCTTGGTCCACTCGCACCAAGCGTGGATCTGAGTCCCAAGGCTCGGGATCTGACCGCAGCACAAAGCGTGCGGACAGTAGCAAAGGCGAGATGTACTGTGAGGAGTGCGAATGTCCCATCGATGATTGCTCTGAGCCTCGTGTCCACAAAGCGAGGGTGAAGAAAATCGTCAAGGAGAAGTCTTCACGCTCAAACCAGGCTTCCATCCTCCAGGGCCACGAGGACTTGACGCAAAACGCATTGAACATCAGAGGCTACAAGATCCAGCAGCCTGGCAACAAGAAAAAGTCCGGCATGCTTTACGACAAGAAGGAAATCCTGGTGTCAACCCAGATCGCGCTAGACGAAGCCATAAAGACCGTTGCCAGACTCGGCGGTCCGCAAGGGTACGATGACTGGGTTCGAGCAACGTCCGAACGTATCGACACACACCTCATTCACGGATCGCAGTCGGGACTCCCCGCAAACAGCTTGATGTCTGGCACGGATGGCGAAGGACCATGCATCCACCAACTTCACCGCGTGAAATGCGAAGACTACCTTGAGTGCCGCAAGAGTACCAGGAGTGTGCATTACAAAAACAACCTCAACCAAATCCTGGATTCGGCGCCGCGCTCTGCCGCCCACCAGCTTTCTGCGGGCTCCAGGTCGAGCTCTTCCACTCCCAGGAGGCGCTGATGTCCATCTTAGAAAAAACGATGATCTCTTCCTTTCGGCCACACCAAAAAAGCATTCGATTACACATACATATTACGACAACTTCTTCTTCCACCTTCCGATCATTCTGGGCTGGCATAAAATCTCACACACGACTACAACTAAAAATGACTGAATGCGTTTTGAGCAAGCGAGCGGAAATCTGAGCGACTTGAGCGATTTTGCCTTTTTACACCCTTTCGTTATCTCTTGTTTTCTGCGGAAGTCGTACACATCTTCCGGCTGGCAGATTTACTTCCTCTGGCGATTTGTTTGTGTTCGATCACACTCATTGTTTTTCGGCCTTTTGTTTTTTGGTTTTTGCTCTGGCGGCTTTGTATTCAATAACCATCTTCCTCCGCCCTTTCGTTTTGTTTTTGTTTTTGGCGATGAGGACACGATACGACCTTTGGAAATACGCTGCACGCTGGCCACTCTCTTTTAGGAGGGTTTTGCCTGGCTGGCTGAGCTGATGAATGGCTACGATTATGAACGACTTGGAACGACAACTACTTTGGAACAATATTGACGATATATATGGTATGAGTGCATATTGATGAATGAGCCCGTTGCTGGGCTGTTGGAGGAGAGGGATGGGGAGGGGTATTGATAATCTGTAATTGAAGAATACTACTACTCTTTTTGAGAATCTTGGGTTACTTTTTGTTGGTTTCAGTGTTTGGTTTGGTTGATGATGTTGATGATGTTGTCTACGATCGATTTGCCATCAAGTCTAAGGCATGAGCGGATGGAGGTCTCTCATCTTCATGGTTAATATTGTCTATGATCAATCGAGATATCATCCTCTTTCGCCAGGATCAAATCTGAGGCACGAACAATGGAAAGTTTGCCATCTCCAGAGCGAGACATGGTGATACAGGTCACTTGCGAGCATATCCGAATTCCCGTCGATGTGATGAGGTTCTACAAGGCACACGAATGTGCAATGTCCATTTCTGGTAAATGGTCGTTGGCATAAGCAGTCTCGACCTGACATGCCATGCCCTAAGAAGCAAACAGAAAGGTTAACGACACCAACGATCAGCATTGAAGAACAACCAGCAAGGAAGCATGACATGAGGTCGTGGCGATCGTGCCGAAGCAAGTCACTTTGCTTCCGGATTAGTGTCCTAGACCGTCGGCTCCATCGGCCGCCTGCAGCAGGTTGATCTGCAGGCTTGAACATGCCGCTGGCGCTGGGGGGAGTTGCTCCCGGTGCATACGGACGGGCGAGCTCCTCACGGTGAGGCCGACAAATGATGTGTCGTATTTGGGCAACTGCCGCGCTTGATACTCATGCCGATGGCGATGTGATGTCGTGCAGCGAGGGCGTGAGGTCTGTTGGCTTCCATGCGACGCCGTTGGAATTGGTGTGCTTGTGTGCCGTACATGCCACATGTAACTATATACTCCTGCGAGATTGCTCTCTGATGTGCATGCAGGAGAACGGGCGGTGCCAAGAGGACAGCTTCGTAGGCGGAATTGATGGGTGAGAAGGGGAAGCTCATCTCTCTGGTGGCCGTGGTGCATCTCAAAGGAGTCGAGTCAGGGTTCTAGCTTTCTGCGGAGGAAGGCGCTTTCCCCGTCCACCTCCCGTCAACGGCCACGCAATGCGCACCACCAAGAGCCAGAGCCAGACCATCCTCCCAGCCCCGTAGTCGTCCTTAGTCCACCACCACCACCACCACCACCACCGCTCCGCCCTCTCCGCGCACATCCTCCGCTCCACCCCACTGCCATCTCTGGCTCACGAATACCACGCTCACCACCATACACAACCCACGCTCCTTACGATTCAAACCCCGACAAAGAAGCGCAATCCGCTGCCAGCTTACTCCTAGCCAATCACCAGCCCGGCGGCCACTCCTCAACCGCTGGACATTTACCCTTCGCACCACCACATAAAGCGCCGCCTGGCGCGGATACTCTGCTAAGATGCTGCTACCAAAGGGAGGCGTGACATGGAAGTCGGCACAGGCAAAGCTCCCCCCAACTCGCGTGGTATGGAGGTTCCTCACACAGACACGGGTGATGCTTTCGCTGGCGATTTTTGGCATTGTCGTGCTGCTGTACAACGGTCTGAGCGGGACGGCGGGCGAGATGCAAAAGTATGTCTATTACATGTCCAAAGGCGAGGATGCGGTTGGGATGATACACAATGGCTGACATGTTATCGCAATCTAGATTCTACTGCTTCGGCCCTTCAAAACCTCCCATGCAAATGTCTGCGTCTGAGCAAGCGCGATGGGCAGGCCACCAGCAAACACCCGTCATCTTCAACCACCATGCGCCCATAGAGATCAACAGCTCTACTATCCAACATGTCGACCTCAACAAAGTCAAGTCCACCACACAAGCCGTGCTCAACGAGGAGCGCGTGCTCATCCTCACTCCTCTTCGCAACGCCGGCAACTACCTCGACAAGTACTTCGAACTCGTCAGCCAATTGACCTACCCGCACCACCTGATCGATCTCGCCTTCCTTGTCGGAGACAGCGATGACGACACTCTCGGAATCTTATCGATGGAGCTCGAGCGAGTCCAGAGCCGCAACGACAAAGTGCCTTTCCACAGCGTCATGATCGTGGAGAAGGACTTCCCTGACAAAGAGACGGTTGGAATGAGCGTCGAGGAGAGACATGGTTTCAAGGCACAGGGTCCTCGCAGAAAGACTATGGGCAAGGCCAGGAATTTCCTTCTGAGCGCTGCTCTGAAGCCCGAGCACAGCTGGGTCTACTGGCGCGATGTGGATATCCAGGACAGCCCGAACAAGATTCTTGAGGATCTGATCGCTCACGACCGTGACATCATCGTACCAAGTGAGTGCTACGGCTTGCTTGCATGAATGAGTATTGCGACAATTACTGACCCGTTCACAGACATCTGGTTCCACCGCTATGTAGATGGTCGCGATATCGAAGGTCGCTTTGACTACAACTCGTGGCAGGAGTCAGACGCTGGCCGCAAGCTTGCAGCATCTCTTGGCCCCGACGTTGTCCTTGCAGAGGGTATGTGACGATTTCCCTGTGGAGATTCGGATTAGACTGACACGATTCAAGGATATAAGGAATACAAGACCGAGCGTGTTTACATGGCACGTATGGGCGACTGGCGCGACAACAAAGATATTGAGATCCCTCTCGACGGCGTGGGAGGAGTCAGCATTGTCGTCAAGGCCAATGTCCACAGAGAAGGTTTGTCTTCAGTTCAGCATTTTGTATTGTTCTTCACGGTGAGACTGACAATCAAATCACAGGCATTAATTTCCCCTCCTACGCCTTCGAGAACCAAGCCGAGACAGAAGGCTTCGCAAAGATGGCCAAGCGCGCAGGCAAAGAAGTGTACGGCCTACCCAATTACGTCGTATGGCACAGAGACACCGACGAGAAGCCCGGCAACGCTTAATGCGATCACTGGATTGGGGAAAAGTGCTTTTTTCTCTCTCTCGTTGCCGAGCTCTCGTTTTTTTGTACGTTTATTTCGAATAGACCGCATTTTTTGCTGCTTGCTTGCTTGTTTCGTTGTTTCTGTCTTTCTTTTGATCGCCGTTGGCAGAGGAAAGAGCGCCTCCGAGAGTTGCTTTTCAGCTTCTTCGAGGGCAGTCTGTCTGTTTCGTTCAGCTGCTGGACCTTCTCTTTGGTCGAGTCATGGAGTTCACTGTTGTGTCTTTGTTCGGGCGAGGAGTTTTGGGTCAAACGTTCCACGGAGGGTGGAGCGGGAGTACGGCACAGGTCTGCCTGCCATCGTCTTGTCTTGTTGAGGGTAATGTGGTGTGTATGTAGATAGGATCTGCAATGTTCTGAAGGCGAAGCTGGTACATCTTGAGCTTCGAGAGATCTTTGAAGAATGGGCATTCTGTCTGCGGAGTATGACTACGCGTATTGTGTGACTTATTTGTATTGGTGCTCTTTATCGACGGGACGAGTAGACTTGACTGTAATGTACCAGACATCCAAATGTTGCAGGAACATCTGATGAAGTCATTATGGTCCAAGCTCAAGCTCACTTCAATGTTCACTTCCCATCTCCAGCTATGCTCCACTCCAATCCACCTGACTAGGACGACTACGACTACACCCCAAACAAACTCCCAAAAACCCCAATACTTCACCTACTCCAAAACAAAAACAATGGGCAGCCGCCTCTCCCAACCCCGCGGCCCAGCAGGCACAACCGAATCCTCCCACCCAGTCTCCGCGCCTCCACCCCCCACTCCAGCACACCCCCTCCCCCGCCGCCGCCCTTTCACCGCCCGCCAAGCAATGGCCCCCGCCGCCGCTTTCACCATGGCTTGCATTTTGTTCGTCTACAGCACGACTTCGATCCGCGCGGCGAAAGAGAATGCTAGGAGATATCGCGAGCGGGATACGGGTGGGGAGGGGCTGAGTTTGTTGGAGGAGAGTCGGCG
>Ga0265797_10010959_pt1 | contig 11451 bp, 8 predicted proteins | sample P2T30metagenome_FD_192433 | JGI IMG/M metagenome (GOLD analysis project Ga0265797, IMG submission 192433) | Plant litter microbial communities from East Loma Ridge, Irvine, California - P2 T30 | ecosystem: Environmental > Terrestrial > Plant litter > Unclassified | place: USA: California... | reverse complement strand
ATCATCAGGGTAAATGAGAATACCTTTAAGCGGTTGGAAAGAATTCAGATGCAGAGCAACTGCCAGTCCATAGGGGAAGTTGCCAGAAATATACTTTCAAAAGAAAAAATCCTGATGCTTACTAGGGATGTGACCATGAATGTTCCCATGGAAGAACTGACTTCTATTAGAAAGGAACTTAAGGCGATAGGCGTTAATATTAACCAACAGACCAGGCATTTCCATACCTCAGACAGTGAAGCCCAGCGATCATTCTACTTTATGCGTACCAGTGACCTGTATAAAAATGTTGGTGGAAAGATTGATCGCTTATTGGAAATTATAACACAGATGTCGCTAAAATGGTTGCGCGGATTTTAACTGGAAAAAGTATTAGGGGACTCATCAATTACAATGAATCAAAGGTCGAAAACGGAATGGCAGAACTGATTTTTGCCAATCGCTTTGGACTCGACATTGAACAGTTGGAGCTACGCCATAAGGTTGCAAGGTTTGAGCACCTGACCAGGTTAAATAGCAGGATTAAAACCAACGCCATGCACATCATGCTGAATTATGAACCTTCTGAGAAAATTAATGTAGAAAAACTTCAGTCAATTGCTGCTGATTACATGGAAAGGATCGGGTTTGGGGAACAACCCTTTTTGGTCTACAAGCATCAGGATGCCAATCATCCACACGTTCACATTGTCACCACGAATGTAAAATCCGATGCTACAAGAATGGATATTCATAATATCGGCAAAAGCTTATCTGAAAAGGCAAGAAAAGAAATTGAGGTTGAATATAAACTCATCAAGGCTGAAGGAAGGGGGCGGGAGCAACATATTGTCCCCGTGGATATTAGTGTTATTGGGTATGGTGAGAAACCAACAAAGCGTTCTATTTATAATGTAGTCACTGCAGTTTTAAGAAGTTACAAATTTACCTCCCTCGCAGAGTATAATGCTGTGCTTCGGGATTTTAATGTTATTGCGGATAGAGGAACTGAATATTCAATCATGTTCCTTAAAAATTAGGTTCGCATTGTCGATCTCCAGCCCCGTATCGTAAAGCATTTCGGCGGTATCAATCGGAGTAACTCCAAAGTATTTCTGATCTTCATTATCGTAAAACAGACCTTCATCTTCAAGCTTACTGTATAATCGATATACGCCAATTTCTATAAATGGTAATATATCTTTGTACAATGTTACTTTTCTCCTCTTTTTGCAGTAAGAGCAAATACCAGGAAGACTATATTTTAAAATTTCAGCTTTTATAGCGTAATCATTAATATGACTGGTGCATAAATAGGTATCTTTTTTACCGCATTAGCTTTTTTCTCTCGTAAGAAATCCTTGTATTCTCTCATCTGCAATTTTATTTAAAGTAATTTAGTTTTTCTTCAGGTTAAATCCTGCCAGTAAATCGGTAGAATAAAACCCAGCTGTTCTTAGGGTGTAGATGTTAGGCAGACAGAGAATTTCGTATTGTCCATCTAAAAATGAAGGAGATACAATCCATGAAGATAAGATTCGATCTTCTATCATTTCGGGATGCCCCTCCACTTTAAGTCTTCTTTGACCTTTTTGATTAATCGTACCTGAAACGAACTTATTGGCAACATGGTGAGATAATGTATAAGAAGAGAGGAGGTCACTTTCAAAAAATGCAGCGTCATCTATCCCGGTATATGCGCTAAGTACATCAGGCTTTAGTTGTAATTCATGATAATACCCTGCACGGTTTACTCCTTTGTTAACACTTATTTGTTCGTAATTTGTAGCCAATGCCATATCTCCATTTTTTTTCAGCGTGTAGAAGAACCACTCTTTCATAGCAGCGATGGTAAGTTCGTTTGCCCGCTTGGTGTATAGTTTGAGTGCATCTGACTGTATGAGGTCAATCTCTTTCAGATTAAATTCTTCAAGCCATCCAAAACTTTCAAAATAGTTCTTAGGTATAAACTGTTTTTCTATTTCAGGTGTGTTTTCATAGTTTTCCATCAAAATATTTTCAAAAGCGCTGAGCAGTGATTGTACCAGTATTGCTAGCTCTTTAGTCTTTTTAGTAGCGCTGCTAGCATAGGATGCTAATCCTGCTTCGATTTTTAAAAAATAATTTGGATATTTTGCCATAGACTTCTTCAGTCGATTTCTAAACTTTGAAAGTTTATTCTCCGTGAAGAATTCTAGGGAATCCAGTTCTGCATACATGTCATCAGTTTTTAATGGACCATAGGTTGGAGTCACGAGGTGCTCCATAGCGTATTCTGAAAGGCCATGTTCGGATTCATGATGATTTAATTTCTTTTGAAATCGTTGTTTCTTTTTAGTTTTCATTTATGTTATTAATAAACGCCACTATCTGACTTATTCCATCAAGATGGCAAAGAGTGTCGTATGGTGACTTGAAATAAAGATACCTCAGCAATGAAAATTTTTAAACCCTATTTTATAATTACTCAATTTTGAGTAGATGTTTTTCTATGACATATATTGAAGTTAGGCTATTAATAATATAAAAAATCAATCCGGTATGCTTTGGTGAGAGATCATAATTTGCACGAATGCTCTATCGTTTTACGGATTCCCGTAAACATCGGAGTGAACAGCAGCATATATTTATAGTTCAAACGCTAACCGTCTAAATACTTACTTATTAGTATTGTTTTAGTGATGGTTTCGAATATATTTTAGCTGGTAATTTAAATGGGTAATGCTTTTAAAATTTTAACAGTTTTAAACTAGGTCAAGATGCTTATTAGGTTTTAAGAATATGGAAATTGTAGATATGGAAATTGTAGATAAGGTAATTGTAAATGAAAATATTTACATTTTAAAAAAAAATAAAGCTAGTTTTTTTTCAAAGGCTGCCATTGAAAAGGTTTTCAAATTGGCAAAAGATGATAAAAATGATCAGTCTTGCAAAAAACTAAACTCAGCAATTAACTTAAATAGAAAAACTAACAGTGGAATAGATTATAGACTTTCGTTGTTATTTCTTCAATATTTTAATAATCCTACATTTCTGACGGAATTTGTAAGCGATGAATGGTTGGAGAAAAAGATTGCTTATCTGTTTTTATTGGACTTTCAAGACTTCGTGATAATTTTAAGGAAAAATATCTCTGGCATTCAATCTTTTTTAAATACACTGAATGAAGTGGAATATAATATTATCTCGAAAGTTTTAATTGATAACACTACGCTCTTTGAAAAATTTTCAACCCAAAATTTAGATATATCAAAAAAAGCGATCAGGACACGAGCGGTTGAAGCAGATGATCTAACCGAGAACTATAATTTCTTAGGTGCCAATACTTATGCCTTAAACCTGCTGAGAATCAATAACAATAACCAGAGATATGTCATTTCGCTGAATACTTCTAGAATCAGTAAAACCGGAACGAAGATTGACTTGGATAAAGTTGGGAACTGGTCATCTGAGCTGATCGAGGCTATCCGGACATTTGTTGATAAGGAATCTTTCTTGGATGTTTTTGCAACTCCATGCGTATATGCGGATGAACGTGATAAGTTGGTCCCCAATGCACTAACCATATTGTTTGTTAGGCTGATTGATGATGTGTCGCTGGGTAAAATATCGAAATGTATTTATTCATTTGGAACCGAAGAACGGAATATTGATTTACTCAAGTACATCAAGACTTCGAATGCTTCCTTAGGCTTGGAGCTAGAAAGTGATTTTAGTTATAGAGCGAATAGAAATAGTGTTCCTAAAGCACTTTTGAGTTTGAAGGTAAGGTTAAACCCGGTATCTATAAGACTGAGCTCTCTAAAACTTGCCCGAATTAAACTCTACAAACAGAATGGTACAAATGAGAGCTTGATTGAGTACCTAAATAATACACAGTCTTTTGTACTCAACTTTGACAATTGTGAGTATGTTTATAGTAACCGCAATTTATTCCGGGATAGTAAACTGTTGGGCAGCATCGAATACTTTCTGAAAGCTTTCAACCCCTATACCGAAATATCATCAGTTACTACCGAGAAAGGAACAGTCACCCCAGGATCGACTAAATTTTCAAAGAATTCGATGTTTTCATTTGTAGAGGACAAATTCCGCAATGATGATTTTTTGGTTCTTGATGATCTAGGAGACGAATGGGCGGACCATATTTCTATACACGAAGAAACTATTACATTTATTCATTCCAAATGTGACTCGTCGTTGTTTTCTGCCACGGCCTTTACGGAGATTGTTGGTCAAGCATTAAAAAACTTTGGCAACATGTACTCCACAGACCTTAGGATCAGAAATAAGAAAAGTCTATGGTCGGATAAGTTCAGATTAGATAGTATTCAGACTAATATACCAAGGCTACGGAAGGGAGCAAGTGTCCAACAATTCATAGATAAATATATTGATGTCAAAAATGGAATCAATCCGAAGCGAAGGGTCTGTTTGGCTCTTAATTTTATTTCCAAAGCAGAGCTTACTGCAAATTTGGACAAGCTAAAAAAAGGAAACCCATTCCGGGAAAAAAAGCAGTCTATACAGATCTTATGGTTCATATCTTCTTTAATTGCAAACTGCAGAGAAAACTCCATTGAACTTGAAATCATGTGCAAACCTTAGAAAAACCAGTTAAAGCATCGATGCTAAATGCTGGAAATATTTGTGCTGACTCTCTAAACTGATCGTATTCAACCGAAAGAATTTTTGACTTGTGAAGTTACCCCTCTAAGCTATTTTACCGTATTTACGCATGTATTTGCCGGATAAAAGCAGCATGAATGCTGCCCAACTTTGTGTGCACACTTTTAAGCGCTCGACCCAACCTGCAATGATCTGCATATTGATGGCTACCTGGTAATTTACCTCATTGCCTTTGGGCTGGGGAAAAATATACTTACTTACAGCGATCATGGCTTCGAAATAAGCTTGTTCCTCTTCACTTGAGAGATAAGAATTCTCTTCTAACGGGAACATGTTCGTCCAGTCATACAGTGAATCCAGTGTGGTCTGAAAAGCTTCCTCTAGTGTGGAGACGATTTTACCTACATGCTCGTGAAGTCTGTCCGCGTCTGGATCGGAAAGGTCAATTTCATCCAATAATCTCAGGTCGTGTAAATGGTCGACCAGTAAGAGTGTTTTTCCATACGCTTCACTTGCTAAATTGATCTTATTGAATTCTGGATATAATTTTGCCCAGGTATCAATATCCAGCCTGGCACGGATTTGCTCTTCTACAGGTTGAGGCACCCCATTAAGGGTTGATAGTTCTTCGAAAGATTTGTCTTTAAGGTTATAGAGCGGGACCTGGTTCCACTGATTGTTCAGGGTTTTGTTTTGAACGGACTGCAGGAAATAAATGTTCGAAAACCATACCTGTAACATCAGGTATTTCAGGCTGGTGTATTCAGGGTTGTCAATGGCGTTATGTATGATGTGATAGGCTTCTTTAAACCCCAGGAATGACCAGAAAGGGCTTTTTCCATCAATGATCAGGATAGGTTTACATTCTGTGGTTTTATTGTTTAAATACCTTATCGTAAAATGTTCGGACCTGGAAAATTGTTTTAATTCTTTGGTGATCTTGCTTTCAAAATCAGACTTTAACTTCAGGATCCGGTTGAAGCTACGGTCTCCTTTACTGTTATCACCCAGAAAATCTTTCCAGGTGGCAGCTGTGGTCAATAGCGCGTTTTGCTCAACTTTGACGTGCGGTTTTGCATCTATATTGCCCAGGACATACTGATGTTGGGCGGTGTAGTCAGTTAGCTTGGCGATTGCATCATAGAGATTGGTTTGCGACAGGCGTTCGATGTTTTCATCGTGTATATGTCCCACCTCTGTTTTAAGTTGGATTCTGGATTGAAGCGTTTTACCGGACTGATGAAGGAAGTTTTCTACACTAGCCTTGAAATCGGAAAGGCTTTTGAAATAGTGTTCATATTTGGATTGGAGCTTTTTGCTCGTTTGATCCCTTTTGTTTTCAGCAGTTAAGTCCTTTCTTTTACCACCGTATACACCTAAAGGATCAGTAATGGTCTTTGGCTCTTTCACTTTTTCTGGGAACTTGAAAGAGGCATTCTTCATGACAGGAACAACAGGTTGATAGGTTTTGCTGCCAGCAAAAACTTTTGCAAACGAGCTATTAAATTCATTGATCTTCAGCTTGATCAGTTCCTCCCATTCATTAACCCTGAGGGAATATTCATTCCAGTCTGCTGGTCTGTCATCATAATCGTAAAGTTTAGTGATGCAGGCATTGATGTTCACCCATTCTTCGAGTGGCAGGCTTTCAATGGAAATCGTCTTATGGGTTGGATCGTAATCAACTGATATCGTTTGGAGACGGTGACCGTAACCTTGCGAATTGAATTTTTTCTTGTCGGGCAAAGCGGTTCGGATGATGTCCAGAATATTAACAACGAAGTCATTGCTCGATCTGAGTTCTGTACCTTTTAAGATGTCGATGATATAATGAATAGTCACTTCGTCATTTTCCGTATCTACGTGGACGACATCGAATTCGTCTTTGATCCGCTGGATGAAATATCCGCTGAATTTACTCCTGATCGAATCTAAGGCAGACGAGTAGGAATGCATTCCAAGCATGAGCTTGGATAGGCTTTTACTATCCATCGACTTAAAGGCCTTTTCAAACTGTGCCTCTTCAAAAACAGGCAGAACGGGCTTATCGTTAGGTATGTTTTTGAACCAGAACAGCATTTCTCCGTAAGATCTCCATTGAAAGACGGTAGATGGAATTGCTCTCGGGAATTCAACCTTGCTGATCAGCAGAGCTGCCAGGTTAAAGACAGTTTCTTTTGGGGTAAGTCTGTTGTTGATATCGTCTATCTCTAAGCGGCGCTGATCGTCAACTTTAAACAGGTCAAGCAGTCCGTTCCGGTCATAATTACTGGAGAATAAAAAATCGACAAAGAATATCCATGCGCCGGCAAACATCGCCTGACACTCATCGATATTACTCCTGTTAGTTTCCACGTATTGCCTGATCCCAAGCCAGATATAGGCTTTCAAAACTGATGCATAGGTAGACCAGTTGTCTATAGAAAAATCCTGATTTAGTGCCGAAAGAAATTGATCAGGGTTAAGGATGCCAAGATAGAACAACTGCAACAGGAACAGATATAAATCTTCTTCAGCTAGCAACGGGATTGTTTTGTAGGCATAGGCCTCTTTATAAGAGATGAATTCATCAAAGAGAATCTCGGTCAGTTTCTGCGAACGGATCATATGCAGTCCCTGAATATATTTTCTATCAGCAGAGATCTTGACCAGGTATTCATTTTCCAGTTTCTCGATTATAAACTGGTACTCGATATTGGAACTCAATCTGGAAACGTCAATCTTTGCACCCATCGCATCTGCAAGGCTGACTGTTCTTAACAGCTCAAGTTGCAGGGTGCTGTTTTGTTCCTGCTCCCGAGCGATCTGTAAAATCTGCTGTTTTAGCTTATTGTGTAGGGAATCCCCTTGTGTAATGGCATATACGAATTCCAGCAATGGTACCTCATCGCTGGCCTGGATCCATGCCTCTTCAAAATCGGTAAAGTGGCTTATTTTATTTCTTTCATTCAGTTTACTATATATGATTTCGGCTTCATCTTTATGCAGGGAAAGGTCTAATTCCCTGTATTCGAAGTGCAGGCCAATTGCCGTAGCTCTAAACCAGTCTTCGTTCCGTATGGCGATGAGGAATTTCAAGTGCTCTAAATGGGCGGTTTCTCTGATGATCTTAACCCATTCAGTGGTATTAGGTGTTACATTGATGATAAATACTGTCGGAATATCAAGGCTTTTGCTTATGGAAGAGATTGCCTGGATAGATTTTTGGGTGGTTATCGGATCTTGCTGGATGTTGAGTTCGTAGGCAAGCCAGTCATTGACATAATGGTGCACGTAAGCGTACAATAAGGCCGTTTTTCCCTGTCCGGAAGCGCCTTTTAAGATAACTGCATGGTGCGATTTTATCTCTTCATCGATTTTAGCTAAATATTGATCCCTGTTGACATCCAATCCTAATAATATGTGTTCATATCTCGTTAAGGTGGCATTGTAAAACTCTTTCTCTAACAGCTTCTGGTCTGAGCCGGAAGTAGAAACTTTGTGCAGTGGCTTTAGGATGAGTCCATATTGTTCATGTATAGAGATTCTTTCGCTTAAGTACCTGGCAAAATCCTGGACTTTATCATAGAAATCCGACTTGGTAATCGGCTGCTGTTTCTCCGCTATAAACTGTAACCAGTGCAACAGATAGCCGATCGTTGGTATTGGATCAATCTCGGGAAAATGTTGTTTGATCAGTTGTTCAACCTCGTCTGCAATTTGCGCTTCACTGATCTCCCGGAACTGGGTTTTATTCTTGACCAATTTCCAGTCATCGATGCTGATCCTGTATTTTTTGAGCGTGTTTTTATCTTTTTCGCTAATGCTATCTTTATGTTCATACCAGTTCTTCAGTTCTTTGCTGATTTCCCCGTAAGATACAAGTATTGGAGTGGCTTCCCTGTAATTTTCTAGGAACCGTTTCACAAACGAAGTTTTACTCTCGGAAAGGATATCCGACAAGGTGATGGCCTTGCCCAGATTTTTTAACTGGATCGCATCTAAAAGCTGGCCTTCGTTATCTAATATATCCAGATCTTCTTCGCCTTCGAGTCTGTAAATGAAATTACCGGACAGGTTAGATAAGATGTGGTGAAGTGAATACAGGAATTGTGTCCTGTAACCTTTGAGCGCTGAAATTGCAGACATGTGAGCTATTAATTAAGTGATGTATCAGTTGGTGAAATTAAGAATACTTAAACCAATTCTTATCACTGATGTTTCCACAATGGAAATTCTGTTTAACCTGTTATTTCCATAAGTGCATTCAAATTACTACCAACCTTTTTGTGCCAAAATTTCTGAACAATCCATTAGTCTGGTCAAGACCAGGCCCTTTGGGTTTGCTGAAAAAAAAATCTCCACACCTCGCTGCGCTCGGGTAGTATTTTTTTTCGCAAAGTCTTGCCTGCCTACTGGATTGTGGTCAGGTGATGGCATTTAAAAAAAAGGCAGGAGGCTCCTGCCGACTGAATTTTTAAAAGGAGAAAACCCATGCGCAGAACAAAAGGCAGAAGCCCACCCACCGAAGCGAACAGCGAAAAAGCAATTGCGTTTCGTAACTATAGATCCGCCCTTTTTGGGCAAATCATTAGTTAATCATCAGTAAAAACTTAAAAATCAGAAATCATGAAAACTACAGTAATCACAAGCGAAAAACAAAATGGAGCAGTTAAAAATGCATCAACCGATAAATCGGCAATCCGTCCGGCAGTTCCTTTAAAGGATAATGTAAATCAGGTTGATCCCGACAAGGAAAAACCAAATGCTGAAACGGAAACTGCAAAATCTGTGATAGTTAAGACAGAGGAACAGCCAAAAGAGGAAGCCAAAGCAGTTGCGGTAACTGCAGAAGCATCAAAGGCAGAGCCAACCAAAATGGAAATCAAGGAGCAGTTAAAAGAGGAAAAACCTGCACTGAATTTGGAGGCGACAATAAAATTGGCATTGGATTTAAACCGCCGTATCAACCAAAGGGGCAAGCTTTTGGAAACAATCGGGACATTGGAAACTTTCGAGGTGGCGCAAAAGGACGATGCGGAGGAAACCGACAGTACACATTTCCAACGTTGCGAATTGACCATTGAAGATGATAAGGGCAGGGAATTTACCACCAAAACCCTTTTTTAAATCTGATCAGGGTACTGGAGATTTACCACATGTATAGATACCCGATTAAACTTATGCCTGAAAAAGACTTTAAGAAGAAACTATCTGAAATTATCGCAGGCGTTCCGGATGAATATAAAGCCGAAGTTAAAGAGCATCTTGCATTCAAAAATGAACTTACTCTTGAACAGCGCTTAACCATGTTGTTTGCTGATATTCCTGAAAGCAAAATTGGTTTCGATTATGTCTATGATGATGATTTCAAAAAAACGGTGAAACACTCACGCAATTATTATACTCATTATGGCCAGCATTTGAAAAAGAAAGCAGCAAAAGGTGAAGAACTTGAATTATTAACAGCATCTTGTCGCGCATTGATCAATTATTTAGTATTAAAGCATTTACGGATGCCTGAGACTACTCTTTCTGATAGATTTGAAATTATATTGAGCGTTCATACTATTCAAGTTATTTTCTTTAACGAATAATGATGACTTAAGAAATGATAAAATTAAACAGGTTTACAACGATCCCGTTCCTGATAGATATGCTACAGCGGGAAACTTTAACATTATTGAATCCCGGCTTTTGGGAAGATTACAATGATAGGGAAACAGTTGAATCTTACCGCATTAAAACAAATTCTAAGAGTATTTATGCATTGTGTTTGACCCAAGGGAATGAAACTGTACACCATTGGAATGCTTTTGCAAATGGTACCAGTGGCTGTTGCATCGAGTTTAGTCCCGAAAAACTGTTTAGTTTTTTGAATGAGAGTGTAGGTGTTGAACATGGTGCCGCTGAATATGTTAGCTTGAAAAATCTGAGAGGTTTGGAAACTTCCAGACTACCTTATTTAAAACAGCAACCGTTCGAGCCAGAAAATGAATACCGCATTATAGCTGTATCAGAAAAAGAGCAGGTCGCAGCATTAGATATTCCAATAGATTTAGGGGTAATTAGACGAATAACGTTGAGTAACAAATTACCTGAACCGGTTTTTGATAGTCTAAAGGACGTTCTGCAGTTTATTAATCCTAATTTGAAGGCCAAAATAAGCCATTCTACGCTTTTTAAAAATTCAACCTGGATAAATCATTTTAGAGGTGTAAGAACATCTCAAAAAATATAGATGTGTTGGAGTAGATTGAATCATAGGGTATTATTAGAATTATCCTTTACGAAAATAGTTTAATACATTCGCTATTCATCACGATCAGGACTATTGATATTTCTTAAGCAGTTTCCACCCTGAACTCTTTGCCCGGCATGAATCATTCGCCATTTAATTACCTCAGTCATACCCCGGTCGATAACTTTACCTTCATAACCGATTAGTTTCAACAACAATATCGAACTTAACATAATTAGTCTATTAGCCAATATGTTAAGTAATTCATGGTCGGTTAAGATTGTGTTTTTATTGCGGGGTAAATTACCATGTAAGAATAAGTTTCGGCTATTAATACAGTCTTTTTCCTCTGCATTTAGCGTAATACCTAGTTGCTCAAACGCCGAATTTAACTTGCTCGAGTTTGGTTTATTGTTAATGAGAGGGATTTTATTAGTAAGGATTGTGAGCTGATCTTTAGTCAAATGCTCTGCATATTTCTTGATGGTTTTTATCAATTCATAGCGCATTCCATTCCAGGTTTTTTTATCATCCACTATGTTCTGAGCCACATTTTTTTCTTGGATTTTCTTTGTGATCGTTTCAAGTGCAACTGCACCTAATGATGCTTGAGAACATCCATT